>Ga0153987_1000425_pt1 | contig 13503 bp, 21 predicted proteins | sample TSNC071MetaG_FD_102279 | JGI IMG/M metagenome (GOLD analysis project Ga0153987, IMG submission 102279) | Attine ant fungus gardens microbial communities from North Carolina, USA - TSNC071 MetaG | ecosystem: Host-associated > Fungi > Mycelium > Unclassified | place: USA: North Carolina, William B...
AAAAAAAAATTGGTTTTTGTGGAAAAAAAAGAAGACGGGGGAAAAAGTATATAAGAAGAGAGGGGTATAAAAAAAAAAAAAGGGGGGAGGGGGGGGGGGGGAACCCACGTTGTGGAAGAATTTATCCAAAACAAAGAAAAAAACAAAACAAAAAAAAGATAGATCAAAAGAAAATGCTGGGAGAAGAGGGAACGAGAGAATGAATGAAAAGATAGACCTTTCTATCTCCGAAGATCAACCTCTCCCCCCCCCTTTTTTTTTTTTTTCCCATGACAGGGAAAAGGAGATATGGAAACTAGTCTACTGCATGATTGATGGACACAAGAGTCGGCGGAGTTACAAGTTTGTTTTTATCTCATCGCATATGCGGAGAGAGAGAGAGAGAGAGAGAGAGTCTGTGTGTGTGTACATCAGAGCTGTTGTGGTCGGCTGTGTGTTATGTATTCCCTGTGGAGAAGGCAGATCGGATATCATGAGCATCATCATCATCGTCGTCGTCGTCGACACACTTTCATACACACACACTTTCTCTTCACACGCACACAAGGGGTTGACTTTGATGATGGTTCCTAATCTTAATCTCGTCCTACCTAGTCTATAACAGTGATCTTTTTCTCTCTCTTCACAATTGTTTTTTTTTTTTTTTACTCTCACCGAACACCTTGCGAAAAAGTTAAATAAATAACCTTATTATTCTTCATCACAGCTCAACTTGTTTCATCCCCTCAATCAGTTGTTCCCATCTCCTAAAGGGGGGTGGGGGTCTGTTTCAGCTTTTCTCCGAGGCAATTCACAAGCCAAAAACACTCGATAACTTGACATCCCATATAGCCGTACAGCCAACATCATATTCCCATTTTTTGATCCTAGGAATCCGCTTAAACACATCATATATATATCCATGTACAAAAACAAATCCTCGGATCTGACAGAGAACCACCACCACCACCACAACAGCAACAGCAACAGCAACAACAGCATCATCATCATCATCATATCATGATGATGAGAAGAACACAATGATCAACACATCATCTCCACATTTGTAAATCCATCTCAGTTTCCGAGTTTTCGAGTTCTTTGTTCGAAAAGCTATTATGACTATAGTCGCTACAAAGATCCGCCTCCTACTCACCAAAAGAAGCACGACTTTGATCCTCCCAAAAAACAAAAAAAAAACCAATTTCACTTCAACAACCCTTCAACAACTCATCCAACTCTTTCACTCTCGCCTCCCACCTCTCCACCTCCCCCAATCTCTCTTCCAAACTCTTCATTTCCCTATCCATCTCCATCCTCTCTTCTACTGTGCCTATCCTCAACAACGTCCACCCACAACGAGCACCATCACCAGCAGGACCCGTCGCGTCCAAATCAAGCGTCAACAACTGAGTATGATATCTCATCAAAGAGGGACTACATTTCAAAAAAAAAATCTCTTTAATAAACCAATCCAATCAGAATGTTTTGAGCAAAAACGTACCGCAAAGAAATGGTGATGAGCGTCACACCAATTGCTTTAAGCGACTCATACATCCTCCCTTCAACGTCACTCGACACAGCACTCGTACATTCATCCAAAATCGCATACTTTGGACAATGATAAAAAACACGAGCAAGGCTCATCTAAAAAATTATTATTATGATTCAATCAGACCAAGAATCGAGAAAAAAAAAAACCAATTCACCCTCTGTTTCTCTCCACCACTCAGCACATCCTTCCACTCCTTCCTCGTCATCCACCCCCCTTCCCTCTCCGGCAAATACCTCAAAAAAACCTTGTCCAAGATCATCTCCAACTCCTCAACCGTCCTCCCCGCTTTCACAAACGCGTCATACGTATGAGGATAGATAACCTGATCAAGCAAACTTCCCGTAACCATATACGCTCGCTGTGGGACAACAAACACGTCATATTTCTTGTCGTCATCTTGATCAGCAGCAGCAGCAGCACTCGCAGGTACATGCACCGACGCCGTCATCGTATTCCGAGGCGCCCATAGCCCAGCAAGAACACGCGCGATAGCAGTCTTCCCCACGCCATTCGATCCAGTTATCATAAGGTGTTGATGTGGCTTGACAACGAACGAAAGATCTTGTACAAGGAGTTGCACAGGCGTCGATGTAGATGCTTCTTCCTCTTCCCCCGTTTGGTGCGCTAAATTACACAGGCTTTAGCCTGATGGAGACGCACAAAGCGGCCTTGATGCATACCCTTGTTCGGAACCGCTATATCTACATTCCGGATCTCAAAAAACCCATCAGCGCTGATCTGAGCTTCGGGTGCCCTCGGAAGGTTGTGCAGGGTTGAGATGAGGGTATACAGTCGTGTCGTAAGACCCGCAAGCTCCAGAAGGTCCTTGTACGCATACATCAAGCGACCACCCGCGTCGGCTAGGGAGAGCAGCAGTCTCCGATTGGAGATATACGCTGTAAGAGGATCAGTTCAACTGTAGAAGCGCTCACACAAAGGAAGTGCAGACCTTGAGTTCGACCTGCCACAATATCATCTCTCAGCGTGTCCGTTGAGGCGTGTTTCATCCTGGTGAAAAGGATGGGAACAGCGATGAGGCCGTATCCAGCTGCGGACCACAGATACTTGATCACATAATCCTCGGTCCATTCGTAGGCGATCCGTATCTAATATTGAGAAGCCGATGGAGCCTGAGGTGAATAAATGGAAAGACGGATATTACCTTGTAGATAGAATTTACGTGTTTGATCAACCGAAGATAGGCACGAGTGAGGATATCCTTTTCACGGGAACCACCGTCATAAAATCTTTTTGGTACTGTTCTCAAATGACCAATGAGGGACCGGATGAAACCAGGGCTCACGCGACTTGTTCACTCTCTCGCCCGACACGCCCGACACCTCGGCGATATTCGCCCTCGAGTCGGGCTTCGACGGCAGCTAGGCGGCCGAATGCAGGAGTCACGGCGCTGAGGGAGAGATGATGAGCAGACGATGATGGAGGATATGAAATGACACTGACCGCAGTATGCGGGATGTGGCGTAGTAGTTGAGGAACATGAGGATGGTTCCCCGAAGGCCGAGAGATCTTGATAGTTGGGAGGTGAAGAGCACAATGTCGAGGGAGGGTTTGAGGATGTTTCCGCTTTGGGCGAAAAGTAAGAACGGGATTGGTCAGGAGATGGTCAACTTGCTAGAGTCCACTGAGGCTTGCAGCCCATGCATCGACATCGGCGGCGATGTACTGGTCGAGACCGTCGAGATGGTGTTCCTGGCCGACTCTGTAGTAGCGTGCATGTGAGAAATAGAGATCGTGGATGTAGCGTGTGAGAGACGATCTGATGTTGAGGTGCAAGAGGGATTGGAGATGGCGGATCTGAGGGAGTGAGAAGAGCCTTTTCCTGCGTTGAAGGAAGCGCACCATGGAATTAGTGACTGTGCTTGGAATTGCGAGCAGAAGCCACAGGGCCAGCCCACGGACAAAACGCTGGGGGTCTGCCCTGACCTTGACAAGACAAGATGAGACAGTGGTGTCAGGGAGCTGGGACAGGACGTGCCAGGTCGCGAACAATTCTTCCGTCGAGGCGCGCGACGACGATGCTGAGGAGGGATCTCAGGAGGAGAAAGGCAGAGTGCGCGACGACGACGGCAAGGTCCCTGTTGCGCCACAGTGTGGCCGGAGGAAAGACAGCACGAAGCAGGACAGCGCCGAGCTGGCGGAGAAACAGACGGCCGATGCTGGCTTTTGCTGTGGCGCTCAGTGGAAAGTGGCTGGCCATGCTGGCTTTTGCTGTGGCGCCCAGTGAACTCGCCATGGTGTCTCTGCAAGACTCGAACGCGGGACCGCTCAGGCGGGGTGCCATAGTGTAGCGGTTATCACTCGGGATTTTGACGGAAAATGTTCCCGAAACCCAGGTTCGAACCCTGGTAGCACCTGTACTTTGACTCTACTGTCAGTTTTTCTGTCATGTGACAGCCCCATCTTTTCCTATCCCATCATGGACACTCGCTCGACGGCGTCGTCGCCCAGCCTCACCGTCTCGCTCTCCAACTCCTCAAGCTCGCCCCCCCAGCCCACAACACCACCACCCAGACAGCCCAGACCCCGCTATCCAGACCTCGGCAGAGTCCCCCTCCACCGTCGAGGCACCTCAAAGACCTACGAGCACCTCGAAGATCTCTTGCGCGAGGCCGGCTACAAGGAGACCCGCATCTTCACCCCAGACTCTGGCGATCGTGCCCGAGACAACGACCAAGACGTCGATCCTTCGTCCAAAAAACAAGGGGTCGGTGCCGCTGTGGTCGGATTTCTAACTGGTTTGGTCACAGGCGGCAACAACAGTCTCACTCGGACAGGCTCGACACACCAGGGCCCGCCGGACGATGCTGGCTTGTGCATCAGCAGCATGCCCCAGACGCTGTCCATCGACGCCACTCCAAAGGCTTCAAACTCCAACTTGAAGCACGCCTTCCATGATCACCCATCGACATCTCCCCAGCAATCTCCCTGTGTGCCTGGGACTCTTCTTCAGCACCCATCACGTGCAGGAATTCACCTTCGTCACATGGCTTCCACTCCTTCTATTCCACACGCCTGTCCCCATTTCCAGAGAAATTCCGGTGTGTATGATGATCCCTTGGAATCAACGGATAGACCCTCTATAAGAAACTGGCTAGATAATGTCGCCCGTGCCATTATATCCGGTGTTGCCGCAACAGGTATCACCCCCAACCCATCTCACCACCACCAGCGAACACTCCGAGCCACGCGGAGTTCCTTATCTCAGGCGACCCTTGTACACAGTAACCCACGTCGATCAGGTCTCTCGGACAAAACCAATACTATCTCAGCTGAACCACCTGCACTCTTCACCCAACTCCAGAAAGGCCGCGCGCCCTGTTCACAAGGTCTGCTAAAGGCCCAAGTAGTATGCCGCAGCGCACCTGCAAGTCGCGCTTCTTCAGCTGTCCGTGGCTCAAATGTCGGTGGGCGTTGTGGGGCTGGTACAAGACAGCTATCAAAGAGACATCTGAAGGAAGAATTCGAGAGCGAGCGCCCGGCCCGTGGACGACAGCATCACTCGAAGCGTGACACGTTCACACCAAAAGAAACGAAACAAAAGAAGAAGAAAGCAGATGCTGGCAAACCTCGTGTTCCAAGTCTGGCGCGAACGCGGATAGAAGGCGATGGGTGGCACACGCTGCGCTCTCGCGCCCCTGCTCCTCCTCCTCCTCAAATGACGCCGACTCGGTATTTCTCATCCGACTCTGAGACGTCCCGATTCTTTTCTTCTTCCTCACTCCATGACCGCCGTTATGACGCCAATGGCTTGGGCTCACGATACGCATCTGCCACTCGTGCCTACTTGCGTGATTCGTCCTCTACTTCTGGACCCGCGCACGATGTTTCTACCGATAGTGATTCGGATGATTCGGATGATTCGGATGATGAAGGAGAATTGACTCTTGCACGTATGCTCGTACCTCCGAAACGTCAACATTCGATTCGATCTCTTCGTAAACACCTTCATCTACACTCCATCTCTTCACCATCGCCTCCCCCTCCTCCACCACCATCATCATCATCATCACCTCCTGCTTTCCATACTACGTGCTCTAGTTTGAATTCGGAGGCTACGATTCGCCCTTCGTTATCACGTCGTCCCTTGTATCATTCTACGTCATCGTCATCGTCTACAGCTACACTTCGTTCTTCACGTCTTATCACAAGTAATGGTGGTCGTGGTGGTGGTGGCATTTCAACTGTGGCTGCTGGTCGTGTACCGTCGTCTTTCTCAGTCGCCCAATCTCGTCTGTTCGACCTCGTCAACGGTAGTTGCGAGAAAGACTCGGCAACCTCTTCCCTAACCCACAACACCGACACTGACGCAAAGGCCAACACCAACCGGAGGTCAAAAAAAGAGACATGAACGACGGCATAATACGCAAGCACCTAAATCCAACCACAACAAAGGACACAACGCCATCATCATCATTCTCCGACCACAACGCAAAAAAAACGAAAAACGATCGAGGATAGTCATCAAAGGTAGATCAAGACTTCGGTTTCGAGAACAGATCAATGTCGTCTCTTTTTTTTTTTTTTTTCAAACCCCAAAAAAAATAAATAAAATCCAAATTCCAAATTCGAAAAAAAAAACTGATGTGTTCGTTTTGGTGAAGAAAAAAGGGAAGCATCGTACAATGAAAATAATCATAATTTCCATCTTTCTTTCTTTCTCCTTTTCAGGGGGTTAATTCTATTCTGTGGTTCACCTAATTCTATTAATATACTATTGTTTTCATGCATCACATCTGCCATTCGAGATCAAACTCGAAACATGATAGTCCTCATCAAAATCACGGATCCTATCCACAAAACAAAAGTGCAATATGCGTAACCCATCATGCAAAGCGAACCTATGTAATGTAGAGATGTTAGCGCCTGGAGCGCATGGTATGAAACAAGTATCACCACGCTATAACAGAACCTGCATGGGAAAAGCAAGCAAAGAAAGCCGTACGTGAAGAGCGATAAAACATGACTGAATACAACGACAGCGAATTATGAAATGACTGAGCCTACAACATGTAATGGATAACAAAAGAGACAATCGAATGCTTTGAATGAACAAGGTTGATGTAGAGCATACACAGCAAGCATGTAAGGTGACTCAAGCAGCGATAGCGAGACGCTGAGCCAGTGCCTGCACTAACTTGGTCTCAACTCCAAACTCCTGAGCGAGATCGATAAAGTGTTGACCACTGCCATTTTGGTCCTTGATCTCGTCATCAGCAGATGTCTGTGTTGATAATTGGATAGGGGTGATAGTAGTACCCGTGTCGGGTGTGGTTGATTGTTGTGAAGCGGTTTCATTATTAGCTTTCGTTACAAAAATAGAATTGGTCGAAGCAAAGGTTACGAGCTTTCCTATTTGTGGACCTGTGAATACTGTAGGAATGGTGAGACCCAGAACCTAAGATAATCAATTGGACCCTAACCTCGGCATCGCGAAATGGTTTGAACCAGTCTTGTCAGAAGCTCCGTGCTATATCCATGCTTTGCAGAAGCTTCATCCTTCAATGTCCCGAGACGGCTGAGAAGCGTTTCGACAGCAGCTAATGATACCTCAGCTACAATACATGCACCAGAAAGAACGAACGAACCAAAAGAAACATCGAATAACATATCCCTCACACTAGCTGACCAGAAGACACGGCTATCCACGTCTGCAGGGAACTTACTGAGGATGCTGATAAGGGAATGGAAGGGCAAGGAGGGAACTTTGAGAAAATGTGACTAGAAACTGTTTTATTACGACAATGACCGAAAATCAGTAAAGACTTACATCAGGTTCGCGAATGAGATATAGCAGCCCTGCAACTTCATTTTCCGTGAGGAGGCCGCCTTCAAGGGCGCTAATGATCTGTTCGCCTTGCAGTCTAGCGAGTGAAGGCCGACAGCCATCAAAAGTACCCCTCCAGTGGGGAAATAACTGATAAGAATTTAAGGAGTTCGGTTGTAATCAATCAAGAAAACAACTCACTTCGGCCATAAGCTCTTCTTGGCTACTGCGCGTGATAGTGACACCACGGGCACGACGTCCACGTCCCAGGACGCTGCCCCTTTCCTTCTTTTTGCCATCAGGACCAATAGCTTCACCACGCAAGATGGCACCGGCAATTTGTTGGTTCTCGATCTCAACGTAAGCGTGACTGAGTGTCTTTCCTTTGCAGTCAAGTAGGACATGGACTAGTTCTACTGACTGCTGTAGCCACGTGATAACTTGAGATGGAGTGATATCCTGGAGGAGAACATCAGTACAGAGATAAGATGGTTCAGTCATCGGAAACTTGCCCAAGGAACATTATCGATTCTGAGAACGACGCCGTCCTTCGGAGTCTGTTCAGAGGTGATGCCAGGGATCATTGGACTGCTGTCCGGACTGATACCATCTTCAAGCTTCGGGGTGCTAGCCCGAATTTCATTAGGTGAAAAATCAATTGCAAAGTCAAAGCCACATTCAAGATCACTAAAGTTGTCGTTCTCAGGTAGGATGCTGGGTCCTTCGACGGCATTTGAACTGCCAGGGGAAGAAAAGATTGGGTCAAAGAAGGATTTGCCGGACATCGTATCGTTTTGTTCTGGAAAGTAGCGTGAGCACCAAAGAGAACGAAAGATCACAGGAAAACTACCTGTAGCAGCCAAACCTCCTTTTGTCTGAGAGTTAACGATAAGCTTGAAGTCCTGAACACTTTGTCTGCAGACGGCACACTCCATGTCCTTTTCTCCAACAATGTTAAGAGCACTTGTCAGGCAGGCCGAACATAGGGGATGACCACATGGTTTCAAGATAGCTAAACTTGGAGCACTCTTAACAAGACATACAGAACAGTCGGAAGCACTAGAGGGGTCCAAGGAGATCAAATCTGAAGTTAAAGGAAGAATCATGGAGGCCGCATTGCGCGACGGATGCTGAGGCATCGGCTTTTGGATGACAGGAAGCGAGAGATCGCCCAACGGGATGGGAATTTGGGCTGGTCTGACAAAAGGAACTGCGGTCGTTTGCTGGAAATTCCTGGAGGTATCTCTCTGATTGTGAACATGATGAGGAAGGACATCATATCTATGCGAATTTTGCTGAGGCTGTGACTGGTCAAAGGTGTGAAAATGATGATCTAGACTATCACCGATATTCAAGGTGTTGCCGAAACCAAACTGGATTCCAGTGTTCTGGAAAGCATCGGGATTGTAGTTGTAACTTGGGTGGCCAAAGGTATTTGCTTGGTGTGCTTGCAAATTGATTGAAAAAGACTGGTCCTCATGAACAGCGTCATGATTCGTGTCATGCTCATATTCGTGTTCATCGATATCAAAGAGCTCCATTGACATATCATTGGAGTAGCCAAAGTTGAAGGTGTTGTGGGCATTCTGTGGCGTTTGAACCTGTTGAGGATAAGTAGATGATCCCCAACTTTGAAAGGCAACATACGACACCAAAAGCCTCCCGCCGCCGTGTGTATGCTGGGTCAGTGAGGCTACCCTTGAGCTTGAGCTGCTTGACAAGATTCTTGTTTGGCGGTGGGGTAAACAGCAGATTCACAGGTTGTTTTTGTGGCTGGCGGGAACGAAGTGGTGATACAGGTGTCTGTGAACGAGTAAACGTGTTTCGGGAAACGGTTAAAGACAGAGGTTGAGAAGGAGGCGCATAAGAGTTCTGTGAATGAGCCCTCGCCCGGGTCGGTAGTACACAGTTGAATGAGTTTTCCGATTGCGACGACAAAAAGGCTGGGAGCAAGGCTAGATATGGTGAATATATGCGCTCCTAGGTTCTTATTTCAGATACCTTTTGAAGCAAGGATATTAGAATCCTTTTCTGCGTCAGAGACGCTGTCTTCAGTGGCTATACGCGCTGGCTTAGGTCCTGCACATATAGAAAAAAGCTAAAAGCACCTTCATCATCACTGGAATGTTGTTTTTCCTGGTTCTGATCACAAGAAGAAACGCGTATACCATTTTCGCTGGCCCGGGACCGCCAACTGTCTGCGACGTCTGCAGCAGCCTTGTTGTGAGCATTTCTTGCTCGCGATAGCTCTGGTGATCCAGATATGAAGCCTGTACGTTTTCTGAGACTCAGACCAGAGTTGTCCGGGGTAGTCAGGATAGATGAGTTGTTAGAGTCAGTGAGAGGAAGGCTGAGAGGAGTGTACGGGGTCGATGGAGTGAGGGGAGAACGGCAAAAGGACTGAGAGTGGCGGTATTGCTGGCGGAGCGCTCGCTGTGGAGTAACAGGATGGTCTTTCGAGGAACGAGATACCGCAGGAGACGTAGGCACTGAATGCGAAAAGAAGGCTGGCTGCAGACGGGACATGGCGGTCAATGGCAGCTGCGTCACAGTGCCGGTGACACCAACACAGACGCGCCAGTAACGTCATGTGCCTCGGTGTTCTGATCACATGCTGTCCAGTTATTTATGGTCCTCAAATATTACAATCCAAAGCAACCTTTGACTCCTGTGTATCTTCGTCATATGGCTCCACATGCAAAACCAAAACACTCATAACCACGATCTCCTTTTCTGCTAAAACCACTTATATAAACACACTCTTTCCGCATGGAGCTCTGGGGTCTGCTCTTCTACAATGCTTTCCAGAGTGATCTCCCGAAAACGTACATTGACAAGTTCATTCAAAACCCTTCCCGATCCAGTACTCATCAATATCTTTCTCAAGGCCTCAAAACCACACCCACTGATCCCTATTTTGGGCACAAATCCATAGCCATGGCCCTTGCAAAACAAATCAACCAAAGTCCCGCTCTTCGACGCCGCCGTCCAATCGCCTCCGAACCCTTCTCCTCCAGTTCTTTCGACCTTTATATTGCACGAGTGATTCACGTCTGCCGAGTACCCGCTATCGTACCTTACGCTGTCCTCTACCTGCTCACTGCCGTTTCTCGGACTTGTGATTGTGAGAGGCGCTTGAACTCCGAAAACGAAATCCCAAACAACAACGCTCGCGATCGTTCATCCAAATCACCTTCCATATTCTCGCATCGTCTCTCACAGTTCCTGGCCAGCGACCCATTCAAACGACGACGCCGACCCTTCTGGACAGCTCACCATTTCTTCGTAGGGGCACTCCTCTACGTACTCAAAAGATATCATAAAAATTACCCTCCATCTACACTAGCCAAAACCTCAGGAATCGAAATGGATGACCTCATCCACATCCACATCGCCATCTCCTTTCGCGTAAATAGAGCCACAGCATTAACCCTCGCTTGGATGATCAAAGAATCAGAGTTCAGAAGCTTGAGCGATGTCGAGTGCCCTGTGGTCGTTTCTCATCGAAAGAGATTGGCAGAGAGGAAAGAGAATCGTCGTCTCTCCTTGGGACATGGGCTGTCAATTAGGAGGTCCAGACGAAAGTCATCGTCCTCGGACTCTTCGATCGAGTCTCGTCGTTCCTGGATCTCTTTTTCAAAAGTGTCATGTTAGTTACATATCTGTCATTTCCTTTTATGTTCCTTTTATGTAGTCTATCTTTATCTTCGCCATCATAGTTTGATGGATCACCATGATCAACCTCATCAACTCCTTTTTTTTTTAACTCCTCGCGTTGCACACATCAAACCTTGTATTTTCTACACAAGCGCCCGAAAGGGGACAATGCTCAATATATGTCAAGTGGTGGTAAAACAGTATCCCTACGAGCACTGCCAATAACCCAATTAAGAAGCATCATATAAGTAAGAAACAGAAGTCTATAGAACTTTTTCAACCAGCAGACCACACAGCCCAAGATTGCTCATTACTCAAACCCCACCTCTAGTCGTCCCTCCTACCACGGAACGTCTTGTTCCTGCGCTCTCCCCCAAACCGAGACCCATCGTCTGAATTCCTCCTATATCCATCGTCCGAATTCCTCCTATATCCATCGTCCGAATTCCTTCTGTATCCATCTTCCGAATTCCTTCTGTATCCATCTTCCGAATTCCTTCTATACCCATCGTCCGAATTCCTTCTATACCCACTGTCAAAAGACTGTGAATTTTCTTTCTCCCTCGTCTCTCTTAATTTCCTATTTCCTCTGCCCATCCACGGAGTCTTCGAAGGTGCTCTGAACCCACGTTTCCGAGAATCATTCATCATCCTCTCTTCCTTTCTCCTCTCTTGTTGCTCTAATCTTTTTTGTTCACCCAATAGCCCCAATTTCTCCCGCATCGATGTCGAGACGTATGGCGTAGGGATACCGAAAGCTAATTCAGCCCACTTTTGGCATGCCTCCACAACTTCTGATTTGTATAGATTCAGCTCCTCTGAAAGGCCAACATAATAACCAAGGAGTGAGGCAAAAGTGTCATCATACACTTGTGGCTCGCCTCCGGAAACAAGATCAGATATCACACGTGGAATATCTTCGATTATAGGTACAATAGTCTCAGCTGGGAAGAAATTGCTTTTGGGGACATTGGAATTGCGTATAGTAAATTTGGGTTTCTTCACATAGGGGATCTCACCACCCCAGAAAGCTTTTGGATCCTCGTCATGTTTCTTGGCAATTTCAAGGAGTTGCGAAGTGTGTTCCTCGACAGTCAGTGGTTTCAATGGAACGTGTCTCATCTGAGTTGAGAGGAACTTGCGCTCGAAAGGAAGGATGACAAGGTCTCCTTGTCCCTGGGTTCCTGCACGTCCAGTCCGTCCAACGCGATGAACATACACCTCTCCAGACTTTGGAACACCCACTTGAATTACACGAGTGACGCCAGGATAATCAACACCTCTCGCCGATACGTCCGATGTTACAAGCACACTGGCTCCCGTCTTGTCACCCCTAAATGCATTAGAAGCTCGTGTCCGAGAGTCCTGCGACTTCTGTGAATGCAGTTCGTAAACCGAAGTATGGAAACCCGCAGGAAGTGTATCTTTTTTGGCTACTCTCAGGAAATCGGCGAAAAGTGCCGTAAATTTTGTTGTGGGAAAGAAAACAATGATTTTCGATTTTTTTGGATTAATGAATTGGTCATGGGCTAGGAGACGGAGGATATGAGAGAATTGTTCTTCAGCGGAAGGAAGGACAGTGTGGTATTGCGGGATGTGGGCATGTGTGGGAGGGGCATCGTCCGAAACACAATTTATGTATTTGTAGTTCGACGAGAGGGACTCGCTAGCTATCTTGCGGATAGCAGGGGAAAGGGTAGCAGAAAAAAGGAAGGTTTGCCGCTCTGGGGAAGGGGGCAGGTATTTGAGTAAATTCGTAATATCAGGCATGAAACCCATATCCAAGAGCGTGTCAGCTTCATCAAGGATGAACTAGAACCTGATGAGAGGTCTTGATTAATTATAAGACAAGGTCACGCACCGTCTGAGTATGGGCAATGCTTCCGGAGACTCGCTCAGATGACTCCAAAAGATCATTCATACGGCCAGGAGTAGCGACAATGATATCGGCCCTTCCATAATTGAAATTTCTCAACTGACGTCTCCTATCCTCTCCACCCACGAACAGATGTACTTCGATATCCTTAAGATGTTGCACGAGCTTGGCCGCCTCATTGGCGATCTGCGTCGCCAACTCCCGTGTAGGACTGATGATGAGGATACCTGCGTGCGACGAAGCAAAGCGGCCACCGCTGTTACGACCTGAGTCGTCTTTTCCACTATTTCTGGACCTGTGGAGAGTTTTCAAGCGAGCTTCCACGGCAGGAATGAGGAATCCAAGTGTTTTGCCAGTTCCAGTCTTGGCTTTCACCATAAGGTCTCGAGGAGAAGGATTATCGGGGTCATGGGGCTGCGTCAGTTGCGGGATTAAAGGAAGTACAGCGGCTTGAACGGGCGACATGGTCTTGAGTTGGAATGGGCTTTGAGTAAGTGCACGATATATGCCTGGGTGCAACACATTTTGCAGGGACGAAAATTGGGGCAGCAGGTTCTCATTTTCTGTAGCTCCTGCAGGTTCAGGGAGTCTGGTTACCGTTTTCTGTGCTTTGGGGTCTGTCGCCTGAGCTTTGGGGTCTGTCGCCTGAGC
>Ga0153987_1000427_pt1 | contig 13454 bp, 6 predicted proteins | sample TSNC071MetaG_FD_102279 | JGI IMG/M metagenome (GOLD analysis project Ga0153987, IMG submission 102279) | Attine ant fungus gardens microbial communities from North Carolina, USA - TSNC071 MetaG | ecosystem: Host-associated > Fungi > Mycelium > Unclassified | place: USA: North Carolina, William B...
AAAAATAATAAATTAAAATAATAAAAAATAATAAAAATTAATAAAATAATTAAAAAATAAAAATTAAAAATAAAAATAAAGTATAAAAGATTACACATAATTAAATATCTATATAAAATTTACTATAAAAGATTACACTTAAAAATATTACACACTGTCATCACATAATGAGATTAGGTTATTTTTTATTTTAAAAGTATGTATTTTTTAGTATTTTTTATTTTATTTATTAAAATTTTAATTAGGAGTCATATAAATGAGTTTAAGTGTGCCAATGAGTAAAAAGGTTTAATGATTAGAGTTTATATGATTATTAAATTAGTTATTTTTTTTTTAACTTTATTTATTACTTAATTATTTCTATTATTTATTGTTTTAATTATTTATTTAATATTTGTAATGTTTAATTTAAAATAGTTTATATGAATGAGTATTTATTAATTTATGATTACTACTTTATTCATTTCTTTATTTCTTTATTTATTAAATATTTATAATTATTTTTAATTAGTATTTCAATCATAACGAATATAATTATTAAAATAACTTTTTTTTATTCATGAGGTAGATATTACCTAAAATAAATTATAACTTTCTTTAAAAAGATGCGCAATTTTAATTAATTTTATTTACTTTAAAATATATTCTTTCACTCATTACGCAGATAAAGATAATAGTTAAATTAACTTTCTTTTGTTTCAAGCTTAAGGAAGAGAATAGTTAAATTAATAATATTTTTTGTTTTAATTTTATATCCAGTTATTAGTCTTTGAGGTTACTTGATGCGGAGCGACTACCTTTTACTATTGATTATATTATTATCAAATTATTTAGTAGTTGGAGAGTAAAGAGAGGCGAAGCGTAAGATTATTTATCTTTTACTATTAATTTAAATAAAGATTTGCACACTACTTATTATTAATAAAATTTAACTTATTTATACTAACTTGTAATCTTTTTTTATCTTAATTTATGACGCTGCTTATTTCTAAATTAAAAAACAAACAAAAAGAATAAAAAATTTAAATAAAATTAATAAATTACAGTAAAGCTTAAAATAAGTGAATAAAATATAATATTTAATATAGCTCATGTTTTTAAATATATTTAGCATACTAGGTGCCATCTTTTATTATAGTATTCTAATATTTATTTTTAATCTAAAGTTTAATGGAATAATATGCAAAAATTAATTAATCTTTTATAAACCTTCTTTATTAAAAGTATAAGTGCTTAAGCTGGTATCTGCGAGTTATTTTATAATATGTTAATCTACTTGATCTTCTTACTTAGGTGTACTGTTTTTATTTTTAATCTTCAGCATCTACTGGCTTTATCAATTCAATTTAATTTTACTTTTCTATTGCTAATTTTAATATTCAATGAAGACCATTCTAAATGGAACATTTTTAATTCAACTTTGATTGAATCACCTTTAGCTAATTTTAATAAATCCTCACAGGTAAGATTATTTGCATTAATAACACTAGCTTTTATATTGACTCCTTTTTTTTCTGTTTTAAGAGCATATAACTTATTACGTATAGCTATTCCCTCTAGTATTTGATATTATAAATTAATATGTCCAAGTTCACCTCCAACTAAATTAATTCTCTTTTTTAATAATGACACTATCAGTATCACTATAATAACAAGTATTTCCAGGAATATTATTCAAAATTTAAAATCCTAGCATAGCCACTTATAGCTGCAACTATATGCACAGCAGATGGAACCCCTGTCACTTTAAAGGGTCCTATTTATCTAATTCCTCCTTACTTAAGTAATTTCTATATAACACTCTTAAATTTTAATTCATTTTGAAAAATATTTAATAATAACATAATCATCATTTAAATCATACATATATTTATATAATTTAGTTAAACTTGCACCTTCATTTCTTGTCATAATTTTATTAAATTTTCTAAAAAAGTGTTAAAATTTTATTTTTTTAAATTAGTGCCAGTTTTGTTTTATTTGTATTATTTATATTTCTTTTTATTTTTTGTTTTATTTTTTGTTTTTGCTCTTTTTGTTAGTGGCTGTATCTCTTTTGTTCTATTTTTACTTTAATTTAAAAATTAGTTTTAGTTTATTTTATTTTTATTTAATTTAATTTATTTTTTAGCTGCGGTCATATAGGGATCTAAAATAGTAAGTTAATTTAGTACACAGAATAGCCCATATACTTATGGTTAAACCTTTTTTAAATTATAAATTTTATCTTTCGAATGCTTCCTTAAGTATAATATTTTATTTAACTGTATCATAAGTAGGGAATTTTTAAGATCCTCCCCATAAATTTAACTTCTAATAAGATCTTCATTTAATTATCGCTGATTAATTTAACCCTTATCCTTAAATAATTGTTATAAATCAAGTTAATCAATTTAAAAATTTATTCTAAGAAAAGCGAATAAGTTACAATCGATGTAAATATCATTTATTAAAGAGTTTCATTGTTTATGTATCCCATTGATAGAACGCAATTATAATTTGATTAATTTTTTTAAACCTTTTTTCCACTTAAATAAATTTATATCTGTTTATAGTAACTGGCTTTGTAATAGTATTCATTTTAGTTCCTTGTTTTGCATCACTTTTTAAGACTGTTAATTTAACAGTTGAAGCTGTATACGACCATGTATCTATTAAAGTAAATGATCCATCCTTGTTTTTATTGCTTCTCCCTGTCTCTTTCAATTCCTCCCTCGATATTCTCTTCAGCGGACAACAACTTTTTAAATTATTGTTATCTGATTTTAGTCCCATCTATTAATGATTAGTTTAGTTCGTATTAGTTCTAACAAAAGGAGTCTAATAACGATGGGTTATTACGTGTTTAAGTAATACAGGTTTATAGTGATAGTGAATAAAGCTCTCAATCTCGTAAGATATAATCGGGTATTTTACTATAAGGTTTATAAGTTTACACTTAATTATTAATTGCTTTTTTTAATAAAAAGTTTAGCTTATATTCTCATATATTCTATCTAAGCAAAATAAAGTTTCAAGTATTCTAAGTCTATCAAGTCTTCCAACAAAATAATTCTTTATCATAATTTATCAAACGGATGTCAACTTATTTAGAGATTTATTAATTTATTCTACGATTAAAGAAAGTTGAACTCTTACAATCCAAAAGATCAAGAAATCCTAAATTTAACACAACACGGCTACCAAATTTCGTCATAATCGTATCATAATGGGTGTTTGAGAATATATCGTCCCCATAGTTGTTTACCACTTTTGTGGGGCGTCAGTTGAATAGGGTTTGTTCAGATTCATTTTATTTTCTATTTGGACCTTTAATCACTATTCGGGTAGTTTACCAAGTTTATTCATTATTAAATTAAATTTTATAAGTCTATTAAGTATTATCTTAGGCTAGTATTCATTATTTATCTTAGACTAGTTTTAATTATTTATTTTAGACTAGTTTTAATTATTTATCTAAGGCTAATTTTCTAACTTTTTAATATAAGGCTAGTTTTCTAAGTCTTTTAAGTATTCTAAGTTTATTAAATATTAAGTATTATAAGTAGTTATAAGTATTAAATATTAAGTATTATATAAGGCTAGTATAAGTTATTAAGTATTATTAGTATATTAAGTATTAAGTATTAAGTATTATAAGTCTATTAAGTATTAAAGTAAGCATTTTGCTAGATTTTAAGTTAAAGAACTAAGGTGTATAACTCTTATATTAATACAGATATATAAAGGGCTAGTTTCCAAATAGTATAAAAGACGAAAATAGGGACAGTTTTTTTAGTTAAACACAGAAGTCTACGTGTATACTTACATATTATTTATATATATAAATTATTTACTTTATTTAGCCGAGCCGAGCTAGAAATATAGTGCTACAAACTAAGAAATAGACTAATAGGAAATATATTTATATTTTAATAGTATATTAGTCTTCGAATAAGATGATTCTAAAAGGCTTAGTTTTTATCAAATATAGATATGATTTTATTATTTTATTTTATTTTTCTTACTCAGAATGGTAACAATTGTCATGGGTAATTTAGTTTTGGGTTTTCGCCCGCCTAATTCCACTAGGTTTGACAGTTTTTTTTCTAAATTAAAACATTAAAATTTTTTATCTTTTAATAAGGGGGGAGGCTATACCAGTACAAAACTTTGTTTATTCTAATCCTATTTAAAATTATTAAGACTATAGCTTTATATTATTTAAAGACCTCTAACTAGATTAAGTCAAATACCCATGATTTGTTCTAGAAATATCTGAGCAAAGGTTAATAGTTGAGCAAAATAGAGTTTTTGAAAGCCTCCAAAGAGCAAATTTAATTAAATAATAGAAAAGGTTAAAATACTTTAAAAAAGACTTGCTTAATTTATTTCCAAGAGTTTGATAGTATTGAATAATCTTATTTTAAGAGCTAATAATAAAAACTTTTTTAATTTGTCAAGGTCATAGTTTTATAAATTAGGTTTTTTGGATCCCCCCTGCTTGGCCTTGGTTGCCTTAAGGCCTTTTGCTAAGATTTGCATCATTATTATTTTATTATTATATTTATATACCAGCATTAGTCAAAAATTAATTATTCGATTTAGGTACTTTTTTTTTTAATCATTGATAAATATAGGAAAAGAGAGATTAGTTTTATTTTAACTAAGTTTTTAAGAAAAATACGTTTACGTAGAATTTTATTGTATATTTAATTATTTAGGGATAGGAAATACAGGAATTGAACCTATAATTTTGTCGTGTAAAAACAATGTTTTACCTTTAAACTAATTTCCTTTACTAATTATTTAACTTAATAAATACTAAGAAAAATTACATACTATTATTACTATGAATTAAAGTACGAATTAAAATTTGATGACTTAGATATATTTTTAATTTTTATTGTATTCAAAAGTTTTGCTTTTCTTTTGCTTCTAAAAAAGAGTCTTATAACTAGTACTTTTACTTCTACTTCTACGGATAGAAAATAAAATAATAATTATTAATAGTAGTTTTTCGTCTGTTTTCATCTCTTTTTATTTATCTACTGCTAAGGCGAATTATAATTCGAAGCACAATTCATAATTAAGAGTTAAGACTAGCCTTAGTTAAATAATTAATAAGGAATACTAGCATTAGATAGTGACTTCTTCTACTTATCTTTTTTTATATAAAAAGAAGTTTTATAATAAGGTAGAATATATATAGAACTATAAGGCGGGATAATAACAACCAATAGGTTTTACACCCTAGGAGAGCAAATCAAGAATGATCCCTGGCGGAGCAAGCAAAATACCCAAAGACTTATTTAAATATGAAATTCTTCTTCTTATTATAGAGAGACTAAAATTTTAAGACCGGAAAATTTATTCTTATATACTACACTTATTTGTTCAATTTAGTAGAATTAGATTTACCTTGTAAATGGTTTAGCACTTAAGTCCTCAGATAGATCGCTTCTACTCTTATTATTCTACTTTTATTTGCTATACAAGTAGGTATTAACCAAATAAAAACAAATGTTTATTTTTTAGCTGGGCAGTTTTAGTAAAATTTTTAGTTGTGCTTTATATAAAATTTATATGAATTGACCTCTCAGAATAGAATTTGAGTTATTTGTATTTGCTCTCTTATTTTAAGACAAAGGGTAAATAAGTTAATGTATTTTATCTAAATAATAATATTCTATTTCTTAATTTTTCGTTAATATTCTACTTACATTTTGCTTAGGTATCCTAACTCTAAGTTCGTAAATTTTATTATCAAAAATAAGTTATAAGACTTAAAACCAATAACTTACTTAATTTTTTAATTTTATAAGAGCCTATAAGATATTGTTTGGTATATAAATTTATTATAGTAGGTATCCCTTTGCTTGCTAGGATTATTTAATCGCCTGGAAAAAGTAGTATTAATCCTTAAAATAGATTGATCAATGTTAGTCATAGTTAGACCCTTAGTTTGGCAGGTAGAATTAGTATTTTAAATACTTATAAGATTTATTTAGTTGGAACATATTTTTTATTAATTTCCTGGATATTTAATTTGAACAGGAGAGGGATTAGCTTGCATCAGTTTTCGCTTTTTGTCTTAACAAATTATAGAAAAATAATTACTTCTTTAATTTATTAAATAAATATATAATTATATCAATAATACTAATATAGTAAAAAAGTTAGTGCTCAGATGTATATAAAATAGTATTTCTAATAATATGAAAATTATATTAAATTTATTTAAATAATATTTTGACTATAAACTTTTCTTTTCAGTAGTTTTATAAATTGTAGCAAAGTAATGGTATTATAATTAATGATTAGTATTGTAAATACTGAATTAAAATTAATAAATCTAATGCACTATTACCAGTTAATTTAACTAATGATTAAATTGTATATTGGAATTAATTCGTGTTACTTTAACTTAGTAGTTGACTATCAAGTTTATTGCTTTATCTTTTGTTCTATTTTTCGTATCTACCACTTAAGGGTGTACCTCCACTTATAACTCATAAACTACTCAATTTTCCTGATAGGGTATTATTAAACACCATAACCCCTAGTATCTCCTGATTTATTTACATTTCTTTTTAAATTAGAATCATTATTAGAAGCTGAATTAAGTGAATCTATAAAAGATTGATCCTCAACAAAATCTGCTGTAAGATGAAAATAATCATCAATAATTCCCAATATTTTTATTTAACTTTATCTCTTACTCTCATTAAAAATCTTTTTGAAATAAAATTCAATAAAACCATTAAATAATGGGAATAAACCAATAAATTATCAAAGTTAAAAAATAACTAAACTGTAAAGATGAATAATTAAAAAAACCTGTAATTGGTTAAATTAATTAATAAATTATTGAGATAGGAAACTAATAAATAAACTAAATTTAAAGTAATTAAAGATTAAATTAATAATCATAAAAATATATAATAAATTATAAACTTATATAAAGTTATATTCTTTGTATTAGATACCTAAAATTAATAATTAGTAAACTAAAATTAATAAACATAAGCTTTAATTAATAAAGTAAACAGAATATAATAATTATCGCAAGTAAAATAAATTAAAAATAATAAAAAGAATATAAAAGGTTCTAAGTTAGCAATAAACTGCTATAAAAATAGGATATAAAAGGTTACAAGTAGGACATTCACTGTTATAAAATAAGATAATAAAAGGTTACAAGTAGCTCATATTCGCGCGTACTAAAAATTAATAAAAGATTACAAGTAAGTCATTAAAAGAATAAAAAAGTAAAATAGTAGGACGCACCGCGTCCCTTTAGTTACCAAGTACATAATAACTTAATAAATTTAATAAATAAAAGTAATTTGCGCTGCTCTCTGCAAATAAAATCTAAAATAGATAATAAATTAATAATAAAATAAAATTAGTAACTAAATAAAATAGACGCTACGCAACCAATAAAACCGAAACTAAATAATTTGATAATAAAATAATAAATAATAAGATAAATAAGGTATGACGCTGCGCGTCAATTAAACACCAAGTAAAATGTAACTTGAGAAATAAAAATAATAAAAATAAAAATAAAGTATAAAAGTATTTTTTATTTATAATTAAATACTTTTATAATTGTTTTTATTATTTTAATAATTTTATTAATGGAAAAGAAACTTAAATTTTCTAAGGGTCTAAAATAAAGTATTAAAACAATATATTGAAAAGCCGGGTAGAAATCATAACTATTCATATATATTATAAATATATCTTGGAAATTAATGTCAAAATAAATGAGTTATTAAATTAATACCTTAATACTTGATATAAATATTAATCTTAGATAATTAAAGGTTTTACTTATTTCTATTAAAACGAACTAATAAATAACAAAATAAACCTATTACAAATTAGAATTATTTGAATTATTTATCTAATACGAAATATTTTTTATGATAATTAAGATACTATACTAATATTGTAGATATTGATAAATTTATTATTCTGATACTATACTGATTTTAAAAATAATGATTCTTAATTTTAATTATGATAATATATTTATACTGATATTGATAATGATACTGTTACTGAATACTGATACTGATATTGATACTTTAAATGATCTAGAAATGATATAATTTATTATTGCTTCTGATTATTCGTAATATTGTTTTTTTTATAAACTGATAATATAAATATTTATTCTTATTCTGATTTAGGTACTAATGTATAGTTAGATCTTTATTCAGATTAGTTTGTACTTATACTGATCTATATTGATTATCAGATAGATTCTTAATTAGTTCTATGTATTTGTCTAATTAGTTGGTATTTTACCTAATATGAATTACCCCAGGGGTTTTAGTAAATTTATTAAATAATAAAGTAACTAAGTAATATATATACATATATAATTAAATTATAAAGTAATAATATTATTACATATTGTTTATAACGTTACGGTAAACTATTTACTATATTCTCAATAATAAAATATATTATAATTGGGTATTAAACACAAATTTAAAAAACAACCACACTATACACTATAGTTCCTATACTAAAAATTAGAATTATATAAATAAAATAAGAAATATACATGGAAACTATACAAGCTTTAATAAAAAAAGGCTGTGCTTTGTAAAAATCCTTAAAAACAAAACTGGAATACTAATTGCTAAAAAATACAACTATAAGCAATACAAATATTACAAATATTAATAAAAAGAAGTATCAAATAGTAAAATGTCCTAGTGTAAAAAATAAAAAAAGGAATTAAAATGGAAAATAAAATATTAAATTAAGTATAAAATATACATGATAAATGTAAAGTACCTAACCCTCGAAATGCACTGTCTCCCATAAAATAATTAACAATCTAACTTATTTACAAATATCAATACAACATTACTTTGAAGTATTTAAGAGAGCTCTTGAAAACGGAGAGTATAAAATAAATAATTACTACGCGTATACTACACTCCAAGGCTAATTAATTAATACTTTTATTATTTAATGATAAACAGTAACTGCGCGCTACTTATTACCATCTAATTAATAGTTTAAAAATTTAAAGCTTACTACCAAGGCTAATTAATTATTACTTTAATAAATAAAAAAGGAGGTACTAACTTAACGCAATAAATATTCCAACCTTAAGTTAATTAAGTTAACTAATAGTTTATATTAAAAATAGGATATTGTTACTCCGTACATCTTAAATTTCGAAACTAAATAATTAATAATTTAATAATATAAAGATAAATAGTAGCTTACTTCCAAGGCTAATTAATATTATAAATTTTATATAAGTAACTACGCACACCCTACATGTCAAAACTAATTAACTAATAATTTAAATAAAGATAATTGTAGCTCCGCGCAATCTTAACACCAAGACTAAGTAGCTATTAACCTAATTAATAAATATTAACGACGCGTATACTACAATCCATTATTAACAAACTATTAAACATATAAAAAGTAACTGCGCATAATCTACTTTCCTGAACTAGATACTTAATCACTTAAATAAAAAAAGAATAATTTACTTCACGCTACTTATTGGCAAGGTTAATTAACTAATAATATAAAGATAATATTACTTTTAATACCAAGATAAATTAATTATTATCATAAAATGTTACTACGCGCATACTACTAACCAATACTAATTAAATAGTTTTTTTTAATTTTATTATTAAAGTTACCTGCACGCTTATCACTGTATAAATTAATAAATTTAATAAATTTAAACAATAAAGTAGACACTTCGTTTCCTATATTCACATTTAGTAATTAACTTGATAATAAAATAATAGAGTTACTTACCAAACTAACAAAAAAATAATTAATAAATTAAAATTCAACATATCTTAATAAATTTAGGTATAATCCTTTTTCAACCTAAAGTATTTATCGGTATTCTCAGAGTCATCTAAAAACATATTTGTTTGTATTTTCTTAGTATTATTATATTTTATACACTAATTTCTTTTATAGTCCTTGTGCTAGTTATCAGTAAATATTAGTTAATTATCATTAATTTATTTAATTATTTATGTATTACTTTTCCGTAAAGTTAAACTATTATCATTATTTATGTTATTTTATTTTAGGTTTAATCTTATTCCATTTTTCTATTATTTATAATTTTATTTTAGTGTATTATATTAATTATAGCCTATTGTTACTCATTAAACTTAGTATCAAAATAATCATTTAGAAACATTATTTACTTTGAAATACATTTCACAAATTTAGCTATTTCCCCTACTCTTTACATTTTATTCATTTTGTTAAATATTTGATTGTTTATCTTAAAAAGATTTTAGTTACTTTAGGATACACGAGGCTTTATGTTTATAACATAACTTCTTCTTAATTTATAATTTAACTTGTGTTTCAACTTTTGTTTTAGTAGTAGCCTTAATAAAATTTGTAATTATATAAGAATACAAAGTAAATTTAAAAAAGATTTATGAATACAAATAGGACTGTTTTCCGCGTATATTTTATACAAGATTACAAGTTTTAATTAAAGTGTCGTAAGGGAGGATAATTAAAAGTTAGCTGGTTCACTATTTCTCACATTGTCCCTTTGCTTTATGTCTTTTATACAAAATCGGTTTTAATTAGAGTGATTGCGATAAGTTAACCATTCGCCATTTCCTATTTGTCATAAGCTTGTTTACCCTTTACCAACAACCACCTAAAATTTAAAGCCTATTTTTTAAAAAACATAGAAAATTTATTTAGAATAGTCAGGAATGTTATTTTTATACTCGCTTTTTTTAAGTAACTAACTAAAAGTTGCTTGAGTAAGAGTAATACTACCAAATAACGTTATAACGTTGCCAAGATTAAACAATTACAAATTTATTAATAATAATTATATTAAGGTTTAGCTTGCGATAATTTAATTTAATAAAGTTAAAACAAAATTAAGATCATTCTTCGTAACATACCTATATTTTAATATACTAATTGCAGATTCAATTTTTAATAGTCAAGAGCAAATTTTAAATTAATTAGCACCAATAAAATTGTAGTATTGAAAAGGGCATTTAAAAAGAGGTTGAGACAAAATAGACAAAAGGGGAAAGGGATTAAAAAAAATGGAAAATTTAAATAAATTAATTATTATTTTCTTCATTTAGAGCATTATCTATTAATGTAATTTCAATAATACCTGTAACAGTAACAGGTACTAGTACAATAAGTAAAATAGAAAGCTGTAGCTGCTGCACCAATTGTAACACTTCAACATGTTGACTACCAATAAACATTAGAATAAAGAAATTTACTACAAAGCATCAAAACATAATTCGATTTAGTGGTCGGAATTGATTTCCTAAAATTGTATCAAGAATTGGCATTAGTAGTAGAACTAGTAGTTAACCAAACAAGGTATCACCCCCATAAGTTTAATCTAAATATTTTTTATAATAGCATGCCTTAAAATGGTAGTAGATATCAATCAGGTACACTTAATTTTATTAAAAAAATAAATATTTATTATATATTTAAATATTTTTTATTATTACTAATAAGTCTAGCATAATATATTTAAAAGAAACTATAAATATATAAGTAAGATTATCGTGAAAAGATTAATATTCTAATTAAATAATTAATATAATTCACTTTCTAGTCGTTGAGACCATTGAAAATGGGGTGCAATCCTTGCAATTTATCTTATTTTTTAAATAATTTATTTAGCGACTGTTATAAATAAAATCTTATTTTTTCTTGTAGTATAATTAGTTGATTTTTAGCACTTTATCTCGATAGTGAATTGCTGAACTAAGCTTTAGTAGAATAAGTTAAAATAGAAAAATAACTAGGTTTAATAGAAAGACTTTTAGGTAGAGTAACTAAATATCCTGTAAATTCTCCTTTAGGAGTTTTAACAAAAGTTTTACTAATAAAAGGAATAAATGTAAGATTTACATAAATAGTAATAATATGATTAATATAAAAATCTTTATTAACTTCACGTTTTGAATTATTAAAAACATATTCAATTATAAAAATTTCTAGTTCTTTTCAATTTAGAATTTTTAATTCTTGTATAATATTTTAACAAGTGTAAATGGAGGTTAAATGTTCGTATGGTTTATAAATATTTATTAGATTTCGTATATTTATCTTTCCTTCAACTTGAATTTCAATATTAGCTTTACCTTTTTTTAATATTACAAGGATTATTAAGATAAACTTTAATATCTTTATAAAACGATAGATTAATAACATTCGATTTTTGAGTCATACTTGGAATAAATTAAAGACCTTTATTTGTAGTTCGAATATTAATATTTATGTTACCATCACCAAGAAAAAAAACCTATAATAAATTCATTTTTCCAGATTTAGGACATTTTTATATATCTACATAATTATGGCTTTGTTCTGTAGTAATTTGTTTAGTAATACCTTTAAGTATAAAAAATACTGATACAAAACGTTTACCTAGTAATAAAATATGCTAGAATAATAATTATTATTTTATCTTGAAGAATATTATTACTATTATTATTTTTAATATTTATATTTACCTTTTTCGATTCTCAATTATTTTTAATAGCTTTAAATACCTTGAAGTTCACTAAAAAATGAAATAATAGTATTAAAATTACTTTTTCATTTACATAAATAATTGAAATTTACCTGAAGGTAGAATAGTTAGATTATAATTTATAATTTAGACAATAACAAAGTATTCCAAAAATTTAATACTTTCTATATTTGCTCCTTGATTAACACTAAAACAATCTGAAGGTGGGGTTTGTATTATCTAGATGATTTTTATTTTCTTGTTATACTTACATATTTATTATTTACTTTAACTAGCTTTTCAGAAGCTCAAACATTATAAAACCCTTTTAACCTTATCAGAAGAAACCAATTCAACATTATTAAAATTTTTACTAAAAAAAACATCAAATAACTATACAAAAAGACATTACTATTATTAGCTCTAATTAATTTATTTAATATAAAATAATTTATGTATGCCGTACTATTTAATTAAAGAAAAAATATAAATCTTAAAAGTCTTTATAATTCTACCTGCCCCCAAATTTAGGGTCTAACTATGACTAACATCAATAAATCTATTTTAATACTCAGGGCGGATAAATAATTATACCAAGCAAAGGGATAAAAACAGCTACTATAATAAAATTATATACCAAACAATATCTTAGAAAAATTAAGTTATAAAAGTATTTTCTTAAAGTTATTCTTACTAAAAATTAGTATATAAAAGTATTTTCTTAAGTTAAATTAAAACAAAATAAAAAATATAAAAGTATTTTCATTTTATTAAAAATTAAACAAAAATGTTATAAAAGGTTACACAAATAAATTACTAAATAAAACAAAAATAATATAAAAGGTTACTAATATAAAATATCTCTTAAAGATAATAAAAAGTTATAAATATAGTAAATATTATACAAAGTAAATATATAAGGTTACTAATATATAAT
>Ga0153987_1000428_pt1 | contig 13438 bp, 9 predicted proteins | sample TSNC071MetaG_FD_102279 | JGI IMG/M metagenome (GOLD analysis project Ga0153987, IMG submission 102279) | Attine ant fungus gardens microbial communities from North Carolina, USA - TSNC071 MetaG | ecosystem: Host-associated > Fungi > Mycelium > Unclassified | place: USA: North Carolina, William B...
ATAGTAATTTATACCAGTATCTATATATTTTACCAATGTTATATGAGTAGCGGGATGTCCTTTACTCCTTAAATATTGTACACATTTTCCAATACTAAAAAACAGCTTTAGGACTACTTGAGTGTTGTCTAATTTTTTCGAACAAGAATTGAAAATTTTAGAACTAGAAACTGAACTATTATCTAAACACATTAATACAGATCTACTTAAACTATTTAAAGGCTTATTTTTATTAAATAATTTCCTATCTTTCTCTAGAATTAAAGCTAAATCTAATATAGATATGTTCTTAACTTTAGCATTTAATACAGGTTCTTTAGTAAAAAGATATTTACCTAAGTACAAACTACTCTTTTTTAAATGTTTAGAAAAAGTAAAATGACTAATATTAAGATTTCTAATAAAATCTATTTGTTGTGCAGATGAATAATACAATATGGTTTTATCTCTATTATAAAGATACAATTGTTTTGCATTAGAACCACTAGGATTATTTGCCACTTTAATAGTGTTTAAATTAAAACTAGGATCTAATAAATAATATTGTTCTAATACTATTTCAGATCGAAATTTATAATTATTTTTAAGAGGTATAACCTCTAAACTAAAATTAGATAAGCTATCTTTAAGAAGTAAGGGTATAACTTTACCATTTGGTTTAAAGACGTAATTAAAATACCTAGATAATCTTATGGCTAATTGTGATGAAGAACCCACATATTTTTCCCCTGTAATTTTATGTTTAAAAATGTAAACACCTGGTATCTGTATTTTACTAGAAGGTAAACCAATATTATCTTTAATAATTTTTTTTGATTCTTTTTGATCTAAATTTTTTAAATTTATACTTGGTGCATTTATTAAACTATTTAACATATCTTCAGTAATAGAAATATTACAATAAGCTAAAATATCATTCATTACTGTAAAGGTTACAGGTTTCTTATTTTTAATGTGTTCACTGGCTAATTTATGTGCATATTGGGTTGGTCCTTTTCTACCTAAAATTATTTTTCAATTATCTTCCTCAATTTTAGTATTTGAATGACTATTTTTAGTCAAACTATTGGTACTTATCGTTGGTTTTTTGTTTAAAGCCTGCGGGGGTACAAATAAATATGTAAAGGACATAAATATATCGTTATCGAAAAGGTTAATTAAATTTGAATTAATAGCACCTAATAGAGATGATATCCCAGCTAGGTGTAAACTAAATATAGCTAAATCAACTGAAGCTCCTGAATGTGACTGAATACCGGCTAAAGGCGGATAACTTATTATTAATAGCTAAAAAAAATTAACTACTAAATATTGTTGGTAATCTCATAATAAATTTTTATTTATTTAAATATTTATTTATTTATTTATTTATTTATTTAAAACTATCATTACACTCTCTAATTCTCACTAGAGTTCGGACTATTCCTTCATCTTTTTGGTCTATAACTAGTTATTAATATTTTTATTAGACTTAAACAAATGGGATTACTAATTTAATGGATACTTTATTAAAATGGTTATTGCCGTAAATACAGGGATTAAAAATGTTTTTAGTTGTTAGGTAGAAAGTTGGTTGGCTACATTCATAAAATTTGAAGTAAAGAAAGCAGTATAATTAAAATCTATTAGTTTTTAATCTAAGAATTCTTACTTGGTTTCTTATTTTATTTAAAGATTCGTAATCACCTTTATGTTTGATATAACTTCTTGACCATATTCTATACTCAACTGATTTCATACCTTTCATAGTATTTTTATAATATTTTATAATATTTTCAATTGCTCTAGAATTTGTTGTAACAACAGAAAAAGTTCCATATTTAGTTGTTTTAACTTTAGTTTTTATTCCCAATGTGTACTTTATAGCTGTCAATACTATTTTATCTAATTTTTGTGTTATTTCAAAACCATGTACTAATCTATTAGAAGATTTTTTAACTAAATAAAAACTTCCTTCTGCTTCTGTAAAACCTATTAACCAAGCTTTACTCATTACTGTTGATGCTGATTTAAAATCAATTACTTCATTATTGATAATAGACCAAATAGATGAAACATAATCTTCACTAGGCTTAGATAAAACAATTTTAGTTATTAAATTATCTTTTTCTAATTTACTTAATGAATTGTTAAATAAAATATAATAAGCTTTTTTAATTTTAAGATAATTAAACTGTTTAGTAGTTAGAAGTGAATACTTATCAAAAATTGGAAAAATCGTTGAATTTAATGTATTTAAATCTCTTATTCTGTAATGAGCATGTTTTCCATCTTTTTCTATGTAAATACTTCCTACTTTCAATTGATTTTTTATAAAATGTAAAATTCTTAAATTATATGTACTTTGACTTAACTTATATGTTAAAAACCATTTACTATTTTGATTTACAATAGAGAAAGTACCATCACCATCAGTAAAACCAACTAACCATTGATAAAATATTTCATTATTTTCTAAAATTGTATTTTTATTAATATTAATACTACTTATTGCTTTGTTATAATTAATTCCCTTAAAATTTGCTGTTGATTTTAGGACACAACAAATAGTTACTCTTAGTTGTTCAAGAGAAATAGATTTAACTAAAACCTTACAAAAAATAAGAAGATGCTCTACGTTTAGTCTCTGATGAATAAATTTTATTCAGGCGAATTGTCTCCATGTCAGTAACGATTTTTCTATCTTTTTAAATTCATACTGCAATTTTATTAGCATTAAATCTTTATAAGATGAGCTATTACTTCCGAGTAGAAGAGTTCCTCGCATCGAGTAGAGTTTATTTAAAATTATATTTCTATAATAGGACAGCTTATCCTTAACTGTCCATCCAGTCATAAAATTTGTATTACAATTAAAAATTTAATTATTCTATGTTATTAAAAATAAAAATAAAAATAAAATTTGTTACTATCTTGAACTTATAAAAAAATAAAACTTAAAACTTTAATTTATAGAAATTATCCAAATGTCTCCAATCAAATTCGGTTCGTGAAGTGTTCATATTATTTTTTAGAAAAATTAAATGATTAGTTCCTTCTAAATTTTTATAAATTTTAGATTTATAAATATCATAAATTTCTGACCAACATAAAAAATCTAAATACTTGGAACTAAATAAAGGATATTTTAATAAATAATTAATCAATTTTCTACAAGATTCTCTTTTTACAGTTCTTACTTCTAGAGCTTCTTCAGTATAATTGGGTTTTATTCTTTGTATTGGTTTAACTTTAGATACTAACAAAAAATCAGCGATTTTTTGCATCAAAGGTAAAAAAGAAATTTCTGATTTAGATGAGTCATTATTTTTAGTGTATTTTGATTTTTGAGTTATTCGCATATAAAATTTTAAACTACTTGCAATACCTTCTCTATTTATAGAATAATTGGAATAAAAATTTCCATCTGCTTCTAAAAATCCAGATAACCAAGCATTGTTTTTTAAATCACTAGTGTCTAATTCTAATTTAATTAATTCTTTTTTATTTTCAGATCTATTGTTAAACCAATCAATTAATTTATAAAGAGCTTCAATTTTAGGAGTTCTCATTTTTCCGTTAATAAGAAGAGTTATTTTATAAATTGTAGGGATATCTTGAATTAATAAATTTAAATAATTTGCTTTTTTAGGATATTCTAATGTTCCACCACCTAAAACTTTATTTATTTTTAAAGCTAATGGAGAATCTTTTTTCACAAAAGTAAATTTAATTTTTGGATATAATAACTTACCTTTATTATTTCGATTAGTTAATGGAACAATTATTGACCCATCTCCTTCTATTAATCCTGCTAAATAGTAACCTAATTGATTTTCCGACTCAAATTTTCCTTTATTAATATTTGACTCTAGTATAATTTTATTATTAAGTTCAGAAAAATTAAATTTTACGATAGAATTAAAATTTTTAATAAAATTTGCCATATTATTTGTAATACCACAATTGCTTTCGCAATTTAATTGGACTATATTTTCACCCTTAAAAAACAAAATTTTATGGGGCATCGCGTCTAGTCTCTGAGGATATTCCACTTTTTTTATATATTAAATTAAAAATTAGTTTCCTGCTGATTGTCCATTGTTTTATCTTTAATATTGTTACTAGCTAAGCTAAATTAAATTAAGCAATGCAAAAAGTACTTAAAGCTTTAGGATATTCCAGCATACGGCGATGTTCTTATAGTAATTACTTACTATACTGGCACTGGATTGTACCAGCTCCATTTTCTACTAATGAGCTCAGTAATAATAAAATTAATGAAGGAGGTAATAGTTGGGTCGATTCCCCGCACCGTGATTCAATACAAATCATAATGAACTGGCAACGAAAAGCCTCCCACCGAACCGTACGTGCAAGTTTCCCCGCATACGGCTCTCCACGAACTTTCTGAGTTGCGAAGACTTAAATTAAATTAATTATTCAATTGGTCTTTTTAAATCCATGAGTGATAGGCCGTCATAGATACCTTTATGTATTTTATTATGACAATCTATACAAACAGGGATCTGCTTCCGGTTTAGTTTAGACATTAAATTATGGAAACCTTTCAACTTAGTGTTAGATTTCCTTATATGTTTAACATGATGCATTTGGACTTCTTTGGTGCTTTCACAAATCCAACAAGGGTCCCAGAAATTCGATTGTGTTCGGAGTTGCCAATTTAAATATCTTAGTGGATTGTAGTAATCTACTGAAAGATTGAATTTTTTTAGTTTAGCATAAGATTCCGGTATCTTAAGCGAATTCACTTTGTCCTCCGAACTCCCAAGATTTGGTCCAAACTTTTTAAAAGCCCCGGCTCGAGTTCCCAATCGAAATTTTCTAGCTAGAGTTTTTGCACAGGAATGTTTAAGGATGTAGTTAATTATTGTGTGGAATCTGTGATAGTTATCGACAAAAGAATAATAATTAAGATAGCCGTTTATTATGGAGTTATATCGAATTATTATTGCTTTATGTTCAAGAAAAATCCACTTAGTGATCGCGTTTGTAATTAGCTTGCTCCCAGGTTTGTAATCCTTTAAGAACCCTTCTTGGGCCAAATCTGCGATAATTTCTAGATATGGCAGAAGGAAGTTTACTCGAACTTGATTTATTCTACTAGGAATCGATCTCCCATTGATTGTTCGATAAACTATTTTGCTCTCTTTGGATTTTGGAATATGTATATCTACTCCTAGAAATCTTGCTTTATCTTCAGTTAAGGATGTGATTTTTGTTTTTTCCACACTTAGCTGAAGTTTAAGTTCTCCTTCTAGGAACAGTTTAGCATCGTTCTTGATCTTTTCAGCAAAATCTCTATTTCCGATTATCCCGATCAGCCAGTCGTCAGCGTATCTCACGTAGCTAATACGATTTCCGGTTCTTATTCTTGAGGGAAGGCTGTTTCTCTCTTTTCTGATAGATCGTATTTCCTTCAGGATAGCGGGATCCTTATTTTCTACGTAGCTTTCATGCAATGCTGACAGTTTTTTGGAGTATGCAACTATCTTTGGATTTACTTTGGATATATTTTTTTCTTTGCTTGAATATTTATTAATGTATTCATTCATATATATATCGAACTCATGTAAGTAGATATTTGAAAGAAGCGGAGATAATATTCCACCTTGAGGAACTCCCAAATCCGAGTGAACAAAATTGTTATCCTCAACGTATCCAGCCTTTGCTAGTTTCCAGTAAAGGTCCATGAACTGTTGGTCCTGGATAACTTTTTCGAGGAGAGAAGCTAGTATGGTGTGGTGGATATTGTCGAAGTATCCTTTGATATCTCCTTCGATTACATAGTCATATCCGTTCCATTTAGATACCTGTTTCAAAGCTGAGTGACAGCTTCTTTTAGCTCTAAATCCGTGGCTGGTATCCAGGAATTTGGGTTCGAAAATAAGGTTCAGGATTAATTCCATGGCTTTTTGTACTATCTTGTCTCTCGGTGAGGGGATACCTAGCGGTCTCTTCTTCCCGTTAGGTTTAGGTATGTACAGTCTTCTTGTAGGTTTGAATTGAAATTTCTCTGATCTAATATCTTTAGATAATTTAGAAAAGAAGTCAGATGATATACCATCTAAGGTTGTATAGTCGGTTCCAGGGGTCATGTTTCCGGGTTTGGATTTTATTATGTTATATGCACCAAATAAAATGTCTGGATCTGACACCAATTTTAATAAACCGTAATACTTTCCATTTCGCATTTTCAGTCTCAACTCCAGGTCCAAACCGCTTATGTACTCAGGGTCTGAGACGGCAGCTGCAGTTGTAGTTGAGAAGGTTCGCTGCCCCACTTTATTAGTAGGATGTACTCTTTTCCTATTAGATAATATTGGGGCTCCGTCTCCATAGGAATTACTCCCCTTAGGAAATCCTGTAGTTGATTCTTTTTCGGCAATATACTTTTTAGATTCTATACTTTGGTCAATCGTTTTGGATTGTAGTGTAATTGTAGTTGCTTCATTATCGCTATGGCCTGACGGTAATGACATAATTATATCGATGTTATTTGGGACGATAGGGTTTTCGTAGCCCCCACGAGTATAAATGGAAGAATCATGAAGTACAGTACTTGGCAATAAGTCATAGAGTATTTCCCGTTCTCCGTTTATCGCTTTAGTGACATGCTCTGGTCCCCTAGTTATTTCAACATCAGGTAAGTCACTCAGTTTACATGGAATAGCAACATCCATGGTTCCTCTTGATGCTAATGCAGGGTTATGAGTCATACTCTTGTACATTCGCAGCATGGAACAGCCAAATAATATCCACAACAGCGCACACCATAATGAAATGTTGTTTAATCTTGGGAATCTTTAACTATTTGACTTTCTTTTAGTCAAAATTTGGACTATGTATTCATCCTATTTACTGAAAAAATAATTTTTAAAAATAAAGGAGCTTCGCGTGTAGTCTCTGAGGATCCTACTCATCAATTAGGTTTGACTTTGGTTTCCCGCATATTTTTTCCATGTATACATAAGTATTACTACTAAATTGTGCTTTTGTCTAAATTAAATGGTCGGGCGAAAAATTTAATATTTTTATAATGACAATAAAATTGTATACAAAACTTAAATTAGGTGTCTATGTATATGTTAACTGAAAATTTAATTTCATTTTCGAAAGATTCTATGCTTATAGCGAAGTAATAATTAAAAAGTTTTCACTTTTAACGGCATTCCTAATTCCCATATTTGGGCTAGAAATATTAAAAAAAAATAATAGCCTGAGCTAGTAATATTTGTATAAATTGTCTAAATGATTTCAGTTAAATTCTGTTTTTTTTCTATTCATACTATTTTTTACAGAATCTGTTTTTATTAAACCTTCTTTTGTATAATGTTTATTTTTAAGTATTAATAATGCAATTTCTTTTCAATCCAAATAATCTAAATACTTACTAGAAAATAAAGTATATTCTTCTAAATATTTTATTATAATATTTAAAGATACTTTACTTGATGCAGCTAAAGTATAGTATTCATTACCTGTAGACTTTTGTTTTCTAATTAATAATTTACAATTAAGAAATTCAGCTATACTGGTTAGAATATCGAAATAACTTATACCTGTAATAGGGTCTAATTTTCTTTGCTCAATTCTTAATCTACAAGAAATTTTTCTTTTTTTAGCATTATTTTCTAATTTAGTATGCTGCACAGAAAAACTTCCATCTGAATCAATAAATCCGCTTAACCAGCTATTGTAAGCTAGACTACCTTCTTTTAAGGGTAATTGTTCTATATTAGTTTTATGATTATTATTTAACCATTCTATTAATTTATGTAGTTGGTGAACTTTAGGTGTTCTTAATTCACCATTAATTAAAGAAACTATTTTAATTAAACCTATTACCGGTGAAACAGTTAATACACAAGCATTATCTTTAATTTTGTATCTTATAAAACCTGATCCTATTAGATTTAATAATCTTATTGCTAAAGGTTCATTCTTTAAACTAAATGTTATACAAAATCTTGGATTATGTTTTTTTTTCATATTAGTATTAGGTATTCAAATATGACCATCACCTTCAAATAAACCAGCTAAATAACTATTTAAGTTATTATTAATTTTTATATTTTGACTATAATAAATTATATCACTATTTTTTTTTAATAAAATATTTCCATAACCTCCCTTTAATTTTATATAAGGATCAGGTCTAATATATGGTTTGGTTTTGTTTGCCATATCTGGACTTCCACAGTGTATAGGTAAAAAATAATTCAAATATTTATAAATTTTCATATATAATTGGACTATATCTTCACCCATTTTTTATTCAAATTGGGGCGCTACGTATAGTCTCTGAGGATCCTACTTTGCTTTTATTCAAGCTTTAGTTTAAGCTTCTACATATTTAAGTTTTATTTGTAAATTAAGACTTTTACCTTGCCGATATATAGCCTGTCTTTGATAAAAATAAATATATATATATTTGCAATTTGGTTTCCTGCGGATTATCCATTTATGTTAAAAAAATTTTATAATTATTTAACAACATTAATCTTAATTTTTAAAAAAACTGTACACTTGTATTTAATACAGGATACTATGATTCAGTAATGTAACCTGTTTACACTAGCTTCAGCTAAGTTAACTAGGGTATTTATTGATTTATTCTAAATTATTTAAATATATTTAAGAATGGGTATTAAGTTTTCAGTTAATATTATAAGATTATTTTAGGAACTTCCCGCATATAGTAGCGTAATAAGAATGACTTTACAGTCAAACACGGCAATTATTAAAATTTCTTATTTAGTAAAAGTTAAAATAAATTTGACGGGTCCAAAGAGGGGGACTTATAGCTTCAGTAAAAAAATTATTAAGATATCTCTTTAACAAGCAATTTATTGTTTAATATATTTTTTGTTTTTGTTTTTTGTAAGCCTGCTAATTTTTTGTTTTAATTTAATTAGACCGACCATTTAAATGGTCCCATGTCAAAGTTGATCTTGTTTTATTGAAATTGGTTTTAATATTTATAGCAATATCAAGATAAGATGTAGTTAATTTATTTTTATTTTGCAATTTTAAAATATAAGCCCAGTCTTTATAATCTAAATATTTAGAAAAAAGAAGAGGATATTTATTAAAATAATTACAAGCTATAAAATTACTTTATTTATTGTGAGACATTACAATAAAGCTATAATAAATTTTGTCGTTAATTAATCTAGATCTACTGTAGATAGTAACACCTAAAAATAAACCTATTTTAAATAGAATAGGGAAAAAACTTATTTTGTTTCCTTCCGAATCTTCTTTGTGATAATTTTGATTAACTTCTAATCTATAATATAATTGTACTCTAGTAGAATTTTTATTTGTTCTTTTGTGTATATTAATAGAAAATTTACCATCGGCATCTGTAAAGCCAGATAACCATCCATTGCTATCTATTTCATAATTATCTAAAGGTTTAATTTCTAGTTTATTAATTTTTGATATTATTAATTTAGTGCTACTAACCAAATTATATTTAGATGTTGCTGACGTACTTGTGTTTTTTATGTATTCATTTAACCAGTTTATACATCTATTTAATGCTTCTATTTTTGGTGTTCTCATAAAACCATTTATTATTGATACTATTGTAAATATACTAACTATATCTTGTATTTGCCATAGAACATAACCTCTCTCAGGTTTATTTAATACTTTCCCACATTGAGTTTTTTTTTTTAATTTTGGCTAAAGGTAAATCTGCTTTTTTGAAAACTACAATAATTTTAGGATTATATTTATTAGAGTTAGTCCTAAAGCTTGTTGCCTTATTTAAAATTTTTTCATTTGATTTTCATACAGCTATTGTTCCATCTCCTTCTATTAAACCAGCTAAATAAGGTCCAATTTCTGTTCTTAATAACTGAATATTAGTGCTTAAGCTACCGCATCTATCGTAAGACTCCTTAAAATTTATTTTGGTGTGGTTTTTTATTTTAAAGCTAGAATCAAATTTTGTATTTAAAGGTAAAGTTATCTTTTTTTTAATACCGGTAGCTATATTAAAATTACTAAATTTAGGGCCAATTACTGTAATAAAAAAACTTTTTAATGGAAGTATACAAGACCAAGCAAAAATATTTAATTTAAATAATTGATTATATTTTTTTCTTTGAAAAATTAACAAATTATATAAACTTTTTGTAAATAAAAATTTTTTGTTTTTACCAAATCCTCCCACCAATCCAGGCATACTATTATCTTAACATTTAAGTTAAGTTTGGACTATATCTTTACCCTAAAATTTTAAATAATTTAACTAGGTTAAAAACAAATTGTTGCTGCTGGTTTTTAATTTGGGTTTAAGGCAGGCTTGTGCACATTATAACCTATAATATATATTAATTAAATTAAATTATACATAATATGTATTTAAAGGTATTTCGCGCGTAGTCTCTGAGGATCCTACTTTTGCTTATATTTATTATATTGATCGTAGCAATTTGGTTTCCTGCTGATTGTCCAAGAATTATATATGTTACTGCTTCTAAATACCTAAATAATAATATTTTGGATATTAAAAATTAGTTTATAATTATTAAGGGGATTTCCAGCATATAGCGAAAAGAAAGTTAAGAGTTACCAGTTAACCCGGCTATACCTTATAATACAATAATTAGATAGATCTGATTTAAATTTAAGTAGTTATTGTTACTTTACAAGCTAGATAATATATAATATATATTACTGTGAATAATTAAACTAGGTGAACAGAAAATTAAATTAGTTTTCTATATTAGTATAACTGTTTGTGTTTGTACCTTATTGTTAACTATAATTATAAATAGTTTCCATTGAAATACGGATTTATAGATTTTACTTTTATTATAATGTGCCTCGTTCTGCTTTTATTTTAAATTGATCTAACAGCACAAGCATTGATAGACGTAAACTTAGCAGTGTTGTTTTGTTGTATTTTATGATGCCTATTAGCTCTTTCTTTTAAAAATAGCAATTGTAAATCACTTTCATTAAGTAATGAATCTACACTAAAACTAGTCATAGCTTTAAAAAAAACCTACTGGTTTTTCAATTTTGTAGGACAAATATTTATATATTGTTTTATCCCCGCTGGTAGTGTTATATAAAAATATGTTTTAAAAAAATGAATTAAATTAGATGTTACATTGTCTTAAATATATACTGGGCTAACTATTACATTATCTAATTTAATGTATATTGTAGCTTGGTAACTGCTGTTATAAAATATTTAATATTACATTTAAATCTGGTGTATATTTATATATAAAGTATTGTTCTAATTCTAGTACTTGTTCCGCTTTTTCTTGGGGATCCTTAATATATAAATATAAATCTACATTTTGAAATCCGTTTTGACTAAAATATTTGTTAACTAGTCGTTTGGATTTAGCTATTGTCGATGGCTTAAAATAAGAACATACTCGTTCATATAGATTTTTGCTACTTCCAACATAACAAGAACCTGTAGGTGTTGTAAATTTATACACTCCATTAGCATTCTTAGCTACATATGCTATTTTTAAACGATTGTAATAAGCGTTAGGAATAAAAACCTTAGTGTATTCGTGAGGTTCTTTTAGATCTTTATTCACGATATTTGTATTTTTACTCTCTGTAAAGCAGTGTTTTCTATTTATACTGTGACTACTAATAGCCATCAAATTTATAAAAATATTGTATTGGATCATAACCATAAAGAAAAGTAGAGTCAGCCCTATTCGGAACTGCTCTCCGAACCGTACGTGATAGTTTCCCATCATACGGCTCTCCACGTCAAAACTAAAAAATACAGGGATGTGGTTGGGAAATATCTTGTAAGCTGTAATAAACCATTTATGCTCCTCGATATCTAAATATCAACTGCATATCAGAGTGGTTTAAATTACCTTGATAAAGAAGATCGTGAGGATATTAAAAAAGTGTTTTAGAATGATACTTTCCATTGACCCTAAGAAATGTTATTTTTTTGTAACTATACCGTTTTTATTAAGTGTAAGGCTGAGCTTCGTACTTTTAACTGCGCACATTATTTTACCTTTGCTAAGTTTACCTGCCCAAGTTGTTATTAGGTTTTATGTTTACTTTTTCTAAAGCTTTTTAAATTATGGAGTTTGCGCGCTTTCGATTTATATTAAAAATTAGACAAGATGAAAGGGGAGATATTTTTAAGTCTCCAAATTTATTGATTGCCTTTTTAATTGTTTTTAGTTTGATTTTCGGGATAGAGTTAGGGCACTTGATTGTCTTAGTATCAAATCAATTCAATTAAAACTCCGGCTAATAACTTTTAGGCAAATTGATATGTTGTCACCAATCCTGTTATCTTAAGGTTGTAAAATCGGAGGATGTAGTAGTGTGTCAGGTGTCGCTTTTACCTTTTGCTAGGATTGTCGCTTTAATTTAGCAAATCCATTGTCGTTCATCTTTACTAATAATAGTGCGTTAGGAGCATCGTGTGCTTTGGGGTAAACTAGTTATTTGCGTTATTTTGTTTACTGCTTATCCGTTGTACAATTTGAAAATAGAACAGTTATTTTGTTTTGAGCGTCTAGGTACATAAAACCATATCGAGTAATATACGGCACGTTTACATCCCCCTTTAGGTGTAGTGTGATTTTGTCTTTAAGAATCCCCCCCTTTTTATTAGGCTTGCAACCCGTATCTTAAATAGATTGCTCGTATTTGTCAATCCTGTCTATTTTAGACATTAAGCTCATCTGTTTTAACCTTTTGGTAGCTAGACTAGCTTATATACTTTTGGTTTAATTTATTTGTCCTACCAGTATTACGTGGGCTGGCTCTATTTTAGTGAACTGTCCTGATTTTCTATATATTTGTATAGTTTATATAAAACTGCTTTTCCTCCCTTTTTCATTTGTAGTTTTACATGTTTTTCCTTTTTTATTCCTGCTTTAACCTCTCTATTTATGGTACTTAGGCTTTATTGAGCTAAGTTTTATGTCAAGGGCTATTTAACCATTTGCTAATCTTACATTTTTATGTGTGCCCATTTTAAGGGATTTATGTTGTAAGTTTACCGCGTTTATTATTGATTTACCACAATTGGAGGTTTTAATAAAGTATAGTTCAATTATCGCGTTCATCAGTAAATGTAAGGCTAGATAGATTGAAAGCTCTTAATTATCAAGTTTGGGGGGGTTAGGTTTGTATAGCAGGTATTTTACCTTATCGTATATAGACTGCTGTTTGTAAAGGTTTTGCGCTAGAATTTTATTTATTCGGTTCCTGCAATTAGATTATTCGGCGTACTCTGTATTAGAGAGTAACAAGTATGTAACATATTAGAATCGATGATTAGCTTAATTCCGCTAAATTTACCCATTTTTTCCTTGTATTTATTAACTCAGGACTAATATATAGAGATGCTGAGAATTCTGTATATTTTCGTCTATGTGTGTTTAGTTATTGACGCTGCCACCCTTTTCGCACG
>Ga0153987_1000430_pt1 | contig 13425 bp, 15 predicted proteins | sample TSNC071MetaG_FD_102279 | JGI IMG/M metagenome (GOLD analysis project Ga0153987, IMG submission 102279) | Attine ant fungus gardens microbial communities from North Carolina, USA - TSNC071 MetaG | ecosystem: Host-associated > Fungi > Mycelium > Unclassified | place: USA: North Carolina, William B...
ACCTGTAAGGTTCAGGCTAGGGGTGCAGATGTGGACTTGGTTGAGATTGGTAAGCCCATGAGTTGGTTTACTGACTACTCTTGCTAGTGAGCTTGTTACGGTGTATAAAGGTTGACACCTTAGGGGCACCATGCAAGGAGGATCTAGATTGAGCTCACATTCTTTTCAACACCATTATCTTATGGTTCTACACTAAGTTTTCTATATAATCTTTTTAATACCCTTTCTTTTGATTTATTCCCCACTAACTCTTTAGCACGCAATTGGAAACTGGATTCCTGGTTCTTAATTCACTCCAGACTCACAGTTCCATTTGCCCCTTTCAACGCTCCTAAACATAGTCCCTCAACAAACTACCAGCTGACTATGACAGGGGACCTTAAGCTATATCATAATAGCCTACTGGTGCCTAGAAGTATAAAGGTCAAAGATTAGTCAAGATGATGCCTTAACCCTAACCCTACTCAAGGAGGTGGTTCTAAGAAAACTCGATAGAGTTTTCACTCAATTGTGTTTAGCTACTTATATAACAGTATATGGTCTGTGCACTACTTTCCCATGGGTACTCTAGTGACTCATTGAGTGATCCCATTGATTCTTATCTGCTATCTAATCAAACCATAGAGAACTTAGTGTATGATTTTAGGTACAGGTCAGTTGGTCCATCCTTTCTGTCCAAGTTAAAGTCCAGTCCATTATCCACCACTTCTACTATTCTCGGAGTGTCCTTTCCTTCCAAGTATATATTATACAATTCCTCAATGGGGTCTAGTCAGTTCATGACAAGAAAGGACTAAGTCCAATAAAGTGGGAACTCTAATGAGTTTTCTTTCTAACCAGGAAAGAGTACCTTGAGTTAAACCCTGACTTAAGGTTCTATTTGTTGTTGCTGACAAAGCCCTATGTAATAGATTGTTGAACTTTTTGCAAAAAGTGGTCAGTAAGTTAGTTAATCAGTTAATATCCTTTGAGCAAATAGGTTATAGATTACATAGAAAGTCAAAGGAAGGGAGCATAGTAAACTGACTTTAACACATACTTGATGTTGAGCAGCCTATCTGTGAATGCAGTAGGTAGCTCTAGGCTTACCTTAGGTACAGGCTAGTCATTTAAATGTATCAGAGTATCTACAGAGTAAAAAACTATTTTATCAGGTTGGTATATGTCCTCCTTATATACATTTCATATGTTTTATTTTTATCTATCTAGACTGGACTACATCAAATAATGTGTCTTAGTTAGTGTACCTTCACAGTACTTTATTTATATGCTCAACACTTGACACCATTCAGAATTAGTAGAGGAATGAAGCCAGGCCTTTGGCCTGGATGAAAACCTTAGATACTGATTAGGTAATAATGCATCAGGATTGTTGAAGTGAACTGATCAAATAGTACAGCTCAATATTGACCTTGTGCCAAGACTGGAAACATTGGTTCATTGATTCTTGGGTCAAAACTGAACCAAACGGCATTCCTAGGATAGAACCTGCAAACGAGGCAATACGCCATCGACAACGATAAAACACGCGTGTAAGGCCCCAATTGGACCTGATATACCGAGCAAATCTCTTGCCTCACCTGACCCTGGACGAATCAGACACATTCATATAGTATCACACCCACACCCTTCTGTTCCGTGCGCTGTCAACCCTTTAAAGGTCATGGCTGCCATCACACGACCACCTATTGCTCCTCCGATGCCCAGTATATCAGCTGCTGTACAGAGCCCTTTGCAGCCTTCGAGCGACCAAGTGAGTTTGTCTTTTTGATCTGATGTTCTCATTTTTACTCATTCAGTCTGGCTGCTCTACTGCAAGCAGGTGGTGGTGCTGTATGTGGTACGAACTCTGTCAGCTCATTGCCCTACACTCCATCAATTCCCTTTGAATAATTCAGATGGTTGCAATGGCAGTGATAATATTTGGCTTTTGGAATGTACCTGTCGTCCGGAACCTCATAAACCCTCTGAAGCTGTTTACCATCGGCTGGCATGAACTATGTCATATAATGGTTGTGAGTCTCTTCTCCTTATGAACTGAAACGGTTCAAAATGACCCTTCAAGGCCATCCTGACAGGCGGTCGAATATTGAAGATAACGATCGACCCGCATGTTGGAGGAGCTACTATTGTAGAGGGTGGTATTCCGACGATGATCCTCTCGGCCGGCTATATCGGATCGACGCTGCTTGGTGGAGTCTTCATTCTTGCAGGATATACTACTCTTGTGGCAAAAATCATGAGTTTTGTGCTAGGCATTGGTCTTCTCATGCCGCTTGCGCTGGTGCGCGATAAGTTGTAAGTCATGTCTGCTGCTCCACTTCTCGTATTCAGTGCAGCCGAATCAGGACCATCGTGCTCACATTTGTCTATGAAGGGTTATTGATTGGATTCTGGTTTATTGATCATGCGTATGTTCCTGGCTTATAGTCTCTAGAAATCACAGGGCACTTCCCGGCACACAGACAGGCCCTACGCTGGTATTGTTTATTCATCGGTATCATGAAGTAAGTTTCCAGCTTTCTGTCCAATTGCTGGTTGCTAACCCTTGATAGTATCCTATTTGTGATCTGTACGTCTGTTAGCTTCCCTTTGCGATGCCACCTTATCTAAATAGGGGACGTGGCCGACGATCGCTTTTTCCACAAAACAAACGACTCTGATGCTGCACAATTCTGTATACTGTATCCTATAATACCGACGCATGGTATGTAATTTTAGAGCGTATCAAAAGATACACCTCACAACTCAATATTAGTTTGGGCCCTGTTCTGGATAATGTTCCAATTCGGGGCGCTTGCGGGATTCTCCCTACTAGGGATTTTCGCTTTCAAGGTACGGACACGTGGGATCTCTTTCTTGTTGTACGTTCAACGCTTGTCTTCTCAGATGTCCCAGGAACAAATGAATGCACAAGCGGGTTTGTGGACATTTATCTTTGAGCAACTAATGTTATCACTAAGCGTTGTCGTAGCTATATTTCTCCCTACATGATTTCCTCAAAATCCTGTTTGAAAAGATTGTCCCCTTCACTTTGTATGACTGTCGCGTTTATGATGTTGATTGTCTGTGTAGGCCATTTTGAGCATGTATGACGTCCATAACAATGTAGAAATCATTTACAATGTTTTTATGCATATTAATATGGATACATAGTGTCCCTTAAAAGCGAATCCGGCATTAGATTCAATTACCAATGAGTGAGGTCAACAAAGAACAGGGGAAAAAAACCAAAACTGCCAGACTACTTGCGAACTGCTCGGCGTAGGAGACCTGCCAATATAAGCCCACCAACCGCTGCTGCACCACCAGTGAGTGCCATGCCAATATAACCCTCTGCCCGATATGATCAATGCGTATGCAATGACGAATGCAAAGCAAACACACCTCTGGTCACAGCCTTTTCAATCAATTGTGACAGAGACTGCGCCTGTAAGTTGGCTGGTTCCTTTTCGAGCAGAAGGGCTGCAGTACAACAATTCAATGAGGAAACAGCTGAAAGTCAAAAGACATGACCAACCGTTAAATCGTTTGGCTTCCTCATAATTCGCCATCTTATAGTAGCCAAGTGCAAGGTAGAAAAGACATTCTCGTCGTCGAGTAGGTTCTGCCCTGAATATCTCTTGGGGAAGGCGATGTGTGAGCTTGCAAAGACGTGGAGACGCAGAAAAAACCACCTTGGAGCAGCTGAACTCCTTCAATCTGGTGGCCACGCACTGGACTTTTCACAAGACCCCATGCATAGTTGAACTTGGTCTGGATGGTGACGTGCGATTCGGAGAGTTCCTTCTGGTACTGGCGTCTGAGTACCTGGAGACAGAGTCAGTGGCAGCGGTAAAGCAAGGAAGAATACAGACCTCGAGTTCATCGTATGACAGAGAAACCTCTGCGTCGGCAGCGTAGGGCAGTTCTGTGGCCATACTGCTGATGAAAAAGGACTGAGATGCGGAGTTCGAAACTGAGCTTTCTCCCAACCACACCAGGAAATCAAGAAAAATGGGTGGGGACGACTACGGTAAGCACTTGTCTCCTCTCACCTCTCGGCTCTTTGTCTCTGGTCGCTCATGGTCCTATGTGGATCACAGAGGGGACCTTCATACAGCTTTTCCTCCCGTCTTCCCATGTCATTTCCAGCTAGCAGCACAACTATGCTTTGGACCTAGAAAATCTCCTGACTCTGCGCTGGCCTCGCACGACACTTCATAGCTCCTTGTACAGAGACTAAAATTTACAGTGCCCATTGCTTACTCACGCGTCTTTATTCATTTCCTTCTATTTACATAGCTGAACGCGGGTACCGCGAAGAACGCAACCGCTCGTCCAGGCATGATGGCAGGGAACGAGATGGCTTTGGCCATAGGGAAAGAGACCGTGAACGCTATAACAGGAGAGATGACGAGCGACGTGACCGTGGTGACCGGTATGGGCGTGGCAATAGGGATGATGATCATGGCGGGGGAAGACATGCAGCTCGTTTTGATGACGACCGCCGTCCTCGTAGGGAGGATAGAGATGGTCGCGGTCGAGAGGACCGAGGAGACAAGCGGGGCGTTAGAGGTCGTGTACGTGAGAGTCAGGAACGTCGCTCGCCAACGCCCGAAGGCTGCCCTTCCCTCTCCCAGCGGAAGCGGAAAGCCTCCGGGTGGGATGTTCATGCTCCGGGCTACGAGCAATACACTGCCATGCAAGCCAAACAAACAGGTGTGCCTCCCTTAAATCCCGTGTACTACTATTAATTGTATCATATCAAGGGCTTTTCAACCTTCCTGGTGCCAACCGCACGCAGATACCACCAATTCTCAGCATTCCTGGGTTACCTCCTCCAATGCCTGTTCAAAGCTTCGGTATGGGAATAGGTGGCAATCCTAATTTGTCTCGCCAGTCTCGACGTCTGTATATTGGGAGCATTACCCAAGAAGTGAATGAGCAGAACCTTGCTGATTTCTTCAATGCTAAGATGGCCGAGATGAATATCGGCACTGGTGCTTCTGGAAACCCGGTCCTTGCTGTCCAGTGCAATTACGAAAAGAATTATGCATTTGTGGAAGTGAGTTAAGTGATGTTCCGTTGTGGGCCTGATCCGCTGACAGTGAACTGCAGTTCCGTAGTGCGGAAGATGCTACCGCTGCCATGGCCTTTGACGGCATTATTTTTATAAACGGACCATTGAAGATACGTAGACCGAAGGACTATGGTGGTGACACAGTCCCATCTCCTGGAGTCCATGTACCAGGTGTTGTTTCGACGAACGTCCCTGATTCTATCAATAAGATCTTCGTTGGTGGTCTTCCCACCTACCTCAACGAAGAACAAGTAATGGAATTACTTAAGAGTTTCGGCGAGCTTAGGGCCTTTAATTTGGTTCGTGAGAATGGGGCTGGATCTTCAAAGGTGTGTCGAAGCCGTCACATACCATGGCTCATGATTTTGATGCAAGATTTACAGGGTTTTGCCTTCTTTGAATACACTGATCCGACAGTCACCGATGTAGCTATTCAGAGTCTTAATGGCATGGAACTCGGTGATCGATACCTCGTTGTGCAACGTGCTTCCGTTGGGGCGAAGCCGGGAACACCTGGTATGATACCCGATCTACCCTATGATCAATTCCCTGAAATCCCTCGACCAATCATGCCGGCTGGGAAGGATACGTCATCCACCGATGCCCGCATATTATTGATGCTGAACATGATAACGCCCGAGGACCTGGTCGATGATGAAGAGTACGGCGACTTGTATGAGGATGTGAAGGATGAATGTTCAAAATATGGCGCGCTTGAGGATCTCCGGATCCCTCGGCCTATCAAAAAGGACAAGTCCGGAAACATGTCGACTCAGGATGCTCATCGGATGGATGAGGCTGCGGGTGTTGGTCGGGTATACGTCAAGTACCAAGATACAACATCGGCCTCGGCAGCACTCAATTCGCTAGCAGGAAGGTCTTTTGCTGGTCGTTCCATTATTGCAACCATTCTATCGGATGACAGCCAGACAACGCCTCCATTAAGCATTATCTTTGCTCCCCAGCCGGATGCTCCTCCTCCGTTGCCGTTGTCGTAGCGCCTTTCCTTCGCCTTTCCTTGTGTTGCTATGAAATTATGCTTTGTTGCGTATCTGTTGAATTACATATATACATGTTAACATGTTAACAGTTGTCTATTTGTCAGCGTTAGACTCACTCAAAGGCAAAATGAAAGGGAGCTAACTACGTTACATCGCTGCTGCGTCTGTCAATTCATAGGAGTTGTGGACATTGTGGGTACGTAAGTACCCATATTGTGTAGTCACTGCAGAAAATGCCTGGTACCATATGCTTGACTTTTCTATATGGCCATTCTCTCCTCGCACTTGATTGTTAGCAAATACAAACATAATTTATTTGATCACACATCAGAGGCACAGACATTTACAAAAGCTGCTGGCAAGCTTTAGAGTCAATAAACAACTTGTGTCCAAAACTCATTAATTGATAATTATTCCCAGAATTTGACCTATTGGACTGACCCTCTGTGCACTCTAGTTGTCCTAACAATCATTATCTCTCAAAGCATAGATTTGAACAAGTAGATAGAGATTAGAGAATAGATTTAAAATAGATTAGCTACAGTTGGGAACTAGTATATAGATTGATAAAATTGTAGCTTACCACAATAGATTTCATTGACCATCCTGTTTTCCAAATCAGCAAAAAATATGTTCTTGAAAGTACAGAACTAAGGTCTACTAGGAAAACTATCTACTGACTAGACAAGTGTGATCTAGATCTGAAAGGAGATAAAGGAAGTTTTCACAGCCCCTGTGGGCATCATTCTTATGTGGAGGGTTGACGACAAGTGACCGACGAATGCAGAAAGAGTCAGGCGCACAGCTGTAGTCACGAGAAAATACATGGGATGTCAACAGGTATCAGACTAGCCGAGGAAGGACGAGGTAATTTTGAATATGACGATTCGTGACTCATGATAGATGAATGTATCTGCGAGTTTCCACCTATACATAATATCTCCACCTATTCTGAAAAGGACATGAAGACCGCGGTTCCTATGATAAGGACAATGGCGACACTTGCAAAGCGCGAGGGAGCGGATGTACAAGCAACAATCATCAAACATCATTTGGTCGGACGACCAGCACTACGGTCATCTTTCCTCTGTTGGAGCTGTGGAGGATATTATTGGCAGGTTTGCACAGAAGTGACGTCCCATATACTCACCCAGGCCTTCTTGCAATCTCTATACGCCTGGAAGTAATCTCGACAAGCGTCTTTTTCGTGATTATTCCGATCCAAACAATCCATTGATGCCTTGGACGCCTCGGCGCAAGGACTGGTACAGCATTACAAACATCTCATGGGAGATTCTCAAATCAAGACGAACTCGATGAAATGGGAAGGAGCTTGTTTGCCCTATAGTGGAGGAAGCGAGGAGTCAAACAGTTGTAGTAGAGAAAAAGTTCCGGCCTCACTGAGAACTGTTCACGATAATTTAATGGTTTAAGCCCTGCCTCAGGCAATGGTAATCCTTCTGATTTATTTTTGTCCACTGCAGTTGCGTTTTTAGTATCTGAGGGCATCTGAGGGTGTAGCATGAACTTTTTGAGTGTGATGTGAGAAAGTCATAGTTGCAACACACACAAGTTAGAAGCCTCAGTGACAGAACCCTCGGCAGGACTGAAATTCGATTCCGAAAAAAGATACAAAGCTGACATAATTGGAACAAATAAATCATAAGGATGCAAACTCTCGATGCCTGTGACCATCACAAAAAGACTGTGATTCAAGAAAAATCACTTTGTGAAGAAAAAGAAAAATCATTTTGTGAAACACAGGGGCTCTACAGTCATGAGAGAAATGGCAAGTGGACACTCTCATGAACACTATCACAAGGTGGAGTTGGCATCAGTGACATGCATGTGCTGTGCAGGTCTTCTGATCCCCAGCTGTTATCTCCCCCTTCATGAGTCTCGACAAAAACCTTTTCACCCTTCAATTTGTTCCTCACAAACACTATAACAATGTAATTGATCTCGTAGACTCGTCGGGAAATTTACACTATCGGAAACAGAGGATCACTTCTCCAGAATATAAGATCGAGGTTTATGGTAACTTGCGCTACTCGTAGTAGTCCATTGTCCTAACCCAATCCAAACATAAAGACCCCCTGTCCGAATCGCTTCTAGTCACAGTTACTGCTCCATCGGCCACAAGCAAGACCAAGGTCCTAGAGCTGAAAAACCCTACGCAGATTGTAGAGTTGAAGTACACGGGCACCATCTCATTTAGATGGAGCTTTAAATGGGAAGAGTCAGTGTTGAGTCCTTTCGGACTAGGGTATATGTATGTGCTCAATTGGAATCACCAGGCATGAGTTCGAGTGGAAGCGCGAAGAATGTTTCATGCTTCGAAAACCTGACCCTCCTGTTCTTGTTGCAGTGACAAAGGAACCCAATGGCAGACTGAGAACTTTGACTGTCCAGATATTGGACTATAATCTACATCGGTGCGCTCACTCCAGCGTACATACTTCCATTTGAATTCTTAGACGAATCTCAAGGTTCGACATCAATGACCGGAAAGGACTGGAAATTCTTATTTTAACCACCCTCATGACCTTCTCAGACTCTAATGAGGCCCATCGCACCCCCGTAGCCACATCATCAGTATCCGAGATTATTTCTGATGCAGACCCCCAAACCTCGCAAAGCGCGCTAAAGCTTCCACCCAAACCACCTGCTAAAACTGGTGTAGATAGGGTTGCAGAGTTGCAAGCAATTCGAAATGAATACAATGAAGTCACTGTTGAAGACGAAGGGTCCGTGGATGATTATGCTCAATATTGCTCTATCCTACTTAATGTATGTGTTCACAAAATCACCCTCTCCCAGAGTCATTTTACCATTGGGGCAGGACGATGCGATGCTTTTTATCACTGTTAAGTCAGCAGAGGCAAAACATGTATCCAAAGTCCTTCAAGTAGTGGAACAGACAAAGCGAATACGCCACAAAACAGGTACGTACACGAAGGAATTCCATGTCTTGTTTCCGAAATGGTTGAGGTCTAGGTCTTTCCGAGGACGAGGAGCTGCATCAGTATGTGCTCTATGATACCAAGCCTGAGAAGAAAAGGCCTCGCAGAATAAATTTGGATGACGACGACAAAGACAAGAACAAGTCCGAAGTCAGATATGAACCTCCCAGTAGTCTCACAGTCCATATGAGTAAGATATCTATGCCAGAATTACAGCCAAAAGCCCAGCAGGAGAAAAACGGTACAAAAGGTAGGCCAGTGTCCACTTCATTCATAGTTTTATCTTTGAATGCCCTTCTAGCGCACGCACGATTCCCTTAATAAACCGAGACGAAGACCAAACAGTCACATCCACCTATCGCCGTCAATAAATCCTACTCATCTCAGAAGTTCTCTCCGTCATGATCTATGACACCATATAATGGTGCTATCAATACACGCTCTTCACCCTCGCCCTCGCCTCACCCACATGCAATGCCACATTTACCTCTCTGGACTGAAACAGCTCTTAGTGAACCAATTCCAAGTCCGGCGTAGTGACTGGTCTGTTAAATCGGCTTCGTCTCTGATAACTTATTATTCTTTTATCACTACACCTTTGTGTGGTCCCAGTTTTGATCTGTCAGATGTCTGATCAAATCCTCTCATCGACTCTCATTGACTTTAGGATATGCCGAGCATGTAGAGTCTTGGTATTTCACCCTTAGTATCTAGTGAAGTTGGAAGCAAGAGCACAAAGTTTTCAGGTAAAGTTGTGTGATCTTACCCTTCTTCACACTTGATTTGATGATCAATATTCACATTGTTTCAAACATTGCAACAAAGATATAACAGATGTAATATCCAGCCGGTCCACCTTCAGGTTGTCTTTCCTCATTATCAGGAGCAAGTGGATCAATTATTTAGCCGTTGTCATGGTGTTAATTAGAGGCTCAGACTCTTGCTGTGGAAGTGGAACAGAAATTACAATTGATTCTGTACGATTCGCTCGCTTGATGAAGTATACTACAATCATCAAAATAAATCTTAAATTCACCCAGGTCATTCTCCTTGTATGAAGTAGAGATAGACAGAAACCTTCAAACTATTCGAAAGCCCTTGAGCTGGAGGAAATTGAATACAAGCAATGATCTATTTTGTGTTATTTGGTGCTGCAAAGCTGACTTAGTCAGTCAGCAATTACTGAACGGCCACGGCCAATTACCAGCTCTTTCCTTTGTGTGTTCTAGCTTCATGCACCTATGTCTTTTCCCCATTCGCCGCGGATTGATATAGACGAAAAACACGATCGGATTGCAGAGTATATCTGGGGCGAAGAATCATATGACGGACTAGGCGATGCGCTCCAGGAGGGCGGGGATGAGCTCAATGACGAGACATTTGGCGGTGTCAATTCAATTGGTAAAGCTTCGTAAAAACTAACTCGTTTGAATTCTTAATTTTAACGTGCTTGCAATGCTCATTTGTATGATCAGAGGAAGACTTTGACTTTTCGAACCCTGCTCTGCCAGATGATGATTGCAAGGTCCTAGAGGCATCTGCCAGAAGTCATCAATCTATCTTACAAGAGCAGGCTACCCATGGCCAATATGCAGTCGAACAACCCCAACAGCGTTGTAAGAAGTTGATTAGTTTGTCATTGGCTTTATATTCATGTCAAACACAGCTGCCCAGTCTTTGGAAGCCATATGGGATAATAGGTCTCCTTTCTCTGTTCTCCCGAAATCTAATGGAATGGGACGCTCGGCTTTATCTGGCCTACCTTCTTCCCGGAGTCCTTCCGCCGGCCCTTTTGGATCTGCAAACCATTCCTCGATTCAGCTGCCGCCTCATGGGCACGTCCAAGACATGGGAAAGGTACCGACTTTGCAAGAAACAGAGGGGGAGATGCGCTTCGTTTCTCAACAAAACCGCCTTCATGGGACTACATCTAGACAGCGACTGCATCAGGAACAGCAGCTCATGCATGAAATACGTCTGCGCCAGCAGGAAGAACGATACATGTTAGAGCTTTCCCAGTCGCGACAAACAGAGGCTCCCCGATCGTATGAGGATCCCAGGGTGACAGAGCATGATCAGCATATGCTGGATCAGGAGCATCGTCGAATTTTGCAGGAGCAACAACGTAGGCTCTTGCTTGAGGAGGAACAACGACGATTGCTACTCCTTGAACAAGAACGCGAACTTGAACGTCAGCAGTTGCAAGAGCGGCACCGTTTGCAATCGCAACGCCTCTTACAGCAGCAGCAGCAACAAACACCGCCTCCTCGGATGCTTCCTGTCTCGCAGTCACCACAATTTTTTGAACACCAGCGTCAGCTTCTGCAGCAACAGCAACAGCAGTCACAAATTGAGGATCTTCAACGTCAGCTCCTGAACAGTCTCTCTCTGCAACAGCAAAGTGGTCATGATTCGAGACGGCGTCTGACTGAACACGGAATCCAAGCTCCTCAACTGCTGCACCAGCAGCGCAATCAACGCTCGCAGTCACCCTCTGTCAACCAATGTAATGATGGTCTTACTCAGGATCTTGACTTCCAAAATATTCAGCTTCAGCAACGACTCCTTTCTGAAATGGCGCATGCTGAATTCATGCGAGAAATGCAAGCGACTAATCCAAAGCAGATGGGGCAACAGGATGCGTTACGGGCGGAGGCGATGAGGAAAATTCTTGAAGCAGAGAAGATGGAAGAGAAGAGGCGCAGAAAAGCAGCGAAGATCGCCCACATGGTAGGGCTCTAAATCCATTCTGGCACTCCTCTACCTTGTTCACTGACATATCCTAGTCTCGTTATAACGATTTAATGACACAATCGGACAAAGATTTCATTACCCGTATTCAGGTTTCCCAACTTGTTACCCAGGATCCATATGCGGATGATTTCTATGCACAAGTGTATGGCGCAATCCTGCGTTCAAGAATGGGTCTCCAATCGGATGAACGCGTGCTCAAGTTTGGTTCCGGAGGGGGAGTTGGGCTTGGTTTGACTTCTCAAAGGGGATATCGTCGTCCCAATGCTATACAACGTATGGAACAACAAGTCGAGCGTATTGTCAGCAATGCAAGGAAGAGAGAAGAAGAGAAAGGTTTGCATTGTGAGCTGTGATCGTTTCACGATCATCTTATAAGCTGATGGTGTTACTTAGCTATTCATAGCTTGCAAGGTGCTCTTGGCAGGACCTCGGGTCGTAGCTATAAGGCTGCTCCTCGACAACTTCTACAAGTAGATTCTACGCCTGGTTCTTCTCCAGTCATGTCACCGGCCCATGCACATGTTTTCAGAGCATCCAAAGAAAGCGGTGCCGCGGAGGCTGCTAAGCTTGGTCGTGCCGCTTTGGGAGATGCCGCAGACGTATGAATCTTGTTTATCCCAGGGATGTCCTCATTGATTTTTGTGGCACTTCCCAGAATGAGAATCTGGTTCATAAGGAACCATTAACCAGGCGCGAAGTTCTCATAATTGTTGAAGAACTGTACAATTTCATTCTCAACGTGGAACAAGTCAAACGAAATCAACCTCTTCCTGAAGAGGAACAAGAGCGCCACGATGCCTGGTGGGCTTACCGATTAACATTGAATAGTGTTCTTATGCTCAGAATTGGACAGGCAACAGGAGTACAATGCTCTCATGGACAAAGTCTGGGATGAGTTGCGGGTACTTGTTCCTCTAGAAACTAGGTCCGTAAATACTGTCGATCCTCGGTCATGTTGCGAGAAGCCCAATCATTAATTTTCCAGCAACCCACATCCTTTCATTTCTATTCTGGGCCCAAGCAAAGGCAAAAAGATTCTGCCCCGTCTTACTCGCCATCTCACCTCCCGGCGCATGCTGACATTGTTAACTCTCCTCGTCGCCTGTTTCGACCAATTGGACGTTGTTAAAGATGCTTCTCTGCTTGATTCTCCCGAGGACACTCCGGAAAGGGTGGAAGTTGAGCGTCAGACGAACGCATTCCTTGCAAGTGTTATGCAGAGCATACTTCCCATTGTTGCCAAGTCTAACTTGTGTATGATTACGGGTCTGTTGGGACTTTTGTTAGATCGCAGTAATATTGCCGCTGTGGCGAGAAGCAAAGTGAGTGTGTTGTGCGTTTTGCTGGCCCAAGTCATGGGTTAACACAGGTTGATTCCAACAGCCTGGTCTAGCTTTGTTGACTCTGTTCTTGAGCCGTGTAGAAGTGATTAAACAGAGTATTGCTAGTGGGACTCAAGACATTGCCGAGGTTCCGTCAAGTAAAGAAGCTCAACAGTGGTAATGTCATTTTCTGTTATATGTCTTGGGCCTTTGCAGCTCAAGTGAGAGAATTTTCTTTGTGGTAGGAGCAACATGTTCAATCACCTGTTTGATCTCCTCGTGCCACACATGCTTGTGCTTTTCCCCTCCTCTCGCGTTGTCCA
>Ga0153987_1000431_pt1 | contig 13422 bp, 16 predicted proteins | sample TSNC071MetaG_FD_102279 | JGI IMG/M metagenome (GOLD analysis project Ga0153987, IMG submission 102279) | Attine ant fungus gardens microbial communities from North Carolina, USA - TSNC071 MetaG | ecosystem: Host-associated > Fungi > Mycelium > Unclassified | place: USA: North Carolina, William B...
ACCTAGTTGTCTTTACTTATCTCTTTGTTGAACTGTCGCCGCTGTTATTTGTGTCTCCTATAGTATTGGATACTACACACATATATACCTCCTTCAGTCTTGTTGGTTGTGAATCGAGTGAATCATGCAATCAAACCATAGATAACAGCTGTGTCTAAATGGATAATCGAAGCCACTAACAGTTATGACAGACCTGATGAAAATTGAGTCATGTTTTTGACAGGTTTGCAATCTTTTAATGGTTGATCAACATCTTTTATGAGCCTACCCGAAACAGAGCCCTGGGATCACTATATTTAGTCAAAGTGGTTTTTGTGGGATTAGTCAAAGTGAGCGGCGTCGTGAGCCTTGGACCGACATTGGATTTGATGACATGACTGTTGACTCGTCTCAGAAACAGACGGATTCACCCCGTTTCAGAATCAAGAAGCGCTTGATTTGGATAAGACAACACAATTGAAAAGAATGTATTCTAGCATTCGGATTTGGTCCTGTTTTATATTGAAATCTTCGGCTTCGTTGCGTACTGTGGCCTATATCAACTTGTTGCAAAATTTTGGCAAAGTCCATCGCGAGTTTGGGGAGAATTCTAACAAGTCTCCTAATCAGGTCTTCGACATGTAGCTATGAATTGAGAAATGCCAAACCAGTGTCCGTGGTTATGGATCTTTTCCATTGATAACATTTTGTGCAGCTTGCGCAAGTGACTGCTCGTTTATTTCTTCCTGGAATGTGAGGAGAATTGACTGATTTCCTGGCCATCTAGCTGACAATAACATACCTGCTTCGCCATCCGAGCTGCCTCCTCATGATGTGCAAGATACTTCAAGAATGAATATCAATCCGAAAGACCGTGAGTAGGATTGCAACGGTCACACCTCCGCTAGTATTACCAGGATTGTTAGACCAAGATAAAATATGAGACGCCGGATACTAACCTCTTCGTCGCTCCATGCGCACTCTATGAGATGCATAACCTATGTAGAGTCCGTATGCAGAAAGAGATACCAATGAAAGAACTATCCCTCTGTGAATTAGGTCAATGACAGGCAACCGTCGCATTGTGGTAGGAGTTCCAGTTGTTCTGTGCCCGGCATGTATGACATGTATGTACATATTAGAAAATACGGTGATTGGCAAGCTGTAGTCAACCATCAGTATATTCCAATCCCTTGACGCCTATGACTGTTCACTGACATCCACTTCACACATCTTCTGCAAATCCATAAGAAAGCCAAGCCAATCACAGTCAGTGTGTGTCAGAAAAATTTCTGGATGAACTTGGAACTTCTACTGGATTGGTGTGCAGAAAATGACGTGTATATAGACCCCCGGATTTCCGTCTGTTATGATCTCAATAGAGGTATTCATGTTGTCTCCAAGAGAGAACCTATACCTCCAAACACCACTTGTAAGTTCATTGAAACTGGATTGAGTGCTTCGCTCTGTAGATCGAACTCAGATTGAACTCAGCCCGAGTTTTGCAGTGGTCCGTGTTCCCAATCGTGCGGTCCTCTCTATGAGGTCTTGTTCGCTTTCAGAACACATACCGTTCGCTTTGGATGGCTGGGATGCTCAGTTGGGTTTGACGTTTGCTTTGTACTCTGAAATGTAAGCTGAAGCATTCATTGTATACTTCAATGCCAATTTTCCATTCCAGCTTGAAAGGGCAATCGTCTCGTTGGTCTCCATACTTGGGTTCTCTCCGGTCAGTGGATCTACCCATATTCTGGGCTTGTAGTTCTCCTCAGAAGAGGCAAAGCGGTGTCATGCATATGATGGAAGCTGAGCTCAATGAGTCCTTATTGTGGTTGCGCGGAACAGAGGTCTCAAGAATTTTGAACGAGAAGAATGAGAAAGGCCAAAGATTGCTAGTAGGTGTCCTTTTTCAAGCGAGTAGATGATGTCATTGATATATCATTATAGGATGCTATCGAAATCTACTATCGTGAATGTGTGCTGACAGTTTTGCAACGACCTGACGTTCATTGCCTTTTGGAGGAGGAGCCCAAATTGACTGGTTTTCACCGTGCATTTTCCCTTGTTTTGTCTAGGGCGTTTCTTCTTGATACCTTCAATGGATTGGCAATGACACCTGTCGCAGATGCGTGAGCAATAAGTTCTCTTTGGTATATGTTCTACGATTAATTTATCGTATTTAATCAGGTTCAATCATGTAATAGAAAATCACGTTCACATTCAGGTAAGGACCTGTACTCTCTACTGATAGAGTTGCCTGAAATTGCTCAGAGTGATTTCTATGTTTGCCCTGAATGTGGTTCTCTTCGTGAATGTCCGCATGATGACGAGTACAATAGTCACCCCCTGAACTCGTCTGCCGGTGTCAACCATGATCTTTGCTATGAGATGGTTTCCAACACCGAAATTCTTCCTGGTGAAGAGGTTTTCAATGCATATGGTGCAAGACTTTCCAATGCAGAGTTATTTCTGCAATATGGCTTCGTCCTCGACCCCAACGACAACGACGTGGTGCACTTGAGCGAAATTGAAATAACTCGTTTGTTTGCCTCTTTCTGCAATGAACCTGTTGCTCCTCCCCCTCTCAGTGGTTGGAGAATCGCTCCGCTCAAAGAGTCACTCACAACCTCAATTCTCGTCTCTGGCCCGAGCCTGCCAAGAGCAGAAGGCTCCCTTTACATTGATAGTGATGGGAAAATATCAGTCCAACTGTGGATATTTATCGTCCAGATTATATGGAAAAATAAGTTTTTTGTAGGACCCCTATCCGAGAGTGAGTTGATTGACCTGGCTACAACTCAATCCCACATGGAAAATGTATTACATGGATCGCGATCAGCTCGTTTAGACGACTCCGATGAATCGAATGCAGAGGCATCATTGCGATTCCAGGTTCTTGTGGAATTGGCTCGGACACTCATTCGACTGTGTGAAAACAAGAAAGAGACTATTGGACATCCACTGTTCAAAGATCAGGATTTTGGGGAGATTTTGGACGTCAGTCGTCTGTGTCTTACCACGATGGTGATCTTTGGCTCACTAAGTTTTATTTTCAGACAATCCCCGAAGATGAGGGCCGACTGAGACTAGCGGTGTTTACAGCGATGAGTGAACGTTCTCTCTTGGATAGTTGCAGGTTTGGATGGATTGATTTCATTAACCCTGGGTAACGGTGAGGGCATGATGATTGGGTAGTGGAAATGTTATATGAGGCTCAGTTTTACCGATCAACAGTATGGAACGAGTTAGATTGGCAGGCCTTCTGTGAATTTCCAACTATTGACCATCAGTCAAGGAATGACTAGTGAGCCATGTGAGCTGCTAAGCAGATGCTAGGATGATATTAATCCTGTCAGCGGTTCCTCAATGTTGTCTTTCTTGACATACTGAAATCTAGGATAGGAATTTAATTAATCTTACTCTTAAGGTTTGGTTGCTGATATCGCCCTGTATCCTGCGCTCTAGTCCTTGTTCGGTTTATAATGTTTGGATCGCTCTATTTGTCTACCTGCCATATCGGATCGCAAGTAGTAGTCGGACAATTCACGCATCTCAGCACTGCCTTCTGCTTTACTTCTCTGTATCAAACTCTCTGAAATGTATCGTCGCCTCTCTACCGTGGGTCATGTCAGTCGAAAAGGAAGCAATGAACCAGACACTGCCCCTGCTTTACCACCATCCCCAGCACACTCAATAAGGTCCTCCATGACTCTCTACGATCATGGAGACTGTATTTCTGCTGAGAGGATATCTGCGACAAGAGCCAGAGAAGAGCTAGTAGAGTCTGAGACTGAGACTCCCATGGTAGTGGAACTACCTAAACCCCGACGACCCAAAGGTCACTACAAACTCAGTGATTTTATAATGCAACGGACGCTTGGAACTGGAAGTTTCGGTCGTGTTCATCTCGGTATGTCATTATTATGTGCCGGAAGTGATACCCATAGGACCTTGCGCAGTGCGGAGTAAACATAACCTTCGTTTCTACGCGATCAAGGTACTCAATAAAGAGCGCGTGGTCAAAATGAAACAAATAGAACACACAAACAACGAGATGGTCGTCTTGGAGCAGATACAACATGTGTTTATCATAAACCTATGGGGGACGTTTCAAGATTCGACTAATCTCTACATGGTGATGGACTTTGTACCTGGTGGGGAACTGTTCACGTTACTACGAAGGTCCAATGTGGGTGTATCTCTACAGCCACATACTCGTGCTTGAAAATGAATTCTTATTGATTCTTGGTGACAGAGGTTTCCTGATCCCGTCGCTAAATTCTACGCTGCTGAAGTGGCACTTGCATTAAAGCATCTACATTCCCTCTGGATCATATATCGCGACCTCAAACCTGAGAATATCTTGCTGAACGTGGATGGGCATATCAAAATAGCTGATTTTGGATTTGCCAAAATCTGTGCTACAACTACTTGGACTCTGTGTGGTACCCCAGACTACCTCGCACCAGAGGTAAGGACAGTACATTCTATTGGAATACTAGTTGACATTATGACACGGGCTAGATCGTAAACCAGCAACGGTATAACAAGAGTGTGGACTGGTATGCGCTGGGCGTTCTGATCTATGAGATGTTGTCCGGATTGCCACCATATCATCAACTGGAACCTAACCACATGCTTCTCTACGAGAAGATTACGCGAGGTCCAGCCTACATAAAATGGCCATCAGCATTCCACCACAATGCCACAGACATTATCCTTAGACTTATGGAACCTGATCCCTCAAAACGATACGGCAATATGCAGTATGGTGCTGGGGATGTTTTTGCACATCCTTGGTTCCGTGAAGTCGACTGGTCAAAACTAGAGAAGAGAGAAATTACTGCTCCTTATCTCCCTCGTATCACAAACGATGGAGATGCCAGTGCGTGGGTAGTCTTCGTTTACACTTAGTTGTACTGCTTATTGACCTGCAGTGGCAGGTTTGAGGCATATCCTGAGGACAATGCAGTTGATTTATATGGTCTTCCTGGTCCTGATCCTTATGGTGGAGCATTTCCAGGCTTTGAGTATACCAATAGTGTTACATCATGACGCTATACCCAGACATGAAATCTATTCCCATGAAAGGATACCATGGATACCCGACTTCTTCCATTTGTTTAAAGGATTATTTGTACTGTACCAGTCAGTAAACTGATTAAATCAGTTTGTGAGTGTGACTCGCATAGCATTTGGCCAAACAAACTGTATTACAAACTGTATCAGACTTTAAAATAATGCCTAACCATACAACGATCTCACATTCCTCCTTGGTTCCCCCTGCATTGGCATATACGTAAAAAACACTGCGAAAAACACTCCAGAGCGCCTCAAAAATCGCTTCAGACCGTCCAGTATCTGTCCAGAACCATCAATTGTGTATCGTTGTCGCTCTCGAGACACGTGCAAACGGTTTCAGCGTCGAATACATCTTTCGGCTTACATGAATGGAAGAAATTTTGCTGGCTCTAAAGCAGCCTCAGGGGTCGCTCCATCTTCCAAGTTGTTACGGGGCCATGAGAAAGACAAAGCGACGTCAGACAAGTCTGACGTACCGGGTCTCCTGTTGAAAAATGCAACAGAAGACACACTAGAAACGGCTTTAGGGGAAAAGAAGGATGCCTTATTGGCGGAAAAACAGCTACAGCTCCAAAAGGTTTTTGACAGACATGATGACATGGTGCGAGATATATCAGGTCTATTCAATGCGTAGTTGATATTTTCATAGGTCCGGGAAGTATATCATATGCATAAATATCAGCTCATGCTCGCCTACGATCCATACGTGCGTCCTATCATGCTTGTTGCCATATATCTATCAACACGCTCCTTAGTCTGTAAAATCGGAGAACTTGATTGATTTCAATGTGGTATGCACTCTATCTTTCAAACTTTTAGCCACTGACTTGGCATAGTGGAAAGCTGAAAATCAATACGATCTACTGGGCAAGGTTAGTTTTGAAGCTGGGCGACGCACTCGTGGAACACAAATACCCGTTGCACCCTCTTTTCCCTCTCGACCTCTCCCTAGAACTTCCCAGAAATCAATGTCATGTTCGTCAAAAAATAAGTTGAAAAACAAACTCAATGCAGAGGCAATCTACGAGATTATATCTGCGACAATTGAAAAGGTTCACGACCGGGGAAGACGAACTGTGGATGAAAGAACTGTGGATGCTAACACTAGCAAATCCAAGGATGCTGTGTCTCCATCTGCCACTTCTGTTTTACCCAAGAGAGCGAAATCTGGAGGCAAGGCTTATGGGGCACGCGCTGTCCTGTCGGCCATTGACATTGACCAGTCCAGTCAGGTAACTCCACTTATGGTTTCTGTTCCTCCAGCACGACGAACTAGAGCAAGAGATGATCTACTCTCCACTCCGATTGTCATGACGCAGCAATCCGCTATACAACGGGACAAGCCACCATTAGATGTTGCACAAGAAAGCATCTCCGTTGCCCTCGGCAAAAGAGGCTCCAGGCATAGAATGAAATTGGGGGAGGAACCACCTCCAAAGAAGGCCAGAATAGTATCGGGGGCACTGGGCGAGGTAAATTTGCTTCTCCTGTCGCCGTGCTGTCACTTTATCTAATGAATGTAGGAATATCCAGATTTCGAATTCTCGGCACGCCCTACAAAGACTGTTCTGCAACAAAAGGAGGTTAAACATCCGCCTATAGTTCCATTTTCAAATATAAAACGTGTCAAGCTTGTGGTTCGGAAGCCACCCCCATCACTATCACATCATTGGCAACGCCCTCCTCCGCCGAACCACGGTTCCTCCCTTGCTAACTTCTTAGATTCCTACAAAACAATAGGAGACGAGGAGACTCACGACGATAAAATCGCCAGAAGAGTTTTGGTTGAAGCACGAATACGAAGTCAAGAAGCAGATTTTCGTCACCAAGGGCGATTTATCCCTGGTACAGACTTACTTTTTGGTTCAGACCCCAATGCTGTGCTGTATGACCCACCGAAGCGAACAACGAGAGATGTTTGGGATGATATCATCGAGATCGTCGCCGTCATTCGGGCGAAGAGCTCTAAGAAATCTGTTGGCCAACAAATTACTGGTCAGATCGCAAGCAAGGTACAGGTGTATTGGGATGCACAAGAAATCAAGAAGGATCGGGTAAAGGCGCAAGAAGAGAAGAAAATGAGAGCTTTAGCGAAGGCGACGATGAAGATGGTTATTTCAGAATGGAAGAAGGCTGTTTATGTGGGTTTATAATTAATAATATGAATATATTTCAGTTAACCGATCTTCCTAGCATGTCCGAGAGCAGGAACGGCTTAAAATTGAAGCGGAAGAGCGCAGACGCGGTCATCAGCATCTTGATGCGATTCTTGATCAATCTGGACAATTATTAGAGACCCAGCAAGGGGACTTGACGAGAAGAGTGAGAAATCAGTCTGAGAGCATAGATCAAGGAGAAGATGAAGACGACGCATTCGATGGATCAGATGGGTCCGATGGCCGTGAAGAAGAAGTTGTTGTAGCGACGGAGAATGCAGAAATGAAGAGTTTTGCTGCTCTCATAGAAGAACTTGTAGAAGAGTCCTCTGACCCTGATGAAGAGGAAGAGGAAGAAGAGGGGGAGGAAGATGAGGAGGGAGAGGAAGATGAGGAGGAAGAGGGGGAAGGAGATATGGACGAAAGGACTGCGCCCCTGCTCGGATCTGCAGCCAGGCCAACTGCCAGCTCCTCCAAGACGCTCGAGGAAGATGTACTTGATGAGGTACACGATGCAGATACGACCTCTCTTGAATCTTCACTTCAGCTTCCTATGTCTTCGACAATGGAAGCGGATTGTACAGGTTCTAGGGTTTTGAAACCCCCTCCTATTCAATCTCCAGAAGTCTTGTCACATGAACGGGGGTTGTCTGGGGAAACTGATGATGTTTTGGCCCTTAAAACACCGCCTGAGGGAGATATAGATGATGATATTGTAGAGGAAGGAGAGGACCGTCAGAGGATATCCATCTCTCCATTGAGGGCAGAAATGGCAGACAGTGAGAACGAAGTTCTGGAAGTTAGTTGCTTGATAAGGGACATCGAAGAAGAAGAAGAGGAAGAGGAGCTACAGGAAAGAAGTATAAGTTCAAGGAGGCAAGAAGAGGAAGAGGAAGAAGAAGATGAGGATGAGGGGGAGGATGAGGAGAAGATGATAGAGAAAGGCGGTGACTTCGTGAGGCCATTTGAACCAGCAGCAATTAACGAGAATGAACTGGGGATAGAGGAAGAGGACCAGGCTCAGAGTGAAGCAACGGAGTTCCCGTCAGATTTTCGCCTGCCTAATTACTTACAGCCGTTCGCTGTTACAAGAGTGAATTGGAATTCAGAAGAGAAGGTTCAACCTCCCCCGTTATTACGGGGGGTACTGCGACCATATCAACACTCTGGATTAGAATGGCTGGTAAGTCTACATACGAATAATCTGAATGGAATATTGGCAGATGAAATGGGTCTTGGGTATGTCATTATTGTTCTCACTGTCTCCTGTACTCATTTTGTACTCATTTCTTTCAGTAAAACTATTCAAACTATCTCCTTGTTGGCCTATCTTGCCTGCAATCGTGGGATTTGGGGACCCCATCTTATTGTACGTTGCATTATTATTTTTGACAATAGATATACTATTTGAATGCCACTCTAGATTGTGCCAACTAGTGTGTTGCTAAATTGGGAGATGGAATTTAAGAAATTTCTCCCTGGGTTCAAAGTGCTCAGCTATCACGGTACCACGAAACGAAGAAAGGAATTACGACAAGGTTGGAATGACAAGTATCACTTTAACGTCTGCATCACTTCCTATACATTTGCAAGTAGAGATGCACATATATTCAAGCGAAAACCATGGTATTACATGATTCTCGATGAAGCACACATGATCAAGAATTTCAAATCTCAGCGGTGGAATATTCTGTTGATGTTTCGCTCCTTCCGCCGCCTTTTGTTGACCGGCACTCCTCTTCAGAATAATCTCACGGAACTTTGGGCGCTGCTGCAATTTTTGATGTCGGGCTCTAATTTTGCCAACCTCAAGGAGTTTGGAGACTGGTTCTCAAGTGAGCGCAACTTTTTGCTTCTGGCTAATCTTTAACCTGCCTGATAGATCCTCTGGAAAGGGCCATTGAGACTGGAAACACCCTCGACGATGAGACTTTGCAACGGGTCACTAAGCTGCACACTGTCCTTCGACCATATCTTTTACGCCGACTTAAACGCGACGTCGAGAAGGAATTACCTAGTAAATACGAACATCTTGTCTTGTGCCCTCTTTCCAAACGTCAACGATTCTTGTACGACGAATTCATGTCCCGTGCTCAAACTAGAGATGACCTTCAATCCGGAGTTTATCACAAGATCGCCAACATCCTCATGCAGTTACGTAAAGTTTGTAACCACCCAGATCTCTTCGAGGTCCGGCCTGTTGTCACCTCCTTTGCCATGCGACAGTCCGCTGTCACAGGTTTCGAGATTAAGGAGCTCTTGATAAGGAAAAGATGGTTGGAGGCGGAGGACGAGAGGGTGAATCTTGAGTTTCTGGGATATCAATTTATCAATCAGCAAGACGAACCGCTACTCACTGCTGTGGAAACACGGCAGCTTTCTGCTTCTCTGGAAATGCCCTACATTAATGATCTACCAGGAGAACCACCTCCAAAGGACACTCGTACCATTGTCGGATACCGACGTTACAGGGCCTATATGCAGCAAATTGAAAGGATGTCGTATTGGAAACATGTTGTCTATCTCAACGCAATCAAGTGTTCTCGACAACCGATTTATCCTTCTGAAATGCTATCACTTGTCAGACGGCTCTATAAGCCCCTCGTTCCACTCTCAGCCGTCGATTTGCACATTGATTTTGTGCGGCCAGTCCATGGGGCCATCCTCTCATCTGCGGAGCGAACGGATAGGATGGCAGAAGAGATAAATAAGTTTGTATGTGTCACGCCCTCTGTCGTAGCTTTGGATCTCCCTCAGCTGGCATTGGGAGCTTACCAGAGTCAGCTCGCTTCTTTGCCTTTGGAGTTTAATCAAATCCTCCATCCAGTCAGCGTGAGGCTACAGATTGCCTTTCCTGATCCCTCGTTGCTCCAATACGATTGTGGGAAACTTCAACAGCTGAAGAAGTTATTACAAGAGAAAAAAGCTGGAAGTCATCGTGTCCTGATCTTCACTCAGATGACACGTATCCTCGATATCTTGGAAATATTCTTGAACTTGAGTGGTTACCTGTATCTGCGGTTGGATGGGGCAACCAAGATCCAAGACCGGCAGTATATCACGGAAAGATTCAATGCGGATTCTAGGATATTCTGTTTCATTGCTTCCTCACGATCTGGGGGTGTTGGGATCAAGTAAGTATTTTTCTTCACTCTGATTCATCAGTGATTGATGATCCTAGTCTCACTGGTGCGGACACTGTCATTTTCTATGACAGTGACTTCAATCCTCAAATGGACAAGCAATGTGAAGATCGTGCTCATCGTATTGGTCAAATCCGCGACGTGCATATCTACCGCCTTGTTTCACAACACACTGTCGAGGAGGCTATGCTACGTAAAGCAAACCAGAAACGCTCATTGGATGATATCGTTATTCAAAAAGGAGAGTTTGATTGGAGAACAATTTTCGGCGACAGAGGAAGTGGAGTACTGGGAACTAATGGCGCTATCACTGCGTTGACGAAAGCGTTAGGAGAATTCGAAGATATAGAGGATGCTAGGGCAGCTGCGGTTGCTGCCCGAGAGGAATTTGCGATGGAGGGTGCAGATAATGATGATTTTGAGGGTGGTGAGAATGCTGTCGAATCCAGGAGCCGTTCCCGCACTGCTGGTAATGAAGGAGACCTGATACCCGATGTACAAACAGGGGTCGAAATTGAAGATGAACAAGATGATGAAGGTGGAACCATTGTTGACCATATGCTTGCAGTTGTCCAACGGGAGTATAGCGAGTACTTCAAGGACTGGCGGATATAGGTTGTTTTGTTACTTTTTCAACTACTAATTCTTGGTGAAATTATCCTTCCACTTTTCATTGAGTATGTATACTATATAATCAATATTGAAATAGTGTAATTGTGTTGAAGGAAATTACTGTAACAAGTATGTGCATTATGGACTCAGTGTGAACCCAATGTGGCAACTAGAATATAGTTTTTTTCTTTGTTCTGGAGGAAAGACATTTACTGGATAATTGAAGTCCAGTCCTACTGTAATGGCAACTGGGCTAAATATCCAGGTCAAAGCCTGGATATTGTGTTATGACTCTAAGCTCAGAAGGAGAAACTCAGTCTCTATCTGCACTCAGATCAACACTTGATATCTCTACACTTCTCTTCCAAGGATCTGGTTAAGATTTTCAGTAGAGTTATATTGTACTCTTGTGATGACTATCAAGTTACAGGTTGTACTCTACAAAGATGTCCAAGGACAGCTACAGTAGGCCAAAAAAACTCTTTACATATTGGTTACTTTTACATTAATCAGCTCATAACTTAATAAATAAAATAGGGAAACTTTTGAGAATATAAACTAATAAAGTCCTGATTCTTGACTACAAGTTGCAAAAAGGGTCACATGATCTGGTTGAAAAATGACCAAGTAACAAGCCAAACAAAAAAGATAACACTCAAATGGTTTTTGCTAGCTATTTAGAATCAATTATATCTCAATTATATCTACTAGTACTGGGTATGTCCCCTCTCTGCCTTTATCACTGCTGCACACCTTCTAAGCATACTGGCTATCAGATTCTGCACCACCTCCTTTGATATCTCAGTCCATTTCTTTTTAACTCTATCCCAAAGCTCATGTACTCTGCTAGGTGATTCTTTATGGTCATTTGTCAGTGGCCTGCAACTCACAGCCACACCACCACCAGCCCTCACCTTGTAAGGGTTTGGACCAGTCCAGTCCCAACATTGCTGAGTCAGCAGGAGACTATTTATTCAGTAACTTACTCTAGTACACTTAACTTCATTCTCTTCTATTGTATCCAGTACTCTATCTTCTCCAACAAAACCTTTCTACTCTAGTCTCACCTGGGGCCAGTATGTTAAATCCAAGAAACAAGGGGGAAGAACTCATTGCAAACACACATGAGTCTCTTCTCTGTTATGCCTATTTATCTCTATCTAGAACAATAAGATAAAACATTTGATATAAAACTATTTTCTGTGTAGTGCTCAATATCCAACACAGTACAATGGTAGGCACAACTTAGAGTTGATGCCAAGCCCTTCTATCAGTAAATAAGCCTCAGCTTGACATCATTAAACTTTCTCTTAAGGTGATCCCAAAGATGTTCAATGGGATTGAGGTCTGGGGACTATACTGGCTATATAAGAACTCTAAAATTATTGTCTTAGAACTACCTTTTGGCTAGTTTTGATGTGTGCTTAGGGTCATTGTCTTGCTGGAAGTAGACATTTTCCATCTTGTGATTATAATACTCCAAAGATTTGAGAAGCTCATTCCCAAGGATCTCTGTATAAAGATTAGCATCTATCCTACCATTAATTTTGGTAGTATATCCTAAAAGACAAGTAACTCAGATGACACCTTAATGGGTGATCAACTGAGGTACTAACTGGTCTACTATGCTGTTTAATATCTATCAGTGTATGTTGTGTCTCAGTTAAAAATAACATAGCATGTTTCAGTGGGACAATAAAAATGAGACCTTTGGAAGTCAGTCCATATCAACACTTCCCCTGGACTGGCATGCTCATAACTCTTGGGTTGAGTCCCATCTAGTGTACAAATTTGCATAGTGTATCTTGTGATAGTGCCTTTGTCAGAATGTTGGCTATGTTCTCAGTTGTTGGAGTGTATTGGAATATGACATTACCTAACTTTGTGTGCTCCTTAATAAAATAGTGCTGCACATTGATGTGCTTAGTATGTCAGTGATTCTTGTTGTTTAGGCTGTTTGAGATAGAGCCACTATTATCTGCGAATATTTTGAGTGGTCTTGGGATTGGTAACCCTACTTCATCAAAATACTTTGATAGCCATAGGGCCTGAGTTGTTGCCTTTGAGAATACCATAAACTCTGCCTCAACTGTGGATAATGCCACCATGTCCTGTCTCTTGCATTCCCAAGAGATCGGCCTCCTTACTACCATAAAAATGTTTCCTTTAGTAGATTGCCTAGTGTTTTTGTATCCAGCATAATCAGAGTTAACATAGCCAATAGGTTCAAGCTCATTACCACCTTTGTACATGATCCCATAGTTTATCATGCCTTTGATATATGCAAGTGTGTATTTTAAAGCATTCCAATGGGCTTTTCCTGGATTGTGAGCAAAATGGGCTAGCTTATTGACTGAGTAGGCAAGGTCTGGTCTTGTAGCAACCTATAACCACATAAGTGATCCTAAGGCTTCACAAAATGGTGTGTTCTTCATCTCATCTACTTTATC
>Ga0153987_1000433_pt1 | contig 13399 bp, 14 predicted proteins | sample TSNC071MetaG_FD_102279 | JGI IMG/M metagenome (GOLD analysis project Ga0153987, IMG submission 102279) | Attine ant fungus gardens microbial communities from North Carolina, USA - TSNC071 MetaG | ecosystem: Host-associated > Fungi > Mycelium > Unclassified | place: USA: North Carolina, William B...
CATTCCAAGCTCCATGCCATCGAACGGAAACACTCACGTTGCGGATTTTTCGGCGGAGGTCCTGCGTAAGTCTTGATGAATGCTTCCTTGATCCTTGTTTGTCAAGGACCACAGTTGTAAATACTTGATCGAATTAAATCACTACCTAAATGTTACTCAAATCGATGTTCACAATTAAACCATCGATGAGTACAAACATTTGGCGGGAAAAAGTCTTTATCGACACTATCATCTTGCTCAGTCGCAGTAATAAAACATGATAGCAATAGATGTTCCTATTTGGGAAATTGCACACTGGTTTTCAAGCCTCCCAGTGACAAGGGATGGGACCTAGCAGTAGTGGCGCTCCAGGTATGTGTGAGACAAATCCACCAAAAATTCCCACTCGCTCCAGGTGATACTTGACTATGTTTTCACCTTGAAGACTATACGAAAGCTGAATGGGACGGGACGAACAATACTGGAGTCACATTTCCTCAACCATTAACTCGGTCTGGATAGGATCTATAAATGCTCCTGATCATACATACAGTAGTCGTCTAGAGCTCTTGATAAAAAATTACCCAAAGCACCTATAACGATATCACATTTCCAGTTCTATGCTTTCCAACGTCAATACAGTCCTCATTCCTTATTCATTCTTCAGACTTATTTCCAGACGAACAAAATTGTTGTACAATTCATCAGAAGTGAGAAGCGTATCCTCTGCGTCCTTGTTCTCCAGCACCGAGAAGGCAGACAAAGGCTAATGAATAGAATTAAAGAAGGCTGAGTAGTATCAAACCAAAAATGACTCACATCATGGAATTCAAGGAATGCCGCAGCTGTTTGTGATCACGTCAGTCAGGGACATCCAATACTATATGTATATGTCATTGCGAGACGTACTTCCAGGACCATATGAATCGCCAAAGCCGCTGACACCTGAACCTCCATGCATGATCTTTCTTGCACCTTCTTTAGGATTTGCATTATTGGAATAAAACATGACACCACGTTCTGATGACAGATACATCAAAAAGGATTGAACTCTGGAACACATGCGTCCACATACGGTTCGAGAAAAATTGGAGTACAATTCCCGCCTTCATGGATTCTAATCGAACCGAGGAAGGCCCAGAAAGGGGACTTTGACTCAAAACCTCATCCAGAACGTTGATGGATTGTAAGTCAGAGAGCGCTGTGCGTCTAGGCAAAGGGCAGACCAAGGAATCAACGAAACGGAAGTAGTTATCTTCACCCAAGTTAATTTCCCCCATGTACATATATTAAGTGAAAGGAACTTACCGTATCCTGACGCAGGAAAATCCTTTCCGATGGACTTTTGCTGTTGAAAGTCGAAGGCAGGAACAGTTGAAACCAAGGGATAATTCGATGTAGGGAGAGCAAATTTGTCCAGCTCAGCGATGCGATCTGCCTATATTTTACACTGAGAATATCTGCGAAATAAGGTTGACGAAACACACCCCAAGTGTGAGTAGATGTTCTTTCACCGATACCGCCTCCGATGGTCGAGTGGAAACCAAGCTAGCATCCAAGTTGAAACCCCAATGCTAATGTCCCATATCAGATGGCGATCTATACGACAAGAGTAAATACCATTACCTGTGTAAGATTAACAGGTGTGACTGTTTTCTCCTGGCCGTTCAGTCTTGACCTGTACACAATGACTACACTTCCGAAATTTCCGGCTACAGACGGCACTAATGCAACCAAGACTTCATTCAACAATTCTCCAGGATATCCTTGATCGCCATCAGGAGAGATCAAACGGAATAAAGCGTACGATGTCTCAGGGAGAGAGTAGATTTTCTCCACCTCTGCCGCAGAGAACAGTTGAGGTCGTTGATCACTTGGCAGAATCGTCCACTCCACGGCGTCAAACCCAATAGGACCGCCATGTAAAGAAACCTTCGGGTTTTCTTTATTACCAGGTCATGAGCAAGATGCCGTCCGATAACAACGAATATCAAACGTACCGTTAGCTATTGCCTGAAATACACTTTTGATACCCTTCCGCTCCAATGCATAAGTCCCAGCAGCGATTCTATTCGAATATCGTCCTATGATCGTGTTCGTGTATCTCTGCGTCAAGTGATCTTCAGGCTTCTCGGGCCCGATAACAATGTCATTTTCCTGAGCATCTTATGATTAAGGGGTTATATACGGATGAAGCTTGGATCGCTTACACTTCCAGTGGTGCGAACAATAAGCTTATGGATGATAAGACCGCGAGGAAGGATCTAGCGAAGACAAGGCATGCATTGAGCCTACAGCCGCCGTTGACGCGATCACAATCCAAGACGCACCTCAGCTTGCACTTTTCCCGGTAATTCCAAGCGAACAGGCGTGTAGCCAGACATCGTAGAAGAATTTCTTTAAAAAAAAGCCCCTAGATAATAGCCTCGTTGAGATTCCACGCTGTCAGATGATCGGTCCGGTAAGACAAAAAATTCCCTAATTTGTCAATATCCGCTCCTGTCAATTCTTAGCCATTGGCCATTGTTCAGACAGAAATCTCTGGATTATTTGCTCATATTGCACTTCATTGATCGCATCAAGTAGATCGAAGTGCACTGTCCCAAGGAAAAAGAATCACCAGTGATCTTTTTATTTTTTGGTGGGATGCGAAGATGCTATCAGGTTCGGGCATCCAAGTTCGGCTCATTCACGCCTAGATTTTCCTAACATACTGGCAGTAAGGATATTCCTGTTGTTACCCAACAAGTCCTTCGAATTCGGTCACTCAGATTTACGAGGAGCGGTCAGGGGCAAGTGGAATAAATACAGACTTGGTTCTGATGGCTCAAGGATCATCCTGAGCCACCCGTGGGAGTGGCCAGGTTTCCAAAAATGGACGTCAGCACGATTATCCCGGATAGATTTATGATTATCGCATCAGCTCGTGTCAAAAAGACGTCTTTAAGAAAAGAATCATAAATGAAACTGGCGTCTCCTTCTACGATGGATTGTTCGCATCGATAACTTTGTACGTGGCTCGAATCATAAAAATGCCAAAGTTTGAAGCTAACATGAGAGAAGGCTCCTAGAATTGATCACTTATGTTTTTGATCCGAGGTTCATAGTCACAAGAGGTGCAGACCAAAGGCGGCTGCAGGTACAGCCTTTTTGAGCGTTTCAAGCACTATCGCTCAGCACAAGAGCTACGGCCCCAAAGTCCTTCAGCCCACGATATGTGTTGGTTTTCCACATCGCAGAAAACAGAGCCTTGTTCCTCTTCATCCGAAAAACCAGCCTCAAGGCCTCAAGGCCTCTCATTACTACCGGTTACCTCGGAGATAGCGATCATTCACGATCATTCGCGTCGCCTTTTTTTCTTAAATATCCCCTTTTCTAATATTGGGCCATTCCGCGGCAGCGTTTGGACTCGGAGATGGTTCTCTTCGGACTAGAAGGTTCGGAAAGTTGGGGGTTAAACCGCAACGACTTTTCATCCTAAAATCTTCCCTTGATTTAAGATCTTCTCACAGTGATTTGGGTGAAGCACCTTTGACGGTCCCGAACCATGAGGAAGGATGCCCCGCCTAAATTAGCGCTTAGGGAGACGTCATAAGTAAGGAGTATTCAAACACGAGACCGAACTATGACCACGGATGAAAGGACTCCATTATGCTTGGATTTGCGCGGAGAAACCCCCAAACCCCGCATTGTTAGTGATGTAGTTTCATTCTTATTATCAAATTGCATAAATTGCATAACTCTCAATATAAGTATAGTCATGAAGATTTTTCTGTATCAGGACCATATACGAAAAATACGATGAAAATTCAATTGATACTACTACTATTTGTACATAGTTTGTGGAATCTCGCGTAATATAAGCTGAAAAACGAAGTCTACTAAATAATGATAGGGGCCAACCAAAAGTCCACAGGATTTGGAGAAAGTGAAGTACTAGCAAGGACCTGACCAAGTCCTGAAGTGGTCGTGCATTAGAATACGATTTACAAGTGATGCTTCGGATAAGATCTAGAACATATACTGCTAAAGCAATCAGAAACATTCAACCAGGAAAGAGATTGATTCCTTACTGCAAGGTCGCTGTGCGAAGGTATTTTAGAACAGTTGTAGGCCCTGGCCTCCAGCGGAGGCGCTGCAACATCCAAACCAAATCCAATCAACGAATCAACGTGATTGGGCATGGGTTCGAAATATGGCACGGAGAGGTCATGAGGGTAAACAGCAGGATAATTCTGATATGGTTCTACGCCACTCCCTGAGTATGCAAAAGGAGTCTCGATTGTCGGCCCATTCATGTAGGCTTTGTCATACATAGTATCCGCCGAAAGCGTGGCTGCATCGGAGTATAATAGTTGTGAATCCGCAAGCCCAGGAAGAATCTGATTGACTCCGTGAACGTTGATCCCTTGATACGATTCAGTGGGAGGAGTGCTAGGGAAAGAGGAGCGACCAATATCCAAAGTGGGAATACCGATGAGAGAGTTGAAGGCAGAGTTGTCGTCAGTAGAAGGTGATGATGACGGCCACGGTATTGAATCATAATCGTAGGAAAAACATCCTTCCGAGGAGAAAGGGGATTGGATCAGCCGCGGCAATGACGCAGACGGGGTCACAGGGGAGGCGCTCGACGATGACGATACACTGACTGTTCGTCGTCCTGAGGAGTAGCGGGTATTGTCCAGCGATTTCCGACGTGGTCTGGCTCGTGAGGGATCAGCAATGAACCTTGTGATGCTGTTGTATCTATGGCAGCCATTTGTAAGGATATTGTGAAAGCTCAGAAGCGCATGCGTACCTGTTTTTGGCTGACAATCCTGTGCGTCCGGGGAAATAAGTCTTGACAATTTTTGTCCAGACTTTTCCATGCTCGTTGACTGCCTGCAGAAGTAATTCATCCTGGCGGCGATGTTCAGCGAATGGACCGGAGATGAATGAGGGAAACCTACAGCTTCGGGGGTCCAAGTCGTTCTATCGATGGCAGGGTTGAGAGTATCAGTCCAGCGTTTAGCACATTCTGAAGATGGCAGTCGGTTGGAGCGGAGATGGCAAAAGAGGGGAGAGCACATACGATCACTATTTCTTGATTGGACAACTGATGCAACAAGCGACCACCTGGGAGGGAAAGTCAATGACCTGTTGCACTCGGATGAGAACAGTGCTACCTTGTACCATAACGGTCGATGCCCTTGATGAGGCGTTCGTCCTCCTCTGGTGCCCACCCACCCTTGACAACATCGGAGGCCATTTTGGCAAACCAGCGTTTGCGGCAGTCCTTGTTTGTGCGGTTGGGGACATGCTTTGCAATGGCATGCCACTTGGAAGGATTCTGGTTGTTGGGATCCTCTGAGAGACAGTGAGCAGAGGTGGCGGATGGCAGATGAGAGCTGCAGACCTTTGGCGACGGCATTGCGGAGGAGCTGGTCCTCTGTTGCAGTCCAGGAGCGGCGTTCTCTAAAAAGCATAGCGGGCATTTCGGCAGCTGGGATGGGTCAGCTCGACCTGGGAGGCCTATAAGTACTCATCCAGGTTTTGTTCCAGGACGCCGGAGATTGGTACGCCTGAATAGGTTCTCACACCCGAATCGGGATCAATTCTGCATCCAGATCGATTCTGAGATCTGGCCCGACGAGCGATGTCCGATGGCTATTTCCGAGGCCGACCTAAAAGGAGCTCGCTGTTTGGGATATGTACGAGTTCGCATGTGGTCAGACATCTTCCACGATTTTCTTGTTTCCTGTCCTTGCTGGAGGACAGCTGTTCTTTCTTAGACATTACCTTGTCGTCTCATCCCTCTTTGTCGCAGCCTCCTCCTGAAGGGGCAATTATAATACTGCTGTATGATCTGCGAAGCTCATGTGCACTTCCCTTTCCAGGGTCTCCCTCACAACACAAAGAGATCCGAAATGGATTTGTCCCTACTGCATGGTTCACAAATGAGTGTAAGAAGCTATCTGCAAGCCAACAGCAATCACGCAGTCACATCCCATGGGCAACTCTGAAAATAGGGATGGAACTACAGAATGTTCGTTGCTTTGTTACGCGAGCACAAGGAATGAGGACAGGCGATGCGAGTTCATTACGCGGCCAGTGAGACGTCTTGCTACATCTGAATATCCGACCGTAAGTCCTCGCGCCATGGCGGCCGGAGGCAGTGCTTCAGCCATCACAGGCGCTTCTTCAAAACCTCGACAAGTAAACGCCCATTGTACTCATTTCTCGTTCATTTCTCACGCAGATCCCAGCTGTAAATGTATTACAAATACATGCCGATCACCATATCAGCATCTAAATACAGAATCTGCAGGTCGATGCACCATCCCGCGGGTCTGAAAAACCTAATGCTTCGCGCTCAAAGGCTGCCCAACACTCAGATACGCGAGCGTTTCATCTGACGAGTATCTTGTCAGCCGCCTAGCAAATGCGTATTGAAATTCAGTTTGCCGCTTCGGCCAATTATAATTAGTGACATACCAAGAATGATTAATGAGAGACCAAACCATGTCTCGGTCTAGGTTTATGTTTTCCAAGGAATGGTTGCCCTGAGTTCGGCTAATTAGTCGAGGCTCTCATCAACTTGCCATTCAACTGGCTGCCGGGATATTGTGTGAAGACAACTCACTTATTATCACTAGATTCGGGCAAGAAAACAGTCAATTCGAACACAGTGTATTCCCTGAACAGTGTTTTAAAGTGAAACATACCCTATTATCTAATAATCGGGAAATGGAAATACATCACATGTATGTAGCATTTGTTAGTCCACATGCTGTGCTGTACCCCACACTGCTTTGCATCAGCTGCTCGAAGAAAATGGAACGCTGTGGGAAAAAAATCCAGCTCAACAATAAGATGGCAAGTTCTCAGGTATCGGGGAGATATCGGAGCACGAAAAAAATAGTGATACCTGTAGGACGGAGCCCGAGAATCAAGGAGCTTATATGTTTTACAGAATTTGGTGAACTGTAATTGCAATAGGTTGGGATAGTGGAAAGACGACAAGTCACGACGTAATTGGTATAGCACTCTTGGCGATCGGCAATATTGAAACGGATGACTGAAGAAATATAGAATGACGCGCTTAGGATGCGATGACACTTGCGAGGATCATTGATTGAAATTTGCCCCAATGACGGAAACCTCATCCAAATCTAGGTCGCGAGACTTTAGATTAGGCACATTTTCCAGTTGATGCAGATCTAATATAGCACCGAGTAATGGGTCTGAATGGTATCTAAGTGGCAACGTACCTAACTGGCAATAGGAAAGCCGAGGTGTTGGATATTTATGACATTTGATCTCGGAAATTGATTTCCTTTCACCAACGACATTAACGCAGGAAGTAATGAAACAGGAGATAGTGCAACCACTACATATGTTGAGGTCTAATCATGGATTAATCAGCACTCCTTTGAAGTGAGAAAACTATGTAGCAAGCCTACATTTGTATCCCTCAAGCCCCAAGTTGTAGAAATATCCGAGTTTGATCAGTCCGCGGACGCAGCATCGCCAACGTTCGTTGCCTGGAATGCAAGAGTATGGCCTGAAGGAGATGATCAAAATGCAAATGAGATCATATTGGACCTCATCATCTCCGGATGCCGAGATCAGTGTACACCATTTTGAACAAGCCTGGAGTTGTGAACAGTCATTATGAACATGATCTACTTGCAATTGAAGTCTTGTATAATCACGTGACAGAAAAATTGAACAAGTCAACTTATCAAGCACTGCAGACTCGTCAAGGATGGCTGAAATTCATGACCAGTTTGACACAATCCTCATCCTAGATTTTGGCTCTCAGGTATGCCCTCAAGATGGTTCTAAATCGTCACCTCGATAAACTCCAACAATAGTACAGTCATTTGATCACACGAAGGTGCAGGGAACATCGAGTTTATGCAGAGTTGCTGCCTTGTACAATGAGACTCTCTGAAGTCAAATTTAAACCGAAAGGTCCCTCACTTTTTTTTAGCTATTTCCGTTGAGGACCCTTATATGTTTCCATAGGAATCATCCTTTCAGGGTCTCCCTTTTCTGTCTACGACAAAGATGCGCCTCATGTAGATCCTGCCGTATTTGAAGCTGGAGTTCCAGTTCTTGGTATTTGTTATGGACTACAGGCGAGTTCATGGCAGTCCAGGTTATAGATGCAAAAAAAAAATCGATGAAACTTTTCAGGAAATAGCGTGGAATTTAGGTGGCCAGATTATCAAGTGTGATCATCGGGAATATGGCTCTGCAACAATGAAGATGAATAAAGTCGGTGGAAAAGGTTCTGTGGACGCTTTGTTTCAGAGTCTAGGAGATGAGATGCAGGTGTGCACCCTGATTTTTCGTGCTCTTGACTTTTTGAAGAAACAAGCTTATCTCTGAGGACAGGTTTGGATGTCTCATGGCGATCAGCTTTCGGAACCTCCAGAAGATTTTCATGTTATCGGTTACACGCAGTCTGCGCCGTATGCTGCCCTCGCTCACAACTCAAAACCACTCTATGGTATCCAATTCCATCCGGAAGTCACACATTCTCCTCAAGGAAAGGAGGTTATCGGAAGTTTCATTCTGAACATATGTCAGTGCAGGCCTCATTGGACGATGGTACTTTTTTTTGTTCGCTCGTTTGAATCTCTGACTTTGCCATTTCTCTTACTCAGGAAGAATTTGTCAGTAAGGAAATTGCGCGGATCAGGGATATATGTGGTCCAAAAGGTCGTGTAATCGGAGCAGTTAGTGGTGGTGTTGACAGTACGGTCGCTGCAAAGTTAATGAACGAAGCCATCGGTGATCGGTATGTCGCGGAAATACAAGCTCCACACCCCTCTGGTTGATAATCCCTTCAGATTTCATGCTATCATGGTGGATAATGGTGTTTTGAGGTTGAATGAAGCTCAACAAGTTGATGAAATGTTGAATAGAGATCTTGGGGTCAACTTGACGGTTGTTGACGCTTCAGACTTATTTTTGTCCCGTTTAGAAGGCATTGAAGATCCGGAGAAGAAACGTAAGATCATTGGTAACACATTTATCAATGTTTTTGAAGCAGAGGCCGCGAAGATCGAGGTGGCCGCGGAGAATGAAGAAAAGGACGGCGCAGATAAAGGTCGTGTGGAATGGCTGCTTCAGGGCACTTTATATCCAGATGTCATCGAGAGCATCAGCTTCAAGGGTCCCAGTGCTACAATCAAAACCCATCATAATGTAGGAGGTTTATTGAAGGACATGAAATTAAAATTGATTGAACCCCTTCGAGAACTATTCAAAGGTAAGGAAGGACTGTTGAGTATGATTGATAACTGTATCTTCCCTCATCTTGACTTGACCTTATTTTCGTCTTAGATGAGGTTCGCGCATTAGGGCGGCTCCTCTCAATCCCCGCACCCCTTGTTCAAAGACATCCTTTCCCTGGTCCTGGTCTGGCAATTCGTATTCTGGGAGCAGTCACTCGTGATCAGGTTAAGATTCTTCAACATGCGGATAGTATATACATTGAGGAGATTCGTAGGGCAGGTTTGTATGATGAAATTTCCCAGGCATTCGCAGTTCTATTACCTGTGAAGGCCGTGGGCGTGATGGGGGATCAGAGAACCTACGAACAAGTAGGTCCGACACGATTCGTGATCATCAAGTCTGACTCGATATGTATTCCTAGGTCATCGTTTTGCGTGCTGTTCAGTCGGAAGATTTCATGACCGCCGATTGGTAAGTGCTTCTTGTATTCTTGTTGATTTCAGGATTGATCACAACTCTCGTGTGCAATCACCTCTTCGACTCTCCTTTTGGTCTCACGATTCCGAATTTCAAACTATCCCCCGTGCTTTGTTTCGAATTGGGAAAATGAAGGTACGTGTTCCCCCCTGAGGCACTCAAGCGTATATCTTCCCGTATCACCAACGAGGTGGCTGGTATCAATCGGGTGACATATGACATCTCGTCGAAACCCCCCGCGGTGAGTTGTCCTTTTTGTTGATTGATTGTCAGCTTATGACTTTCTGGACAACAGACGGTAGAATGGCTTTAGTTCGGCAATTGCGGGCGAAGCGACGTCAGTGAAATGTGAAAGGATATCTAGTCGAGATACATCTTTAACCAGTGCAAATATTGCAAGTTTTTTCTTTACGATGCCTGACGAATTCGGTGATACAAATAGATGGTCTTAAGCTTCGGCTTCCACATGTTCACTATCTTACTCCATTCATGTCGCACCATAGGTAAGCAGGTCCCTGCGAATTCCACGTCGATCTAGATCGCAGGTGCTGTACACTTCAGACGCTCTCTACTAATTGATAACCTCCAGTGGACTTTCGATCGACGTGGACTACTGGTTAGAATTTAGTTAGACTTGTTAGGTCCAGTCGAGTCACAGTGATCAGCATTTGATTCCTTGGTTTTTAGACAAAATAGGGCGTCACAGTCATCACATTTACATCAGGAATGGTGATTACGGATAACCGTTGACTACGGCAGCTGTGGATGGGGCCGGTCAAATGATGCTTGTATTGATATGGTTGCCAACTTGATACCAAGGGACATGGTGTTAACTAACTGTGTATCGGGAGGCTATATGCGGATACAAGTGGGGTCAGATTAGATTCATGAAAAGATTATGAACATATATATATATATATATATATAGACCAATACTGCGGTGGCGGGTGGTCTAATAGGCGAAGTCTTCGTAAGCTAGTGGTGTTCAGTCGCATTCTTATGCACCTGATGAGAGATCTTAACCCAACAAGGATTCAAGTGATATCCCACGGCACAGCGTGTTGTGGAACAACGTATCAGGCCACAGACCAGGGCTGAGTTTTGCCAATGCTTCTCTAGCGCGTGCAAGTCTTGAAGTCGCGCAAATGAAGAGTGAAAACCAGGAATAAATGGCGTGATCTGTTTACCGCCTGCTTTTTCCTTCTTCTCTTTTGAATTTATCACACAGCGTGAAATGATAACGTTCTTGGCGGTGTTCATTGGTGGCCGTGCATCGAGGGCGAATTGCGACATCGATCATGATGCACGGCCGATAGACTGATCCTCACGCAGTTCGGCATATATGAATAAATGATTGAAATCTGACAAAGAATTCTCATTTTTCTTACAGTGGGTTGGTCATTTATCACTGTGAATTGACAGGATTAGTCTCTCGCTCTCTGCAACGTGCTCCTAGTGTAAATTTGAAACTTGTGAATGGCTGTGTATTTTCGTCCGTCCAAGTAGATAGTAATCATTGTCTTAGCATTGTCTTAGCTTGCAGGTTTTCTCGAGGATCTGTTTCACGAATTTATGGTGGATGATGTCATTTTCTAGTCAGATGAGATGGGCAATTGCAGCTCAATGCTAAGGATGATGACTACTGAACCAAATAGGGCAGAGTCTTATCTATAAGTTGGACGGGCGATAGAGTTGACTGGAAGTGGTAAAGCTTGGAACAAGATTAATTCTAATTCCTCTTCATGCGTCTCTTACAAGGTTGTATATACAAACCTCTCAGTCGAGCAGAATTTGATCGCTGCCCATTGCAGAGAACTATTTACAACAGAATAGATAAAGCACATCCGTACAGAGCAGCACTGTTCTTTCCCAGTATTTATTTCGAGGCCGCCCGAATACGATGCATGCCGTAATTCACGAGACACTACGATCATGACACAAACTCATTTAGATTAAATTGCTGCTAGGGAGAACGAATCGCCATAAGCTTAACCCAACCAAAACGGGTCCTGCCTGGTAGTGAACACACCAATGGAAGCACCTTATTTCTGCATGCCTGTGCTTGAAAATGGCTAAGATGCAGGGGAATGAATTCTGTCCCTGGCTGCCCCGTTAATGACGGGACAAGTTCAGGAGGAGCGGCAATCAACTGCAGATTGTTCGAATGCTTCGGGGTTTTGAACACCAAGCCCAAGTGAGATCCACTTCTTCGGGTTCTTCTTGACCATCGGTCCTAATTTTCCGATGTCTGGCGTAATATACATGTTTGGTAACAAGTTACCGCCATCAGGGCACTTTCTCCCTACATAGGCTATAGTGTCAGTGTATGCACCATTGATAGCATCTCCGGAAATAGCCATTATAAACATGGCGCTAAGAATGCGCAACAGGGGGTGGCTGATACAAAACGAATTTTTCCCTTTTCGGTCAGCAGGCCTATGAAGGTTGCAATGGAAAGATTCTGTGTCTTGATTCCGGAGAAGCGGACGTCTTTGAGTGGGCCATTGTCATGTGCAATAAGTGCTTGCACAGGCAGCGGATCAATGTCCCTTGATACCGTCCTTTACGTTGAGACAAGTTCATTTTCAGTGGATCACGCCGCATTTCATGGATTCTGCACCATGCGACACGATGAGAGTGGGCCAGCACCTGTGTCGGCAGCGAAACCACAATTTTTTCATGAAGACCCAAATATTTGGGAGCCTAGAGCGTAGGGTCCACCAAGTTGTTGCCCAAGGACAAGAATGGAATGACATCGGGCCAAGACATATCCATTGACTTTTGATGCAGCAGACATGAAGATAATCCGTGTCGGAAGCGTTCTTGAAAGGAGCCCGACACGGAAGGCAAGAGGTCTGAATCAATATGGTATCTCTTTTCCACGGTCAGCATGGTCCTTGGTGACAATCCTATCCAAAATCCATCCCTATCTTTGCGCCCTTTCCTCCATCAATATCATGGGTACGTTTCAAATGACAGATAATGACCCTCATGTATTGACCTTATTCCAGGTATCCCAAAAGTACGCCTGATTTTAGGTCTGTTGGCAGTTACTCATATTCGTCTGGCATAGTTCTTTCGCTATATCTCGTGAGCGATACATCCATTTATCTTTCGCGTCTGCTCATATCTTTATAGCGAACGCTACCCTTTAACATCTCAGATAATTCAGGAGAATAAGATTCCAGAGTTTGGTGCGGATCAAGTCTTGCATCGGGTAACGCGAAGGCTTACGTCTCTTCTGTAGATAACTTGTATCTCGACTTTAATGGGATCATTCACAACTGTATGCGGTTTGACTCGCTTCTTGCTGTATAGCTGATATGGCTTAGGTTCTCATCCCAACGACGAAGATGCCCATTTCCGACTTTCTGAGGACCAAATATTCACATCAATCTTTGCTTATGTTGATCATCTATTTAGCAAGATAAAGCCTAAGAAGCTTTTCTTCATGGCTGTGGATGGTGTTGCTCCTCGTGCTAAGATGAACCAACAGCGGAGCAGACGTTTCCGTACAGCAAAGGAAGCAAAAGAGGTCAGGGAAAAGGCAGAGAGTAAGGGTGAAAAATTGCCTGATGAGAAGGCTTTTGACAGCAATTGTATAACGCCTGGTGCGTCATTGTCACCATTTCTGATTGGCTTTATCCATTGGCCCTTTAGGTACCCCGTTTATGGCTCGTTTGTCAGAGCAGTTGCGATACTTTGTCAATAAGAA
>Ga0153987_1000434_pt1 | contig 13397 bp, 20 predicted proteins | sample TSNC071MetaG_FD_102279 | JGI IMG/M metagenome (GOLD analysis project Ga0153987, IMG submission 102279) | Attine ant fungus gardens microbial communities from North Carolina, USA - TSNC071 MetaG | ecosystem: Host-associated > Fungi > Mycelium > Unclassified | place: USA: North Carolina, William B...
CTTGTGCTAGGAAATCAAGGCCAAGCTTCGCGATGCTCAGTAAAGTAGATGGCAGTCTAAATGATTGTCCTAAACCGTGAATTTGAAGGAGATGCGCCGCTGCTGACAGGCGCTGTGTTGCGGCTTGCGTCTCGCGTATAGCATGGTCCTGAAAATCTTGAAAAACTTGGTATGGGATGCCAAGCCCTTCCAAAATCATGATGAGGGGACGATTGAGATAATAGGGAGTTGGCCGATCAATCGCTCGGGAGATCTCAATTTCGGTAGAAGAAGGGGCGTCAAATTTGATCATTGAACGCCGGAGAGACAACGCGTTAGAACCATTTAATGTATGATCAACGGAGATCATGCCTTTAGAACCCTGGAAACGTATTTGATATGCATGAGGGAAATCATTAGGATCTCGGCCCTTTCCAACTAGGCTCCAGATCCCACGAGCGATATCCTCTGACATACCACCGCAGCCATCAGTGAATGTATATTTTCCATCAGGGGTAGTGATATCATCCCGAATAAGGATCTCGTCAACATCAACAACCGCGGCATCGGTCGCTGAAAATGCTTGAGATATACGGGCACCATACCTTGCGGGGCAATACTCAAGACGAAGGTCGTATTCGAGGCCCCGAAAAGTCCCAAGGCTTTGTATGATCTTTTCGGCTGTGACAATGCCATACTTTGGATCATTGAATGTCTTGACAAACCTGACCAAAAGTCAGGATCAAAATAACGACGGGGATGGGTCAGATCAGCCTACCAAACCGAGTGTTCTTTCAGAGCAGACTGAGAATAAGCAAGGAATCGAAACTTTCGGCCTGCAATAACAAGTCCATCCCGCATAATGGGTCCGATCCACGCGTTGACAAACTTTGCACTATCAATATCCTTATCATGTCGGTATAGGAGGTTGTTTTCATCACGAAATTCGACGCGAATAAAATTTTGCTGGTTAGCTGGGGTGTAGCGACGGATGACTCGGTTTGATTTTTCAATGAAAGGACCGTCAAGATACATAGATGTTGGTGTGACAGTGACATGAAGAGACGAATAAAAGTTGATATTGTTCGGTGCGTCTGGCTCAAGGTCGCCTCGAGACCGAAATTCTTGAACAAAAGATATAAATTCAGATTTGAGGGAAGATAATCGACTAGTTTTGAGGAAATGTTTCGCTCGAGGGCCAAAGTCCTTGAGCAGCTTGGCAGTGAAGGGGTTTCCATGTGATTTTATCAACTCCTTGACCTCCAAAGCAAGGGAATCGATCTCTCTGGGATCGGCGTAGAGATTCCGAACCAAAGCCTCAAGTTGGAAGGCGACTTGCCACGAATTGATTCGTCTGATGCTCATGGACATGTTTAGAAGCGAATTCTGAGAAAAGAGGTTTCGCCGCGCAACATTCACATGAAACGATTTGACGATATCATGCAGGCCGCTGAGGCCTGCGATAGTGCTGAACTTCTCAACACCGCGGGGGGCTAGGAGAACAAGCCGCAAGGCAAATGCTGTATAAGGGATGGCCGCAGGATTGTCGACAAGAGGAAACGTCGTTAATCGCTGATAAGGTTCAGGCTTATCGAAATCACACACACAAACTCTGTTAAAAAAGCTCGGAAGAACTTCAAGCTGAAGAAAGATGACCTGACCATCAAGCTGGGAGAAATGACAAGAGATTGTCGAAATTGAAGATTGTCGCATTGCAATTAGATATTCCGTCGGGGAATCATATTCTTCCGAAACAGTAACGTGGAGTTCACGACGTTTTTCATTAAAACAGAGAATTGCGATCTGGCGCGCCTCAGATTCAATCGAAAAAACATCATCCCGACACATCCAGCCAAACTGAATTGAAGCAAGGGTCACACGTAATTCATCAAGATCCCTCTCTCGCTCGCTCCGTTCTCGCTCCCAGGTCGGATCCTGCCAAGGGGCGAGAGCAACTGCGTGAACAATTTCGGGATCGGGCGCTGGTCGGGTACTCTTGGAGAAATAGATGCGATTTCTGTCGAAGAACATGAGCTGTTGAGGTCTGCTCGCCCCATATACATTCCAAAATTTCTTCCCAATGTCAATCCTGGGAATCATGACAACCCCTGTGCGGTCAGACTCTCTGGGTTGAAAAAGGTGAACGTCGAAATTCTGTTGACTATTGTAAAAGTCTGGACCATGCAAATGCTGCGCTAAGATAGCCTTAACCTGGAACTTGTCCAGGTCTGTCGGAATATTTCGCATGAAAAATTCCATAGCAGAATAATATGGGTGTTTGGGGGTGAGAGCCAAGTGATGGGCACACGGTCGATAAATAATGCATCGAGATTTTCAGAATTCCAAAAACATGACAAACTCGCAGTATGACAGTATGACAATCCCAAGGACACGTGTTGCTTCAGGCGGGCCGGCAAAGCCTCATGTAATTTCGAGATTCATACAACAATGTGATATGCGATGACTCGCCAAGTTCCATCACCTACAAAAAACATGACTAGTTCATCAGAACTGTATGTACACTTTCTTGAAGGCTAAGCAAAATTTCCCTCAATGTTGCCAATAGCTTTGTCAATATGTTCGGAGGTTCGCCTCTGAACCGTCTCTCCTGGCTGCGTACCTCCCACAATTTTCTGAACGCAGCGACCGCTCTTCCACAAAGTAAATGGATTCTCTTCAATGCTGGCCAGCCTCTCGTCGTATCCAGCCCAAATATCCCCAACAATCGACCACAGCCTGGATACCTCACCACTTCCGAACTCGCACCTCTTCTCGGACCTCAACCATACTTTGGTCAGGGCCAAGGAATCGGCACCATGATTTCGAACGAGATCAACAATGTTCGGCATAGCCCAACTGAGGCTGCCCGCCACTACCCCCAGAGTCGACCTATCGTGTTTCTTGGTGTACACGAAAAGCATCCCAATGCTGATGTTTCTACTGCATTGCCGGCCACCGAGTTTTCGTCCCCCGAGTCTACTGCAGTGGCCATCAAGAAGCTAGATGGGACACCGTACTTTGCGATGGAGGTCGCACATTTCATTCAAGATGGTCAATATACTGATCAGGGGTTGTTAGACCTTTTCAAGGAGAACAGCCAGGCAGAGGAAAGGAAAATATTCTCTTGGTCGGAACCTCGTGTGCTTCTGTCCGGGTTGGATCATTTTACGGCTGCAATTTTCGCGAATGCGAAGAGCATGACGGATTGGAGCTTTCGACACAAGTTTTGTCCTGGATGCGGATCAAGTACTTATTCGATGTGGGGTGGATGGAAAATCTCATGTTCAACATTGCTGCCTTGGGCAGATAATACCGGAAAACGGCCATGCCCTTCTGGGTGAGCGTCATGGAATGTATCATGCGCTGTGTTGCTCATCACATTTTACAGGAAGAGTCTTCATAACTATGCCCATCCCCGAACTGATGCCGTGGTGATCATGATTGCTGTTGATGACACCGAGGACAAAGTGCTTCTAGGCCGTGGAGTAAGCCTAGTTTCATATCAAAATACCTCACACTCATCGACTATCTTTCTAGAGAAGATATCCTGGAAAGATTTACTCAGCTCTCGCAGGGTTCATAGAACCTGGCGAGTCCTTTGAAGATGCAGTCTCTCGTGAGACATGGGAGGAAGCAGGCGTGAGGGTTTGGAACATCCGGTATCATTCTGGTCAGCCTTGGGTAAGTAAGGAAGTTTTCGATCTCCTCTTGGTCACATGCCTTATAAATCCATTAGCCATACCCGGCCAGTCTCATGGTAGGCTTTTATGCCCGAGCTGATTCCACACAGCCCGTCCGTACGGACCTCGACAATGAACTAATTGATGCACGATGGTTCACTCGACAAGAAGTACTGGCGGCGCTTAATCGGACCTCCAGCTGCGAATCACTATTTGGATTGCCCTCGAGGACCGCTATCGCCGGTGTACTGATCAGGGATTGGGCAGAAGGCAGGATTAGCTTTGATGAGACTGAGCAGGCGCGTCGGGGAATGAAGATAGTCGAAATACATTGATAGTTATCGCCAATGTCATCTGGTCATGACTTCACAACTACACACTAGTAGGATTTCGGATCCCTATATCAGGTTCAAAAGTCCAAGGTGCCAACTTCCTTACATTATTTACGCTCACCGAACACCACAGCAGTAGCAAGCCCTTGCAGACAGCAATACAATCGCTACCCACATCAGAATAACGGATACAAGAACCATCCACACCCCGTTCCCGAACTGTACGTCAAATTCGAGAAACCCTGTATTCTTTATCTCATTCTTCGCGATAATGACGAGTGCCAGGTCTATGCCGAAGACAACTGTCCCCAGAAGTCCCGCAATCACCGTGAGGAAAAGAGTCAAGATGGAAACAGCATGCGAGGCGAGGAAGAGAGATGTAATGAAAGTAATCAAGGTTAATCCCGCTGCAACAGGGTGTAATACGAGAATTACACGCAGGGAAACCTCGACTACGCTCACGATACCGTCTGACAGGCCAATCAACGTCCTAATGTCCTCTGGAACTCTATATCCCAATTGAGGACCGAAACAAATACCACTATTGTCCAGCGGTGTGGGCTGGTTGAGGCCACTGCCGGGGACGAATATTATATTTGTAATGTGATCGGTCAATATGTGATCGACAATTCACCTATAGGCACAGACTCCCCAGACTCCAAATCGTAGTAACGATGCTACACTGGTAGGTGGTCCGTCTGCAGTAGACCGAAGGCTGATGATGTATATGGATTTAATAATGGGGAGCGAGAGTCCTACAAAGATTAAGAGTATACAAGAAGCGAGGAGCATTGAGAATGCAATTATGGATATAACACGGTATGCCTGCAACGGCTTGGCCATTATTGTTTGAAGAAAGGGATGGCCAGGAGAGGGAATCCAGCGACGAGTACTGGCCATTTTTGTAATTCTTGTGCCTTGTCCTACATATGAAGCACCACTATTTACATCCATTCAGGTGCCAAAAAACCTCGACATTGTTCCAATCAAAGAATTCGGCCGCCTGAATTCTGATTTTGTCCCTCGAATAAACGAACTTTCCGTCTCTCCTTCCTGAGTTGGAGAGTTGACCGCTTCTTGACACTCTCAAGTATCTTTTTTTCAAGCCACCGCATGCCCATGGCTTCCTTTTCCCAAATACCCGTAGTCCAGATCGCCAGGGGACCTCTACCCGGCACGAAACGCCTTTCCCTGAATTTCGGCTTCACTCTGTACCGTCGTACGTCATCCATCTCTATTTTCACCGTCCCAGCCTTTTCGAATATACAGGAGAAGGCTTCTCCAAACAAACCACGAGACTTGGGTGTAAGTGACGGACCCATTAAACGTTTTGGGTTTGTCAGGCGCATGCGGTTGGCCATAGCAATATCTGTGAACAATCGGTCACCGACAACAATTAGCTCGTCATCGTATATTGGCCGCTGCAGAGAGGAAAAATAGGTTCGGACGGCGTTGATACAGGAATAACTGGGCTTGAAGACTTTGTGACTCAGGACAGGAACTTGAAGGTGGTGGGAGACGGATTCAGACTAAGAACTCGTTTCAAAAACAAAAGTAGGGACCACCAATTTGATTGATACCAACTTGGATGCCACCAGGGTCGATGGAGGTACCGGCAGAATTACTGACAATTACGATGTTGTTTTCACCGAATACCCTTCGACATTCAGACCATGCTGTCTAAGGGAGATGAGAAACGATGTGATTATTCTACACCAAAGATTGGGTACCTCGAGTTCAGGAACCAGTGTGTCTTTATGCGGGACCGTCTAAAGATAGGCTTAGCTATAACACTAAGAGAGAAAATTAAACGACATGCAAGACAATTGTCCTTGTCAAATACAACGCCACGGTAGCCTGCTTTTCGGAGTGATAAAAAGTCAAGACAGCGAATATCTTTCTGTGCAGACCGAGGTGAGCTCTGGCTCGAAAAAAAATACTCAAGCAGCACGCACCTTTTACTACGAGACTTGGGACGACCAATCTCGAGTGTGTAAGGAGTTGGAATGGAACAAACAGCCCCGGAATGTTCAGCGGCATTGGTAATAAAAAAAAAGAAAAAAAAGAGTGAGCTGGCAGCCAATGATATTTGGCCATATTGATCCGTGACAACAATCCACGCCTATATTCTAATTTCTCAATAACAACCATGGCAGACCTTCTGGGAGGCAATGACATCGACGACTTTGAGCGGGCAGCTAACGCTTTTCCTGACATCTCTCTAGATGGCTTTGGCGACGTTCCTTCTGCTCCAGCTGGCAATCAGATCAGCAACAGCAACAGTGCCGGTTTTTCGTTTGACGATTTCGACACACCCCTGGCTCCGTCTGGAAGACCGGTGAGGGTGACTGGCGATGACGAGCTTGAAAAGTTCGAGAACGAGTTTCCAGATTTCGAGGTCCCCTCTGTACCAGCCGTCCAGGTGTGTTTATTTTCCCAGTCCACCGTCAATTTTTGTCAGTCTGCTTCAGTCTCCGCCTTCACAACCTTTGTTTCAAAATCATCTACCCTTCGCACCGAGACCTCAGCCTCCTGCATTCATTTCTACACCGTTATCTCATTCGGTTGAAGGAGAACCAGAAGTGATCAGGCCCGTAGCTTTTTCAATGTCCCTTTGCGTAACTCTTCCTCACTCTAGGCGTTACAGAAAGTGGCGAGAGAAACAGCAAGACGAAATAAAGGCACGGGATGAGGCTTCCAAAGCCAAGCGCCAGGAGATCATCTCCAAGGCTGAACGTGCACTTGAAGACTTTTACGAGGACTATTCCAGAAAGAAGGAGAAAAACATCGCGGAGAACAAGTGTGTTACATTTTCATTATATCCTTTATGGGCTGATATCTTGTATCAGGGATGCAGAGGCAGACTACGTTGCGTCGCTAGAAGCTTCTCTTGCTGGTGGTTCGACGTGGAGCCGCATCTGTGATCTCGTTGAATTACAGAACTCTCAGAGCAAGACTATTGCTCGGACTGGTAGTGGTACTACTGACTTGACCAGGTTCAAGGAGATTTTGCTCAGACTCAGGAGGCAGGGTGACCAGGCGCCTGGTGCTGCAGGCTATTAGATTTCCATGGCCCCTACTTCATATAGTGTGGATGGTGCTTTCTGCTTACTGCGTTATGGAGTCTTTTTCGACCTGAAGACGCGATAATGAGTTCAAAAAGAGACATCTGGATATTGAACGAAGTGTCTATAGGCTATTCGAGTAGAAAGTCAAAGTCAAAGTTTGGCCAGGGTCTGGCTATTCGAAGGTGTTTCCTCAGTCAAAGGTGTTCCAGAAGCGGGCTCGGCTTCTGTCACACTGATGGCAGGTGGTAAACGAGATTCGACAAATTGGATGATTTCATCAGCGAGCCTTTCTTTAACACCGTCAGGCTCATTCTGGAGTTCATGTCGCCCGCCGTCAAATAAAGAGATCTTCTTGTCTGTTGCAGGAAGCCTGTCAATAAATTCTTGCGAGGCCTTGTGGGATGCAATCCTGTCGGCAGTTCCGTGAGCAATGTATACCTGGATACCATCAACTTCAGCACACAATCTGAATACTGTTTGATGTGCAAAACACACGGGAAGAGATATCGGCCAGTCCTTGTAATATGTTATCAGAAGTGTCTCGCCGTGGTAGAGCATGTCACTGATGCCCTTCAGAGAACCAGAGGGCTTGACAAGTGGGTCGTTAAGATAGGCCTCATTGGATGTTTTGTCGTGTGAAAGGTCCTGTGTCCGTTGAGATGCAGAAATACATTGAAGAGCGGAGAACCCAGACCTCAGCCTGAATAGGCGCAGGGATAAGAACATTGGGCACTAGGTAGCTAGCCTTTGCACCAATCCACCTGAGCAGTTTTGGAGCTGGTTCTGTTTGTTGGATAAGAGGGCTGGTTGCAATGATGCCACGCAGAGAAGACGCTAGATGCTTATGAAGGGACTTTGCGTCCTGACTGGCAAAGCCCAAAACCTCTGCACCTCCCTGTAACCGAAGAGGCATTAGCACTATACGACCGCCCAGAAAATGAGAGGTAATAAAACACCATAGAATGACCCATCAGGAATACAGGTACATTCCTGAAGGTTTCCCTCGCATGTTCAATGGACCAAGCAATGTCGTGCATCTGGTCCTTCCAGTTGGTTTTACCATATGCGCTCCCTTTGCTCCTTCTCTCCACGTCCTGGCCAGTCAGCCCAAAGCCACGCTGGTCAATCGCGAAGACAGTAAAGCCTTGCTGTGTGAATAGGGGATGAAAATGGGTGTAGCGACCGACATGTTCTGCAAAGCCGTGGACAAAGACTATGACGGCCCTGACTTGCTGGCTTTCTTGTGGAACATATGTCCGAGTGTAGAATTGTGTGTTGGAGGGACCACGCAGCCAAGCTTCGGTATATGTTGACATAGTCGTCGGTCGCAAAGCTGTTGATGGTACCTTTATTATCAATTATTAATACAAGTAGACAGTCTTTTATTTTTTCCAGTCCGTAGATGCAGGAAAATTTTGGATAGGCGCTTCCTTGCTCGAGAAACAATTAGATGCCCAATTCTGTCTGAAATGAAGGCCTTTTTGTCAACTAGCACTGTGTAGCCATGTGTCCCGCAGAGTTATTATTCCTCAAATAAATCAGTCTGGTAGCATGCCCCTTAGAGATCATCCTGTCGTCTTGCTTTCCGGTTCAACAGGTAACACAGCGCCGCCGCGCGCTGGGGTCCAGAGAATTGGTTCCTGTCTTCGGTCAGGTATGACTGAACCACCGAGGACTGCAGTCTGGATTCATCCCTTGAGACGGTGATTATATTTGTCGAACCAAATCGTACTTTTATTAGATTTAGTGACTCTGATTGCGTCAGAATGAGTGTGGGAACGAATATCTGTGCCAGATATTCCCTTACCTCTACCACGATCCAGCGCCGTAATTAGCTCTTCTCGTCGCCAGAGACGATGCTGAGAGTGTTGGCTCGCAGACAAACCGGTTTGAGACCGCAAATTGCACCACCGTTAAGTCGATGTGCGCAAGTGCGTTTAGCTCCTCCACGTACTCTTTCCCTGGTTACATTTTTACCATGGAAGAGCGGCGTTCCCATAACTTCACCCCTGTCGCATCCAATGCCTTCAACAACTGTAAATTCCCGGATAAGACAACATGGTGAAATTTTTAGCGTTAGACAGCTCCGGTTCAACAGTACTACTCACAACAAGACGGGTGTAGTACATAACGATACCGCTGTTGCTGAGAATGTTCCAAGAAATGGATCAGTCCGACCAAGCTCGTCCATTCTTGCCAGGATTTTTGCAAAGAGTCCACAGGGACTTTCGTCTTTCACCAAAATCGCGTCTTTGGCGAAACCAGAAAAGAAACCATTATTGATCGCTGTCGGGTTGTTGTTTATGTCCGCCTCTGTGTCAATGAGTATTCCTTTCACGATTGGTCGCTTGATTGACTTCTTTTCATCTCCCAATCCCGTAAGGCGTCATTCATGTTTACAACTGATTACCCGCTTAAAGACTCGCAGCAAATCCCTTTCGGTCTGGGCCTCTGGCAGGCTTCTGGTCTGTTGCTTCTCCTGTTTACGACAGGAGCCATGGCAAATGCTGGGCGCGCGATGCTGATGAGGTTGTCGGGTGGGTGTGTCATTTCAAGGGTCGATTTATGACCTCAAGTTCCTTCAAGGTCAACGTATCGTTGCACGACTGCGTGAGCGATTATTCGCTGCTTCAATCCGTCAAGAGGTTGAATTTGTCGAAAAGGGAGAGGGAGACGCTCTGAGCAGACTCAGTGTTGATACTAGTATTGTTGGAGAAAGGTTTGTTGATGAACCAATCTCTGGATTTTTTTTATCTCACTTTCAATTAGTGTCACCAACAATCTATCTGATGGCCTCCGTGCAATCGTGATGTCTTCTGTTGGATGTAAGGATCAACCTCACATGTTCGTTAGTCCATGCTCGTAATTTTTTTTAGTGGCTGCAATGCTCTACACGTCACCAACCCTGACTCTTTTGATGTTGGCCATGGTTCCACCTGTCTCTCTTGGTGCAGCACGTAAACTTTACCTTTGTAATTTTAAATCACTTAAACAAATGCTAGGTCTTCTATGGTCGCTATCTCAAAAAGCTGTCCCACAAGACGCAAGAAGCTGTAGGTGATATGACTAAGGTAATTTTGGCGATCATAATTCAGTGATACCATGTGCTGAGTATGCATCAAGATTGCGACAGAATCATTATCGGCTCTACGGACTGTCCATGCTTTTGATGCTTTGGCCCAGGAAGAGAGGAAATTTAGCGAGAAAGTCGCCAAGGTCGTCACCCTGGGGAGAAAGGAAGCAATTGCCAGTGGTATATTCTTTGGCAGCACGGGCTGGAGTGGGAACGTTACCATACTGGGGCTGCTAGGTTATGGTTCGTGATAATTGATGAACCACGAAGGCTTGCAGTAAAGAACTCATTGATTTAGGAGGCACTCTCGTCTCACAGGGAGCAATTACTGTTGGTGATCTGGCGAGTTTGCTGCTGTACACTGCCTATGTTGGGAATGGTCTCACCATGCTCACGTGAGTTTGATTATTCCCCTATTTTTATTTCGACCTCAAATCGATCCAGGTCCTTCTTTGTGAGTTTAGCCTGACGTAGACTCGTAGGCAGCACTCAAGTTCTCATATCTAGTCATCAATAATGCGTGCAATTGGCGCTGGAACCCGTGTGTTCGAAGTCTTGGATCGGAAATCTCTTATACCTCTGCATGAGGGCATTGAGCTCTCGCCAGACAAGCGGGGAACTATCAGGTTTGAGCACGTTCATTTCGAATACCCCACACGAAAAGATGTCAAAATCCTCAAAGACTTTAATCTCGAAATCAATGTTGGCGAAACCGTTGCTATTGTGTGCGTCATAAGAGGATTCTGGTTCGTCTCTGTCTAATTATCTGTTTAGTGGGGAGAGCGGTGGTGGAAAGTCATCGGTCCATTCTCTGTTGCTCCGATATTACGATCCCAACCACGGAAAGGTTCTCTTCGATGGTCAGGGTGCGCAAATTTGATTCAGTTTACTCTATTTTTGTTCACTGTGTCTACGTAGACATTCGTGATTTTACGGCAACTTCTTGGCGAAGAATCATAGGTGTTGTCCCTCAAGACCCGGTTCTCTTTAGTGGAACAATAGCTGAGAACATTGCTTTTGGCAACTCTGATGCAACGAGAGAGGAGATCGAAGAGGCTGCAAGAGAAGCTAATTGCGAGTTTATCTGGGGCATGCCGGATGGGTTTGATACATTAAGTAATTTTCCATCTAGTTGAATCGTGGATAGGTCCTGATTTACAGTTAGTCAGTAGGCTTAGTCTGAGCGGCGGTCAACGGCAGCGCCTGGCTTTTGCCCGTGCGCTCCTGAAGAGACCTGCTATACTCGCTTTGGACGAAGCGACTTCTGCTTTGGATGCTACCTCTGAACGACGTGTCAATGACGCCATCGAGAAGATTCTTCGATCAAGACGTACAACGTGCGTTTTCGTCGCACATAGATTATCAACGATAGCTCGTGCCGAGCGGATAGTCGTCATGGAAGGTGGCAGGATTGTAGAAAGTGGTGCTTACAGGGAATTGGTAGCCAGGGAAGGATCGCGGTTCAGAGCGCTTATGGCAGCACAGTTGACGGCTGTTGATCAAAAGATTGATAGTCCTCGTAAAGATGCAGAAGAAGAGATGTGAGGGATTCATTGTGGTCGAGAAGTGAAGGAGGGCGATGAAGAAAAATTGATCAAGTCAACGACTGGAATTGATCATAATCATAGGTCATTCTACCTTCTATCGGCATCTAGATAGACGCTATCCCATGTCATGATTTTAAATTATTGTTCGCCAGCTGTATCATATACCAATCTACTAGTTCTATAGACTTTACTAATGTGAGGAAATTGTTGATTCATAATATATGTACATTGTTGTTGTATGTGATCTGAATGCTGACAGTGACTGTGCGGTCCTGATCTAGTGAGCGTGTTTTCAGGAATTGCTGAGATACGATCCTGAGCAAAATGATCTTCCTTCGAGATATATGGAGGATATGAATTGGCGCGCCTTGCGTTCGATGCATGATTAGGGGAAATCAGGGGGGATACATGGTAGAGCTGTTGAGTTCGGTATTCTATAAACCATGGGATTGTCCCAAAAATTACCCTACAACGTCCAGACATCGCTGACAAGATCACCAGTAAGTGATATTTCTGTTTGAGAAGAATAAATAGATGTGATGAACGTCTATGTCCGAAAGGCTTAAACAAATTTAAAAGCTATAGTGCAAATTTGATGCCATACAGTCGTACCGGAAATTTAGACAATCAGAGATAATTGATGAGGATATGAAAAGGCGTCGACTTGAGTCCCCAGCACTTTTCGTTTTTTTTTTCAATCGCAATGAGGAACACAGTGAAGATTTGACATTTTTTTTTCAAACGTCCTTTTGTTGTGTCAAGCATGTTGATGTGATTATCTCATATGAATCGATAAACCGATTGGGCCAGATGGCATAGCCAGATGTGGTGCGAGAAGAGATATTCAGAGTCAGATCCACTCAAAGCTAAGACCCCAGAGAGAGAGGAGAGACAAAATCTCGATAGTAAGTGATTGGTGTCAACTTGTATGTGTCTATTTGTTGAAAATCAAAAGTCGTTTTTTGCAAGATCTTCGCATATTACAAATATTACAATATTACAATGTGTGGTGGGCATGCCAATTGTCGTTGAAATGCAGAGCCGAGTCCTTTTGAATCAATCACTTGCAAGTCATGCCATGGGAAGAACCAAATCGGATCTATGTCATGGATGCTTTGCAGTTTGAATGTCATCTCAAAAGGTCATGTGTACAATGTCATACTATCTCTCAGGTGGCCCATGGTCTGCAAAGTCCGACTGACCGAGAATGTTTCCCCATATGCGGACCGCAGCTGTGGAGAGAGCGGGCCGTCTCCTCGAACTATAAAGGCCACATGTAATCTGCCCCAGGCAGCAAACAAACAAGGAGGACATGTTATTGTCATCTCTTACACGAGTCACCCTGGGATTAGCCTCTCTTGGTACAGTGGCTGCGCAAAAAAGCTGTACATTGACTTCTTCTGGCGGCGACGATGCGCCTGCACTCCTCCAGGCCGTACAATCCTGCGCTACAATCCAAATTCCGGAAGATGTCACTTTGAATATCGCTACACGGATGAACATGACTGGATTGGTCGACAAGCACATTGTGAGTTACTAACCATTTTGTGCTTTGTGCATTCCTAAGTAGGTGCGTATTTTTTTAGCAACTTGAGGGGACTTTACGATTCAACCCGGACATAGCCTATTGGACTGGAGTATGTCCATATTTGTGGCTATCTCTCATGATAGATAACGAGAAATTGCAGAACGGGTTTTTCATCCCATTCCAGACACAA
>Ga0153987_1000435_pt1 | contig 13343 bp, 12 predicted proteins | sample TSNC071MetaG_FD_102279 | JGI IMG/M metagenome (GOLD analysis project Ga0153987, IMG submission 102279) | Attine ant fungus gardens microbial communities from North Carolina, USA - TSNC071 MetaG | ecosystem: Host-associated > Fungi > Mycelium > Unclassified | place: USA: North Carolina, William B...
CTACTTTTGCCTTTAACATTTTCAACTTCTCCTTGATACTCGTGATCTTCCTCTCTCTGCCCATACACAAGCCACATGCCCAACCCTGGACGTCTGGACTCCATTCTTTTATTGGCAGGGAGTCATCCTTCCTACAAGCTCGACATTGCCTCGTCATCCTCTTTCCCCTGCTTATGTCCCATATCTCCTTCTCTCATCTATCCTCGCACTCCAGGCACCTGTTGTTTCAAAGGTTGTCCTTGTCATAGTACCTCCAAGTGGGTCCTCCCCATGATCGGGTACCTGTCACTCCACAATCCACACACCTCACGATCGTCACCACCTGCTTCTGTTCCACCCAGCCTCATTCACACCTTTCTACTAGCACTCCTCTCTTTATTGCCCTTTCCTCCCCCTTATGCCACTTCTACTTCAACCCCCATCCTTCTCCCCACAACCTTACTGAGGGATACTTTTGCTCCCAGTGGTTATCTCCCCCACATTCTCTGCACTTCTTCTTCTCTACCTTCCTCACATGCTGTGCTTCTGTCTTCCCTGGCCGTGCCGCTCTATTTGGACAGCCCCATAGGACGTGTCCTGCCTCCCCACACCCCCAGCACCTTGTTGGCTGCGCTTTTCCCTCGTAGGGGCATGCCATGATCCCTCCTTCCATCCTCCTGCACACTTTACTTAATAAGGGCACAAATTTGTTGCTCCCCCCTTCCGACTTCCTTCGCCTCTCCTCCCCCTCATCATCTCAATGTATGCCCGGGTACAGGGCATTGTAGTGGTTGTTGAATTCATTTTTGAAAAATTTGGTCGAGATGACCGGCGATATGATTGTACTAAGTTGTTATGGCTACTAGGGTGTACAATCTTTACCCAGCTAGCCATCTACTAACTACTTCCTTACTTGTATCTACTTGACGACTACTAAGGGTAAAACAACTATTATCCCTAAGGAGGGAATCCCTAAGCTAGACAGCGCCTTAAGGGCAAACTGTCGTTCTCTTGCGTGTACTGGAGACAATGCCCCAACAGTACCGAACAGATAGCAAAGCAAAAATGTAACTAGCTGTCTCAACCGAGCAGGTCCGATCTAGGGGAGTACTAGAGAAGGTCTCCCTGTCCACCGTGTAGTTCTAAACTACTACACAAGTCCCCTTATACAGCTAGGGCCCGCTGTTTGTTATGGAGGTAACGGTTAGAAGGTTGCGATGACCCCCGTCAAGTTGTCGATGTGTGAGTGAGAGTAAAAAGGGTAGCGAGGGCTTGAGGTGAGCAGCCGCTGAAGTGGAATCGAGTTCTAATGTAAGGTTCTCAGAGGGTTGGCCGGTATGAAGCCACTGCCCTAACTCTAAGGTCGGTGGTCAAGAGAACTCAATAGAGTTCCCACTTGATTCATGCCCAGACTTTATACTACTTTACATGGTCTATGTGCACTACTGACTAAGTGGTTTATTCTATGACTTGTCTAGTAATCCTATCTTATCTTCCCATCACTGATTCCCAAAGTGTAGAGAATCTAAGCCTACAAGTTCTAATAAGGGTCCACTAGCCCTTCTACATCCGAATCTAAGTCCATGTCATTGTTTATTACTTCTACAATTTTGGGGGAGTCTTTCTCTTCTGAATATAGATTGTAGAGTTCTTAAATAGGGTTAAGTCATTTCATAACAAAACTACTCTTTTCCACTAAGTCTATTTTGTTATTATTTTCCTTTTAGTTTCTTTTCTATTTATAGTATGGGAAAGTATGTCACACCATGTGACAAGGGGAGTGACAAAGTCACATCAATGGTCACATCACACATCATGTCATACATAATTTGGTTGGAAGTGTGGGATGATAGGTGCACAGACCATTAGAAATATGTATAAGTAGATAGACCAATGAAATGGGAACTAATGAGTTCTCTTTGTCCACTCCAATAAAGAGTAGAGCTTAGACCTAGCTTAGGGTTTAAGTTCTTATACCTCTCTCCATAAGTATTCTCTATAAGTCCTTTCTGGGCACCTGTGGGCCACTCACCTACTCAGGCTATGTTGGCCTTTCCTTGGCCCTTCCTTCATGGGTTCAGGTCTTTTTTACCATCTCCCTTGGCCCAACAGTTCTTTGCCATATTATTGTGAAATGATGTTGTTATTATGGGATGACATTGAGATGTTATGGAAACACCATTCTGTGGAGCAGTTTCTTAGATAATTTAGGTATATAATGCAGAAATTAGGTAGAATGTACCTAAGTCTTTCTTTCTTTCCCTCCTTCTCCTGCATGCATATTTTATTTGCTGTGTCACATATAACCTTTCTTGTGGCAGCTGTAGCACTCCATCCTATCCAGGCATTTCTTTTGTCTTTTGCTCCCTGTTTCTGCTATAAAATGCAACTTCTCTCTCACCCCTCTCTTTGGTCTGCATAGTCTTTTGTTTGGCATTGATGCCTTGTATGTATCACCATGTCACTATATTATTTGTCTGTATTTGATGTATTATGTCATCTTGGAGCAACTGGGAATAGACAAGTCTTATTGTGGGCCTTTGTCTAAAATGATGTCCTCAAATCTAATCCTGCGTTCGACCTTACCAAGAGCCCTTTCCCAACATACAGTACTTAGAACAGCTCTCCAGGGTGGGCTGCTCCTTCTCTGGTTGCAGGAATGTGACTGATCTTATGCAGTTCGTTCTGCCAGTAATACTTCCGAATTCAAATATGTCCCAGGCGGACGTGAGTGTACTTACCCCTAGGTAACAATATCTATAACTACTTGTGTAGCCATTTACAAGGGTACTGTGAACGATCCAACGTCTTTCCCTCCGACTTCTCGTGTTCATGGCTCCTACCATTGGGCTTTTGAGCGGCTACTCTCTGCAGGCCTTGTTCCTCTGACAGTTGCCGCATTTGTCACAAGTACCACCGCACACCCTATCCTAGATGGTCTACTTGGTGTCAGTCTCGTCGTTCATTCCCATATTGGTGTTAGTCTGTTCTTTGGCCCCATGTCACTCTAGACCTGAACATGGTGTTGTGATTGTAGTTCGATTCTGTGGTTGTCGATTATCTTCATCCCCGTAAATTTCCTGTTCTCGGTCCAATTTGTACATGGACACTGCGAGCGGCTACCGTTGCTACCCTTGTTGGTATCTATCAGTTCAACACGAATGACGTCGGTATGTCGATTCGGTCCCTTCCGTCATGCTCAGCCTCATATGGGATATTATAATAGGTCTTACCGAGCTCATTTCCAGAGTATGGATTGCCTAGATTGCCAGAGTAATTATGGGAACTTCCTGTTGTCAAAGTCTTCTCCTCTCACATGTATCAGTCTTCTGCCTATGGGAGATCCAAATCTTTTGGCTATCCCATATTCATGTGTTCTGTTCATCCTGTCACCGCAACTAGAAGATGATAGTCCCAGCACTGCAAAAGTGGAATAATCAAAGTCATCAGCTTCACAAGGCCTGATATATTTTGCCCAGATACACCTATAATGATTACTATCACTCTGTTCTGCATGCTTATCTCCTCATCGTTCACTTTCTACTGATGATCCTTGTGGAACTTATATTGGAAACTGGTGAAGCAGCAACAAGGTAGTCACCACAGAAAATGCGTTCGAGAAAGCATCATCCATGCCACGATGATCTATAGCATCAGGAATCGTGCTTGGCAATTGGAACTTATCGTCTGAGGCTTGCAAGGTGCTTAGCAGTGCTTGGGGCAATCCATTCTCTTCTCCTTTCTTTCCTGTAATGAAGACTGTCTCATGTGCCATCTCATCTCTATTGTGTCCCACTACTATCACTGCTTTTTACGAGATCCAAGCCATGTCCAATTCTATTTCTAGCTCTCCTTGGACTCAAGGATGCTCTTTTAACGTCATAGCAGGTCTGTGTCGGTTGCTGACCCAGAAATTTGGATACTCCTGCATATTCATAAATTTATCGGAAGTCGTTAGTTGAGATTGTGACCCGATCCTTTCAGACCCAAAATTGTTGCATGCAAGCATACAGGTACACAGTACTATAATTTCCATCTAGATCATGTACTAGATCATGTACAACAAGGGTCCACAACACATTGATCCATTGTTTGTCTTGTAAAGAGACAGAAAAATAATCAATAACCAGCAGAACCAGCAATCGCCTGAATTCCAGCAGTCCCAAAGTCAGGCAAAGCACCAGTTAGTGACTTGGCTTTTATCATTTCCAATTCTCCGATCAACGTTTGGTATCTGTACTCCAGCCTGATGTCGGGTACATTTGTCTAATTTTATAAGCGTGACAGGCATATGCAGAATTCTTTACCAATGCTCACCTTATCGATGTCGTTGCCTTCTGCTCCTGGCAGATACCACTGCTGGCCGAGCCAGTGGCGTTTAATCTCCATCTCAAATCCGCTCTGCTTGACTGAATTTCTGGCAAGTTCAGCAAGAGAACTCTGCGGCAGCTTGTAAATCTTGCCAAAACCCATCAGTATAGGAATCAAACATGAGATAAGACGAACATGAGCCGCAACACTATATTCCTCTAATAGAGGTTCCTTCGTGAAGTGGAATTGCAACGGATCATCTGTACTCAAGCTGACATTCAAACCAGTTTTGAAGAAGTCGGGAAGAGGGTTTCGTTCGTAAGTCAAGAAGAGTGCATTGTTGGAGATAGGGCTCATCGCGATGCCAATTTGTTTCAGATAAAATAGATATTGGAGTGCTGGCACTTTGCGGAGGAGTATACCGTGAGAGATGGAGTGAGAGGTCAGGAATGCTGAAATTAGATGATCGGTATCGCCTGCTTCGCCACAATGAGGTCGGAAGACGAAAGTGTCTGATATAAACCGTTGCAGAGATGTCATTATGGTTCCACGAAGGCGTGTTATTGGACGCACTAAAACTCCGAAGACGACGCCAGTTATTTAGACTGGCCATATTGGCATACATATAGTAGACCCTAAGTTCAATCAAATTAATACTGGGTCACTGAGCACGAGGTGAAATTCACCAGTAAGAATAGGGCGGGGATTGTGGGAGATTCCACAAATGCGGCAGAGGGAACTTGCGATGGATGCGACGCTCAATTTTGGATTCATCATCTACGGTGTCAAATCCCACAACACGCTGGAGGAAGACATGTAGTTCAGGATGTGTGCCAGGATCCTTGGTAACCTCGAATAAGGGGCCAAAAACGTCTGGGAAAAGGTCAATTCCGGCTATTCACAGAAGTGGAACAAAATGGTGGCACTGAACTAACAACAATGTCTTTGAAGGTATCAACAGAACCATTAACTTTGTAAACTTCATATAGTCTTGGAACTTGGATAAGCCAGCGAACGTTGTTTGAGAACAGTTTATTATTGACGACCCATTTTGCCAGCTTATCCCACTCATCGGGGGAGCGGCCATAGATACTAATTCGCCATTCAACGTTCTGGGGCGTGAAAATCAATGGATACCTGCCGAAACTTGGACATTGACATACTTGGTACTTATGTTGCTTTAAATCACTCATCAACTCTGATAGTGGTGAATCAATACAGGATAACGATGCAGTACGGATAATTGACGAACCCTGGGTTAACTCAGCCAGGTATCGACCCTTGATATAATTGTCTGTCTTCAAAAAAATTTCACGTAACCGAGATTCTCCAATAGGATTATATTTGAGATTGAATTTGTCGAAACGGTGGAATGAGTCTTGGTGAGCATGCATGTCTAAGGTATCAATGGACAGATCGTATGCAGTTAGTTTAAGAGATTGAAAAACTTGTTCAAGAGTGAGTTCATGACCATCGCGAAAGATTACGACATCCTGGATTTAGTTAACGGATGCACAAATAAGGATAAGATACAGCATGGCCTACCTGAGGACAGTGCTTCATCTTTGATTTAATGTACCGAAGAAGATGTTTTTGATTCATGCTACTCGAGTGGTGAACGTGAGTATCGACTTTACGAACATTATAAAAATCCCTGGAACCATGTTTCAGCAGGATCTTGTGAGCAACCTGCTGAACGCACCTATGAGGATTGCGCTGATGACGGATTGAAGTCAGAAATTTGGTATAAGTTCAAGATTCATGAACGAACCTTGATATCTGCCAGCTCCTGACTTTCATTCAGTAGGGTGTACATAGTGAACTTGCTTAAAAGGTATTTCAGCCTTCGAAAAGCGAAGCTTTTCGTAGGTCCATGAGAAATGACACTGAGGACAAAATCGAGGTCCATAAAATACTCCCGGATGTCAGGAATGTCGAAGGCCGGTCCTGAGTCTCCTGTTCTTGAGTTAATTTTTCATGGGCTTATTGGCAGGTACTTAGCTTACTGTCATCATATACCTGATAGACGCCTTTGTCATCAATTTCAAAGGTCCATGGATGAGACTCTGGTATTTCACAAGCCTCAAACTTGAAACTTTCCTCGCCATTCACGTTCTTGTACTTGAGCACCTCCTTGTTCTTTGGATGCCAGGTTGGTAATGGAGGCTCTGGATAGATTTTCCAGGGTGCGAAGGGTGATTCTACTCGGAACCGTTCAGTTGCGGCGTCAACGTCCGGCCGTCGACCGTAAACTTCGACATGTTCTTCTGGAAGTCCTTCAAATTCACCATCGTAATCTCGAGGATCATCCCCTAGTCTCTGTCTCGATTTGAACATATATTTATCACGTAGTTCACAACATTTCCGGAGAGATTGAAGAAGTTCGGATTGTTCGGGCGTGATGAGGTGTTCTATCGCTATTGAATGTCTTAGGTGTCTTAGGTGTTTATAGGCGTGTGCCATAGTAACTTACGGATAGGAGCTTCAGTAGCAAACTCTGTTGACTCATTTTTCTCCTCTATGAAAGGATCACCTGTGGAAGAGCCATGTAAAGCCGAGGATCCGAGATTATAGACATCGGATGGCCCATCTGAGGGCATTCTTTGGGTCCAAAGTTTCTCGTCAATCTAGTCAATGTTGGTTGCCATTCATCAGTCATAATTGAATCAACACTTACGTGCTGCTGACTCTTCTCTTCCAAGTATCCAAAAAAACCAGTTCTAGATTCTGGAATTCTGAGAGAGCCCAATGAAGATGATTTGGGGTCCTCAATGATGCTCCCGTGGGACATGGTCAATGTAGTAGTCACTAGACAGCTTGAATGGGTAGGTCCGAGCGGCCCGCGCTTCAACAGATCTTTCCTTTTCGGTCTATGATATTGATGTTTTACTGCAGTCAGTCTTCCAGATTTCCATGGACAGACTAAGGGAGACAAAGGCCATTGATGTCATCATTGCAATAACCCAAGGGAGGTAAATGATCCATTTTGGGGAGTCGGCATTTGCCGATTTATTCCTCGACGATTCGCTTTATCTGGCCCAAGACTTAAAGCAATGGAATTCCACCAAGCCAACTTCTTCTATTCTATCTATCTCAACTATATGCTTATCTAGCGTCTGTATGCCCTCATCTTCGAACCATATGCCTTGCGAAGTCTCACGGGCCGTAAAACCTAGTGAAAGGACATGTGGATTTTACAAACGGCACGAGATCCAACAATATATAATTATCTCCTACGATTCCAATAGCCTCTCTCACCTATGTTGTGCTTCTCCTTTTTCCCTCTTGCGAGCCTTTTGATTGCGCTCTGTGGTGCTGCACCTACTGTCACACAGATTTCTAACAATCTCCTTGACCCGAACGGCATCTTCTTTGTCTCATTTGATGGGGTCGTCAACGTCAATTCTTTCCAGCTCTCCGGTGTGCTGACATTTGGTAATTTTCAATTCGCTGGTTGGTACACTTCTACACGTACGGCTGTTCTCGCTCGACGACAATTACCATCTGGAAGCTGGTTCACTCTCCAACTTCCACATAATCTGACTACGGATGATTCTCACAATGTCATTGCGCTCGGTGTATCTCCGGCCGACGGAAAGATTCATGTTGCTTTGGATTGTCACAGCACACAAGTATTTTATACCAGTTCTGAGGCAGGCCTGGCGACTAGCGGTGCAAGTTGGGTAGCCAGTAGATTTGGATCAATCACAAATACGATCGGTAATCTGGACGTTGGAACGTAAGTTCCCTTATCATGAGTTTCGACAAGTGAACCATGACATTCAGAGTCATCACATATCCCCAATTCGTCATCACTCCAGAAAACCGCTTACAGTTCGTTTACCGGTCTGGCGTATCTGGGAATGGTGCAACCCAATTAGCAGAATACGATGGAGGTATTTGGTCAAACGTTGGCTCATGGGCTTCCGCTTCCGGAGTCTATACATCAACGAACGGCGCACAAAGCAGCGCCAGGAATCTCTACATCCATGGATTTACATACGACTCCAACCGTTTACATGTGGCCGGTACATGGAGAGAGCAGAACGGTGCCGTTATGTGCAGTAGTGGCGGCCTAACTAATCATGATACCGTCTATGTCTTCTCAGACGATAGAGGTGGGTATCCATTCTTGAGTCACTTCTTGAGCCAAATTTTCCACCTGTAGGGAGGACATGGAAGAATAGTGCAGGTTCCAGTGTAGGGATATCTGGTTCAAGCCCATTTAATGTGAATTCAGGAGGACTCATCGTCGACCCTCTCAATGCTGATCACGGTCTCATGAACCAAGAGTCTCAGGCAGTCGACTCCACTGGACAACCCCACGTAATAATCTCCTACGTACCTGGTAAATGTCCCTCTGAGATTTTGAGGAGGCGAAACTGAGCTTGAGTATCGACTAGGTCGCTTTGGTCAATGTGTAACTAACTATGAAACTGATCGCATAACCGACGGTCGTGCATTCCACTTATACCGTTCCTCTTCTAGTGCCTGGAACAAAGTAGAAATCCCATTTGCTCTCGATGCAGTGGGACGTTCGCAGATTGCTTTGGACAGCCATGACAATGTTTACGTTGTTATGCCTTTCGTAAGGATCGTCACAGCCAGCCAAGCTTCGGGGTGGACGGACTGGACAATGGCTTTTGATGGTGTCTCAGAGGGACTGAATGCTTTTGGTGAGGTTACTATTGACAGAGCAAGGATCTCTTCCGGTGTTCTGTCAATTCTGTATCAGGAGCAGAGTTCTGGGGTGACGCCTTCACCTGTGCGTCTGATCGATTTCTCGTTGAATGGGGATATGAGTGCTATCGGGGTAGAGAGTCACAGGCTCTTATGAATAATAATACCATACTTCCTTCACCGGAAATAAGGTATAAGAAAACTGTATAGAAAAATGTATCAGTGCTATCTAGTTTCTCCGAGACCCAAAAACAACAATTGAGTCGGATGAGCTACCATCCACCTTCGCTCAGACCACACGTCTACAAGAGAGAGCAAAAGCTCTTCCAAAAGCTTTGTATCAGTATATACCTGAATACGTCAGCTGAAGATTCCAATGTATTAACGTATACGTAGGATAAGTTTTTTTTACCATTTTGGTATCTATCTGAATCCATATTGATCTTATATAAAAATAACCCTTGCCAGACCGGGCTGACAGATGGCTTCAATGTTGAAGGATTCAGTCCCATCTGCTCTTGTTCAATAGCTGCAGTTCATTTCTCCATGCCTAATCTGAAAATACGTGCACCATGCGAAAAGGCGTCTCTTGACGGGTGCTCATTCGTTTCTTCAATCAATATGGCACTCTACACTGGCATTATCCAAGCGACCAAAGGAAAAAGTCTAGTAGTGAAAAAATTACGAAGAGGAAAGCATCAAAAACAAGTGTTGAGAATACAAAAAAGAGGGGTCTGGCTCATGCGATGAGTAGATCAAGGAAAAATTCACAGACAACAGAAGACAATAATAACACACTCATATCTAGTTTTCCAAGACTTCCATCCTCAAACTCACGAGGTTGGCTTATAATATACAGTTGTCATATACTAGGCAAAAACATATCAGTATGCCATCCACATATCGCCTGTGCATGGACATTCCATGCTACAACTCACCTTCTTCCTATACCTCGTTGTACTAGCAACAGCCAAGACCCCATTTTTGATCGCACTCGTACACAGATGCTGTATGACAACATGTGAAGGAACAGGCAAAACACTGTTATCATCAGTTAAAGCTGGCATATTTCCCATGTCCAATGTGATCGCTCTAGATCCACTTATAGTCCCTGTCCCCAAACCTAAAGGACCTAACGTAGTTGATAGAAGATTGTCAGGGTCAGTTGGGGAGACAGCTATTGTGACGGGGGCCGCCGCCGTTGTGGGAATAGTGGCTGCGGTGGTAGGTGTGGCTTTGAGTATAGATTCAGGCGTCGTAACAGCTGCAATGTTTCCGGAATTTCTATCACCCTCCCCTTCCGCAGCGATTTCTCTCGTAGGCGATCGTTCATATTTCCCATCTAACCCTGCATCAGTTCCGTCTTCACTGGGAGGAGGTGCAGGGGGAAAGTTCGCTAACGACAAAGAGAGAGGTACATCAGTATCTGTTTTCGACGTTTGTCGCGGCTGCTGTTGCTCACGCTGATCACGATCTCTCCTCTGATCCCTCTCCCTCTTCTCCTCTCTCCTACTCTCTCTCTTCCTCTCCCTTCTTGGCCTACTATCCCGATTTTCACCCCGTCCAACTCTACTTGGACTTCCCTGACCACTTCCACCACCACTGTTACCATTATTACTCGCGCTTCCAGGAACAGTCATCTTGGTATTCAAGATTAATTTGTCCAAATGTCTAGGCATACCGGGTGCGGGGGGAACATTGGGTGCCGGTACAAACCCACTGACGCGGGTGCTACGGGATTGGGGATCGTAATGGCCTGCAGAAGCTTGCAGGTACGAATCTTCTTCACGTGCGGCTTCTATCAAGGCAGGTGGGAGAGTGCTGGTCCATTTTGCAGAAGAAATTTGAGAGCCAATAGAAATTTTGTTGATATCATCATCCTCAACAGAGGAGGCTGTGGACCAGAAGGACTGGCCAGGTGCAAGCTGGCGTGCTTGGGTAGGTGAATATGGCTGGAGGTTTGGAGGGAGAGAAGTGGCAGCAGTGGAGGGAGAACCTGGCTGGATACTGACATAGTTGGCGAGAGAACCAGAGTCATCGACTGCGGTTGGAAGTTCATCGGAGACACGCCACTGATCATCGACTAGAAAGCGGATATGGTGAGTACCAGGGAGGAGGTAGACTGTGGTTGTCCAAGAATTGGTATTTAGATCTCTTGGACCTTGTTATTTTATTTCTCGGAATCAATAGATAAACGCACTGGTCCATAGGCTGTCTGCCATTCCAGTCTTCGTCGCCTGCTCTTGCAAGAACAACGACCTTTCCTCCACCTTGCCATGTTATCTGAAAGGGCGTTGGCTCGATAAGTGTTGAATCGTCGATGTCCAAGCCCTGCGGAAGAATCGGAGTCTCCTGGCCCTCCTCTCCGTCGCCCAAGACATTGACATCGGCATTTGTTAAAAGCCCTATGGGAATTGTAGAATTGATGGTTTCGCGAGTAAAGCTAGGGCTAGGCGATGGCGATGTAGCTAGATCCTGCGTGTCAAGGAACTCGTGGTGCGGTGGTGTTAAATCCGCTTCGTAGACCTGCGACATCCTCTGCGGCCGCCCTGCCCTAGACCTGAGCCCTCGCGGCCCTCCAGGACCTGCATAAGTCGACGACGTGACCCTCTGCTGGGCCTGGTTAGGTGGAAATGGTAGGTGTGTGGCAGGAATAATGAGTTCACTGGAGGAGAAATGGTTGTTCGGTCTTCTTATCGGTGGGGCATCTACTGCAGGTTTCGGGATGTTGATCGCTTGACTCTTTGGGGGAGTAGCATCTGTCGTGAGTTCTCCTACCGCGCTCGAAGATATATCTTCTGTTCCACTGGTCATCGCCAGCACTCTGTTGAAGTCTGGCAGCTCCAGCGATTTCCGCTTAGTCCGCATGGACGAGTGTGGCCCAGGAACGGGCGATGGGGTACGGCCACGTCTCGCAGGACTTGCTGGGGACTGAACATTTGGGTCCGTGCGCCGCGGCTGGGACGCACTGTTTCCCATGGCGGCGGCTGCAAGGAGTCCATATCGATATATCGGTGTTCTTATATAAGCATGAGGTCATTGGGCTAACATACTATATAAGGACTATTTCTATCCTTTTCTGTCATACTTCTTATCTATAAAATGTTGACGTTTCCCAGCCGGTTGCTCAAAGCTGGTCCATCCTTGAATCAACTGGCCAGGAGTCCAGATACCTAGGGTGAGCAAGATTTCTCATTGCCCGTATTAGAGCGGCAAACTGGCAACAACATTTTTGTTTCCATGCCAAGTCTTTTTCGGACATACTTCTTCTGTTCTGTTTGTTGCCAGCATTAATGTAGTAGTCTCTACATTCTCTATGGACACTATCTCACATATAAAGTACAGCTGTAGCACAATGTATACTTCAGTTCTCGTGCCACTTCGAGTGCTGAAGTTATCCTTACAGCCCAACCTTATTTCCAATGGTAATAAGACTCTGGAATGCTCGCTCATGAATGTTTCTGGTGCTAGCAACTTCTTTTCCAATACTAAACAGTCAATGTCTACACTACCTTTTATTCTTTTTTTGAAACGTCAATCTTCCAAGGATACGGCAGTTCTTTACAATAGACAGTCCAATTTTTCTCTCAAACTGACTCACAGCGGTATAACAGCGGATGTCGGGATAATCAAGAAACGATATTCACTCAAGTCACCTAGAACTGAGCATCGAAGACTGGTCCTAGCAGAAGTTGAACCACATCTTAAATACTAACTATTTGTGTAGGAATGGAGACTTGTCACTACGGAAATGAAAGAATAAAATGGAGGCATGGATACTGAAATAGACCAATAACAACTTGCACTTCAACACTGACCCACTTAGGAGATATGAAGAAGTTCCATTAGAACCATGTTCCCACCCTGCAATCCACCTATGGCAATGTTGGGTTCTCCGTCAAGTAATCGTAACGTACAATACCAAAGCCAGATCAAATATATTCAACGATCCACAGGTATGGCGATGGCGTTCAATCAAAAAGAAGCAAACCTGTGCATGATTGGAAAGTATATTCTCACAAAGCGACGGCATCGGACTAGCCGATTACAAAATAATTGTTTGCCAAACTCGAAGACTCCCAATTTCGAACTATTCATGACATGCAAGGCTGTCATCATGCAAACTTGATATTCGAGAAAGAGACGTCCGATGGTGATCGGAACCATTATTGGACCAAAAACTAGGAATCCACCAAAGTCATTACCAGAGGCATCCGAGGTTGCTTCTGATCCAGGGCTTCAACGTATGGCCCAGCGACGCCAGTCATCTTCCATGTGATTTTATGCGTCTTTGAAAGCTCGAATTTGAAAGTACTGAGAAGGACAGCCAATACAACCTCTGCTCTCCATATCAAGCAGGTGCATTTAGGAGA
>Ga0153987_1000436_pt1 | contig 13338 bp, 16 predicted proteins | sample TSNC071MetaG_FD_102279 | JGI IMG/M metagenome (GOLD analysis project Ga0153987, IMG submission 102279) | Attine ant fungus gardens microbial communities from North Carolina, USA - TSNC071 MetaG | ecosystem: Host-associated > Fungi > Mycelium > Unclassified | place: USA: North Carolina, William B...
ATGTAGGGCATAATCTAGCAAGAACTCTTATTGAGTTCTCTTTGTCAATTGCTGATAAAAGAGTAGTAGGCTTAATTCTAGCTTAGGAGTTGGCTTACTAATAGCTAGCCCCTCTGCCAATGTTTTTTTGGTCATTGGAATAAAGTGTACCATTTTTGTTAATCTGTTGCATACTACTAATATAGAGTTGTAACCAATGGTAGCTTTACTATAAAATCTGCTGTAATGTATGCCCAAGGCTTTTCTAGCACTGTATTTGGTATTAGCTTCCCTGCTGGTGGCTCTGTCCTATTTTTATTCCTTTGACACAAGTTGCACCCTTCTACATACTACTTCACTTCCATTGTCATCCTTGGCTACCAAAAGTTTCTGGTAACCAATTCCACTATCTTCAACTACCCTCTGTATCCTCCTACTGGTGTATTGTGATGTAACAGGATCACCTCTGCTCTTAATTCTTTATCTTTTGGCACATATACCTTTTCATCTTCCTCTCTCCACTCTTCATCCCTTAGCACCTTCACATTTGCTCTTTTTATCTCTTCTACTACCTTTACTATCTCATTATCTAATGCTTTAGATTTTCTAATTTTATCTAGAATATCTATCCCTTCTATTGTAGGAAGGTTTACGAGTTTGAGAGGGGAAAGGTCTAAGGATGGTGAGGGTAAAAAGTATATCTCATATTCTTTTGTGTTGTGTCACTTTCTACTTTAGTAATTACATAATTAAATAATAATGAATAAAGCGAAAATAATAAGAAAATAAAGAAGAATAATTGAATATAATTGAAATAAAAGAAAAGAAGAAGAAATCAAAGCACACTGCACCTCATTAGTATTTATGCAGGTAGCCCAAAGGCTATCCCCACACTATTACTACCTCCTCTACTGCTCTTGCTTCCAGCTATTCTTTCTTTACCAACATCCTATCCTCTTTCTCTTTCTCTCTCCCTCCTGCCAGTTTGGCCACCTATTGAGTCCATCAGCTCTTTCCATTTTAGATCTAGGAACATGTACTAGTTTAAAATTGAATCTGGATAAAAATAGAGCCCATTGTGCCTATTGCCTGTTAAACTTTTGGCTTGACATAAAGTACTCTAAATTTTTGTGATCTGTCCAAACTTTAAATCTGATCCACACTCCTTCTAGGAAGTGCCTCTATACTAAAAGGGAGCAAAAGAAACTGTGAGTCTGGAGTGAATTAGAAGTATAAGTCTAGGTTCTGATTGTGTGCTAAAGAGTTAGAGGGGGATAAATCAAAAGAAAAGGTATTAAAAAGATCATATAGAAAACTTAGCATAGAACAGTAAGATAAAGGTGTTGAAAAGAGTGTGAGCTCAATCTAGATCTTCATTGCATGGTGCCCCTAAGGTGTCAACCTTTACACACTGTAACAAGCTCACTAGCAAGAGTAGTCAGTAAACCTCTCATGGGCCTTACCAATCTCAACCAAGTCCACATCTGCACCCCTAGTCTGAGCCTTACAGCTGTGATGGAGTCTGAGTTGATGGCTAGCTAGGCTTTTCTAGCCTGCTACCTTGCCAAAGGTTGTCTGAGTGACCACTACAAATTGGCCTCTAGAGAGAGTAGGGAGAAATAGTGTACAAGCCATCCCAACTACCCAATCAATTCACTTAGAACTCATAAAAAGTGCCATAAGACAGCTCTAGAGCCCTTGAGATGATGGTAGGAGTCAAGATTCCATTGCTTTCTCTCTTGGCCACTCTAAGTGTTATATTAAAATTACAAACTAATGAGACTCAATTAAAAAAAACCAAAAAGGAAACTCCTTCTCTTTTTAGCCTCTCTTCTCTACAACTCCATCACATACCTATATCAGCTGTCATCACCCACTTCTTTGGCACCTCCATTACCTCTGGACATGACCATGTGCTCCTGCTCTACTCCCCTGCTACATCCTTCTGTCTTTGTCCTCTGGCTTCTCTTATCCTTGGAACTAGCTTGTCTCCATCCCGAATCCACTCTAGATCCTAACCCTACCATATGCAAATCTCTCTTGTGCTGTCATTGTTGTAGATCACATTTGTGTTTGAGGTGAACCTGTTAATGATTAGATTGGTGGGATCCAATGGTCTTCTGATCATGGCACTGTTTTTAGACTCAACTAAGTTAGCTCTAGGTTCAAGTTGGTTAGTTTTTCAGGGGTTTACCTGAGTTCTTGAGGCCTATAAGGTTAGTACTGCCTTTTTACCTTCTGCTGATGAGTAGCAGCCCAGTGACTGCCATATATGCATGTTCATTCTAGTCTCTAGATCATGTCTGGAGCTTGGAGAAGAGCTTGAGAGTGAACTCAAAAGTGTAAATTTGAGGTTATATGTCTTCCTATGTTGCATTTTTGTGGAATTTTGAATTTCAGTATAACAACAATTCTAGGCACCTGATTACTGCTAGTATTTCTTTATTGTGAATCTCGTAGTTCTTTTTGGTGTTGTTCAGTAATTTAGATATGTAAGCCACTGGCCTCTACTTCTTGTTTTCACACCTTATTAACAATACTCCTCCTGTTGCATAGTCTAATGCATCTACCTCTACCCTCATCTCTTTATCTAAATCTGGAGCAGCCAACATTAGCTCTGTCATAAAGATCTTCTTCAATTTTCTGAAGGCCTCCTCCTGCTTGCTTCTCCAGTTCCACTTCTTTTCCTTTTGTACTAGCCTGTGCATTTGTCTAGCAATTCCTGCAAAGTCTTTTATGAGCTTCCTATAATAGTTTGCTAGTCCTAAAAATTTCTAGACATCCTTTACATATCTTGGGGTTGGCTATTCCAGCACACCCCTTATCTTTTCCTTTTCCATCTTTATTCCATTGGGTTCTATTTCCACTCCAAGGAAGCCAACCTCCCTAACCTTCCACTTGTACTTCTCTGGCTTGATATACAAGTCATGTTCTTCCAGCCACCTCAAAATCTCCTCCACTAACTCATCATGCCCCTCCTCTGTCTCTGTTCCTACCAATACATTGTCTATGAAGGTGGCAACATCTCCTTTATTGATTAGATCTCTGAAGATGTCATTTATCATCATTTGGAAGGTAGCAGGCAAGTTTGTCAAACCAAAAAACATTACTACTAGTTTGAAAGATTCCACATGCATTATGAATGCCACCTTTCATTTTTTGTTATGCCAGAAATTAAGATTCTGTTAAATCAAGACATAAGGGAGGTTTTTACTTTGTTTTTACATTGTGACATCATTCTAGAGTCCTTCTATCAAGTCCTTAGTGTCATCTAGAGACTAAGTTGGGCAAACATATATGGTTTCCACTGGATAGGTACTCAGTAATCAGAGCTGGAGGAACAGTACTAACCTTATAGGCCTCAAGAACTTAGGTAAACCCCTGAAAAACTAACCAACTTAAACCTAGAGCTAACTTAGTTGAGTCTAAAAACAGTGCCGTGATCAGAAGACCATTGGATCCCACCAATCTAATCATTAATAGGCTTACCTCAAACACAAATGTGGTCTACAACAATTATGGCACAAGAGAGATTTGCATATGGTAGGGTTAGGATCTAGAGTGGATTTGGGATGGAGACAAGCTAGTTCCAAGGGTAAGAGAAGCCAGGGAACAAAGACAGAAGGATGTAGCAGGGGAGTAGAGTGTCATGAACTACCTTTTTGCAAACCATTGACTAGCTACCACAGCTAAGTCAATATTTAATATTCTTTTCATTTTTATTTATTTTCTTTTCTATCTATAGCATGGGAAAGTTATGTCACATTATGTGACATAAGGTGTGACAAAGTCACATCAGAGGTCACGTCACAGGTCACATGGAGGTGCAGGAATAATGTACACAGACTAGTAGTAGTATGTATAAGTAGGTAGACCAATGAAGTAGGTGTTACAATCTAATAACTCAGGTTGCAACCTTAGCCTTAAGGCTTGAGGATGAGTTAGGAGTAAGAGAAAGGGAATGCACAATAGATTAAGCGTAAGAAGAAACAGTGTATCTACTGGAGCTTATATACTATTTGTGGTACAGGAATTGGGGTTGCAACAAGTAAGAGAGGAGGTGGTCCCCCATAAGGCATACCGTGTGGTGCTACCTCGTTGCAAGGCACAATGGCCAGTGGAATAGCAGAGGAAAACAGAAGAAGAAAGGTACCAGGAACAGGTACCAGGAACAGAAGCATAACATGAGGACAATATGTGTGTCCTCTACAACCAAGATAAACAGAAATAGAACTAGGGGCATAACAATACCCCTCTTCCAGCCAATTATGTCCTCATAATTCCATTAGTCTGATATGTTCTCCTCACCTAAGGCTTGTATGGTGATAGCCTTTTTGGTGGTTCCAATGACGTATCCTCTATCTGTCCCTTTGCCAATGAAGAATGGCTCATGTGATGGTCCTCCTCCATACATCCTGATTGTGTAACCACACCTTTTTATTTCTGTATTGCCATGAGTTCCAATTAATCTTTCCACTATGTCGTTCCAGTATTTCCCACCAAGTTCCCTATTGTCTTGGGCCATTCTAAAGTGAACAGATGGCCCAAAACGCATTGTCCAAGATGGCACCTTCTGTGATTTCAGATATTGGGCCAGGCGGTCTACTTCAAACTATAGGTCATTGCTTTGTTGGGGAGTGGGTGACTCTACTTTGATCATTGTTCTTGGTTGACTAGAGTTGGATGAGGTCAAGTCCTGGGTCTTTGCAATTGGTGGAGGAATGAAGATTGGCAAATTAGGAACTGTAGGTAGTATTATGACAACGTTGTCATTGTCTCTCTTCTTGGTGCGAGGGATCATTGGTGGATGTGCAAAGTAGCTCATATTGGCAAATGATTCTTGGACCCTATTAATATGTTGGTCCACTTGGGGGTTACTGTTCCCTTGATAGTAGGATAGTTCCTAAAGAGCAATGTACTCAGACATTGTACAGTTGTGTAGACGGCTGTAATGTATTTACCTAAAGAGCAATGTACTACTATCTTATCAGCAGATGACAGACTACCAGTTTATGTGATTCCTCACCTCAGATGTCGTACAGTTGTATAGATGGCTGAGGGATCTCTAACCATAGTTCGTGTAGTTAAATAGATACCCCTTTGATGAGGTACCCTACTGGTTCCCTTACTCCCTGAGTACCTGACCAGTTGAGTACCCTAGAGGTAATTTTTGGTTGCCTCTTTCAACAGTTCCCTAATGAGATTATATTGTATAGCATGGAATCTCTGGGGTAGAATGTCATAAATAGTGGCATAGAGTATTTCGGATATTTTATGGAATTGCTCAGCTATACTGATGTGGTTATGAGCTCTAGTTATAATGGCTTTGGCTTCTAGATCTGCAGTGGTGGAATCGATGTTGTTGGCAAGGTTGACCATGTCTTCTGCTTTTTTCTGAAGTACAGCCATGGCTTTGGTTAGTTTTATGACTTGTATCATTTTGACTGTCCAGTTCTTGTTTTGTTGGTTTCATGTCATTATTTTGTTAAAGATGTCATGGTTCCAAGTAATGTCATTAGGGGTTAGTTGGAGTGTAGATTGACTGTTGGCAGAAGAGGTTTGGTTATATGCAGTAGCAACATTGTTGGCAAAGGAAGACATGTTCCGAATATGGTGTTTTGATATCAAAATGTTGTAGCATAGCCTCTCCTTTTATAGGCTTCGACCTGGAACTGTCTGCCAATAGTCTTTGAGTAGTTCTTTTGCATGTCCAAGCCTGGATTCTGGGATCTACTTGTTATCTTTGTTACTATACCCCTTCTAGTGCACAAGATACTATATGCTATTTCCTTGTTTTCTGTGCTTCCTTATTGCTTCTATCTCATATTCCTCTTCTTTGTTGATGATCTCTGGTGGTGGTGGGGTTGTGTTCTTCTGCTTTTGGAATTTTGGTTCCCTCCATCGTGTCAACAAGTTTTCATTGAAGACATTGTGAATCATCCAAGTGGTTGGCAATTTTAGCTTATATGCCCCGTGTCCAATTTCTCTAGTCACTTCAAAGGGTCCATACCTTTTGTTGTCCAATTTTGCTAACCCTTGTTCTGTGTGGATATTTTTGGCTTCTAGCCACACTTTATTCCCATTTGTGTATGTCTTGGTTTTCCTTTCTTTGTTTATTTTTGTCTTTAGTTCTTTGTTCCTCCTATCTATGGCTTGTTGGACCTTTCTTCTGGCTTTGTCAAGTTCTTCTGTGAGCTTCTGTACTTCTGGTATAGTAGTTGACCTATTTCCATCTCCTTTCCTGGGGTGACGTCCATAATTGAGATAGAATGGTGAGAATCCAGTGGTGCTGTGTTGCTTGTTGTTGTACTGGAATTCTGCTTCTGCTATCCAATTTGTCCAATTGTCTTGCTTGTAACTAACATAATGTCGCAGGAAAGCTTTGATTTCTTGGTTTATCTGTTCTGTTTGTCTGTCTGTTTGGGGGTGATATGCCATTGATAGTGCTCTCTGGATTCTTAGGCATTTGCAGAGTTCTTCCATGAACTTTGATGCAAATTGTGGTCCTCTGTCCGATATTATTTTCCTTGGGATTCTATGAAGTTTCCAGATGTTATTCTTGTAAAGTTTGGCAATTTTCTTTGATGTGATCCCAACAGATGTTGGGATGATCCATATCATCTTTGTCAGCCTGTCAACAACTACTAGCATTGTGTCATTATTTTTGGACTGGGGTAGTAGTCCTATTATGTCAACTGTAATTTCCTGCCAAGGTTCTTCTAGAGCATTTAGTAGATATAGTGGTGTTGCTCTCTTCTGGTGTATGATCTTGTTCCTTTGGCAGCTTTGGCATCCTTGTACAAAGTTTTCTACATCTAGTTTCATTTGTGGCCACCAGTAAGTCCTCTTGAGAAGCTCTAGCATTTTCTTTTGTCCTGGATGTCCTAATGCAGCTGGTTCATGGTGTTCTACCAGTATCTGCTCACGTAGATTCTTGTTGTTTGGGACATAGATTCTATCGTCTATCCAGACAGTACTGTCCTGTTCTTTGGTTGTGTCTTTTTCATCTGCTAACTTTCTGTGTATCTCTTTCTCCTATGTGCTTTTGTCCTTTAGCCATATGTCTTGTGTTGCTTTGTCTTCTTTGAGTAGTATCACTGATGCCTCTGTCCTTTGAATTTCTATTTGTCTTAACACTTCAATGTTCTTATTGTCTCTTGTGACATCAACTTGGTCTTTTCTTGACAATAGATCTGCTCTGGTGTTTGTTTTTCCTAGTACATGCCTGATTATGAAATTATAGTCCTGGAGCTTGAGATACCATCTGGCTTGTTATCCATTGAGTTTTTGTGGTTCTCAGTAATATTTGAGGTTTTCATGATCTGTCCAAACCTTGAATTTCTCTTCTGCATCCAGTAGGTATTGTTTCTATTTCTCCAGACATTCCATTATTGCCAAGAGTTCTTTATTGTAGATTTTGTAGTTGCATTCTGCTGGCATTAATGGGGGTGACAAAAGTAAAATGGGGAATTTGGGGGTATGTCCTTTTATCAGAGACAAGGGTAACAAGTGCAAATCAGAGTTCTGTAATCTCTGAGATGGGTCATAGTTGTATGCAAACAAGTAGGCACTGGGGAGATAATTAGGATTCAGGGAACGTACTGGTGATTTCAATATATAAAACGGGCTAAAAAACAATGATAATAAGTCTTGCTTGCAAGTGCTCTCGCTAGTTGGATCTCAAAGGCATGCGTTCATCTTGCACTGTAACACTGCTGTTCTTACCTAGTCTAGTAGCCTGGCTTACTGTTAATATAGCAGTTACTACCTAGAACTCCCGGAACCTTGTGCAAGCTCTACTTTAGCTGACCGTACAACTAGAAGCTTACTACAAAGAACCATAGCAAGGGTTTAGTCTCCTAGCATAAGCGAATGTCCAAGTCCTCCTGAGGTTGAGTATCTCATAGGGAAACAAAGTAGAGAATAGAAAAATAGAACTTAAGTTTGCTCGAGTTTGCTTTTTAGCTCTAGAGCAGAAGAGAAGGTAAGGAGTAAGATTGCTTGTCCCTTTCTCTTGTACTCTAGAGGTTTTTATTAGAATACAACTGTTCAAATCCTATACAAAGAAAATAGAAAGAAAGTCAACGGTGTTCTCTAAGATAGCCAGCCAGAATACTGACCATATCCCTCCATCCAATCCCTCACTCCTTATTTGTTCTTTCTTTATCCAAGCCCTTCCTTGAGGTTCCCTTATATTGATATGGCTGCATGGGGACCTGTAATAGAGAGATTGTGTTCAAAATGAACCACCGATCCCTCTGATCAGATTGCTCGCAGATGCACCATACTCTCCTACCTCTTCACAACCTGCTTCCTCTCCTCTCTATACTTTCCCAGAGACTCCTTTCTCCTCAGGCATCTCTTTTCTAGTGTCCCGACCCTTAGATTATCCTTTATCAAGTCCTCTCAAACCCATTCCTATATCTCTTGTTCTAAATATAGCCCCTTTGTTACATCCGTGATCTATTGTCTATTTTTACCTTTGTGATGTCAGGCTGCTGACTCCTCATTGGGAGTTGGTCTCTTGAGGCTGTTTCCTTCTTTGAGAGTACGTACAGAGGGGAGAACTTTTATTGACAACCATATGAGATGATCCAAGCAAGGGTTTTTATAAGGGATAGATAGTGGTGATCACGGCCACTATTCCACTTCTCAAGTACGATGCTCAAGAACACGACTGGACAGCAGTCTCTCTCTGGTTCTTGGGGCACTTATCTTTGTATAGAATAAGCATTATGGGAGTATTTCCTTGTTATTATCACTTATTTAACCAGAATTTTACTGGCCAGCATAATAGCATGATTGTCCTTGACAAGAATGTCACTGGTTTCCATTTCCCATCCTTTTGTTGTTGGGAAAGTACTCCTCCTATATCATATCCTGATGCATTGGTTTCTACCCTGTAAAGTCCTTTTCTCTGTGGTAGTGCCAATGTAGGTTCCTTGGTTATACTGTTTTTTAGTTCTTGGAATGCCTTTTGTTGTTTGTCTCCCCATTTCTAATCTGCTTTTCCTTTGAGATTGTTTAGGGGCCTTGCAATGTGGCTGAAGTTTTTTATGAAGCAACAATAGAAGTTGGCAAATCCAATGAAGCTCTCCACTTCCTTAAGTTTAGTGGGTTCTTTCCATTCTAGGATGGCCTTTATTTTTTTGTCTTCTATTTTGACTTCTCCATTTCCAACTTTTACTCCAAGTATTGGGATCTCTGTTGCGTCAAATTTGCATTTGGTCCACTTGAAACACAGGTTGTGTTTTTCTGCAATCTTCAAGAATTTGACAGTCCTTTCTTTGAGCTCCTTTTCTGTTTTTCCAGGAATAATGAAGTCATCCATGTAGTTGGCTACTGATTCTTCATAGAGCATCTCTTGGAATATACTGTTCATTATCCGTTGAAATGTTGCTGGTGAGTTGCATAGTCCAAAGTATATGACCTTTGGTTCAAATAGTCCTTTGTTGGTTAAGAATGCCACTTTCCATTCATTGCCTTCTTTTATCTATATGTTGTTGTATCCCCAGATTAGGTCTAGTTTGTTGAAGTATTTTGCTTTCTTTAGCTTGTTAATGACCTCTGCAATCAGTGGTAGTGGTGTCTTGTCCTTGATTGTGTGCTGATTGAGTTTCCAGTAATCTTGTACCAACCGTAGTGTTCCATCTTTCTTTGGAATAAAGAAACATGGTAATGCGTATTTGGAACTAGATTCCACAATGAGACCTGCTTTGAGTTGTTTGTCTAACCATTTATTTAAGGTTTCTTCCTCCTTTATAGTCATGGCATATACCTTGGTGTTGAGTTCTCCAGGTGCTTGTCCTTCCAAATTGATTTTGTGGTCCCATTCTCTTTTCTGTAGTAGTGCTTCAAATTTCTTTTTGTTGAACAGATGTGTGAATGGCCATATGTACTTGGGTAAGTCCAGTTCTCCTGTTTTGTCTGGTTCCTTGTCCTCCATTTGTTCATTTGTATGGATTAATGCCTGTTGATTGTTGAACGTGGTTGTTTGTCCTACCAGATGACAATTCTTGGGGCATCTTGTGAAATTAATTGTCCCCTTCTTTCAATCAATTTCTGGGTTGTGTTTTTCCAGCCAGTCATAGTCTAGGAAGATGTCTGTTTCTGTTATACCTGATACTACTGCATTGATTTGTTCTGTATGTTCCTCTGCTTCTAGTGTGATGGGCACAACTTCCTTGATTTTCCCATATTTTTTTTGTGTTCCATCTGAATTGTAGATTTCTATTGTAGTCTTTATTTTCTCCATTGGTAGTTTTTCTCTTTGCACCGTGTTTGCTGCGATTGTTGTATACGTACATCCAGAATCAATAAGTGCTAATATTTTGATTTTCTTTTCCTTTGTCTTCATTGTGGGGTGCACTATCAGTTCCCTTATTCTGTCTCTTTGTTGAGAAATAGTGTATTGATTTTTCTCAGGACTGGTTACATTGGTTCATTATATTGTACTTACTCCAAACCTTTTCCAAAACCCTGGTTACAGGTGCCTTCTTCTTGGCTTTCTTCATCATCTTCTGTGCCTTGATGGCTCCTATTTATAAACTTCTTTTGATCCTTTCCCTGGATTCTGTTGCTGCCTCATGGTGATGATCAGCATCCTAGGGCAATATGCCCTTCTTGACCACACTTGAAACACTTGAATAGTGGCTTCTTGTTGGTGTTTTGTTCTTTTGGACAATACCTGGCTGTATGTCCTTCTTTGTTGCAGTTGTAATAGTGTCCCCTCAAGTACTTGAGCTGTTTTCCTCATCCTATCTCCATGGGTTTCCCCATTCCTCCATAGGTAATTCCTGATCCAGTTTGGTAATCATACCAGATACTCTGTCATGAATTGCCCCTCCAGGTATTTTGACTAGCCACAATAGCTAAGTCATTATTTATTTTCTTTTCTAATTTCTTTTCATTTATTTTCATAAAAGAGTCATGGCCTAACAACAAGATGACTCAATACTGATGCAACGGTCACGCACATGGACAAACGTCAGTAAATAGATAATCTTGTATATAAGTAGGGCACAATACAGCAAGGACTCTTATCAAGTTCTCTTTGTCAACGCTGACACAGAGACAGTTGGCTTAATTCTGGTCACTGGAGTTGGCTAACACAACATACTCGTCTATTCATATCCTTGGCCAACTGCTGTGATGGCCACTTTCCATTGCTCCAATGTCTGGGGAGCTTCTTTTGGCAGATAGGCAAGTATTGCTCTGATGATCTCTCTGTTGACATTTCTCTTTAGCAAAAATATGGCGTGCTGGTTGTCTGTTTGTGCTTTGGCAACTAGGGCCATGAATTCAATCAAAAAGTTAGCAATGTGTTTCCTGTCATGAATTGCCCCTCCAGGAAATTGACTAGCCACAATGGCTAAGTCATTATTTATTTTCTTTGATATTTTCTTTTCATTTATTTTATAAAAGAGCCACGACCTAACAACAAGATGACTCAATAGTGATGCAATGGTCACGCTATCACGCCGGCCAGTAAAATTCTGTTAAATAAGTGATAATGACAAGATAATACTCCCATAACGCTTATTCTATGCAAAGATGAGCACCCCAAGAGCCAGAGAAAGACTGCTGTCCGGTTGTGTTCTTGAGCCTCGCGCTTGGGAAGCAGAATAGTGACCGTGATCACCACTATCAATCCCTCATAATAGTCCTTGCTTGGATCATCTCATATGGTTATCAATAAAAGTTCCCCCCTCTGTACGTGCTCTCAAAGAAAGAAACAGCCTCAAAAGACCAGCTCCCAATGAAGAGTCAGCAGCCTGATGTCATAAAGGTAAAAATAGGTGACAGATCACAGATGTAACCCAGAGAGTATATTTAGAACGAGAGGCATAGGAGCGGCTACAAGAAGGCTCGGTAAAGAATAATCTGGGAATCGGGATGATAGAGAAGAGATGGCTGAGGAGGAAGGAGTCTCAGGGAAGGTATGGGAAAGAGAGAAAGCAGGTTGTGAAGAGTTAGGAAAAGTACGGGACACTCGCAGACGGTATGACTGGGAGGATTGGCGGTTCATTTCAAACACAATCTCCCTACACCAGGTCCCCACGTGGCCATGTCAATATAAGGGAATCTCAAGGAAGGGCTCGGATAAGGAAAGAACGAGTGAGGAAAGAGGGATTGGATAGAGAGGGATGATCAGCATTCTGGCTAGCTATCTTGGGGAACACTGTTGACTTTCTTTCTATTTTCTTTGTAGATGGTTCAGACAGTTGTATTCTAATAAAAACCTCTAGAGTATAAGGGAAGGGACAAGCAATCTTACCCCTTTACCTTCTTTCCTGCTCTAGAGCTGAAAAGCAAACTCGAGCAAACTTAAGTTCTATTTTTTGTTCTCTACTTTGTTTCCCTACAAGATACTCAACCTCAAGAGGACTTGGACATTTGCTTATGCTAGGAGATTAAACCCTTACTACGGTTCTTTGTAGCAAGCTTCCAGTTGTATGGTCAGCTGAAGTAGAGCTTGCACGAGGCTCCGGGAGTTCTAGGTAGTAACTGCTGTATCGACGGCAAGCCAGGCTACTAGACTAGGTAAGGACAGTAGTATTACGGCGCAAGACAAACACGTGCCTTTGAGATCCAACTAGCGAGAGCACTCGCAAGCGAGACTTATTATTGTTTTTAGCCTGTTTTATATCCATTGAAATCACCAGTACGTTCCCTGAATCCTAATTACCTCCCTAGCACCTACTTGTTTGCATACAACTGTAACCCATCTCAGAGATCACATATCTCTGATTTGCACCCGTCACCCTTGTCTCTGATAAAAGAACACACCCCAATAATTTGCTATCTTACTTTTGTCACCCCCATCAATGCATATTTACAAACAACAGTAAATAGAATTGTTTGTATATAAGTAAAGAGGAATCTAGCAAGAACTCTTATTGAGTTCTCTTTGTCAACACTGACTTAGAGGGCAGTTGGCTTAATTCCGGCCCAGGAACTGAGTTGACCTTTACATTTCTGGCCTTGGGTAAACATTTTGATGCACCATTCTGCATTGGCCTCTCTGGTTTTGTCTTGGTAGATTAGTTTGATTTCTGCCTCAAAGGCATCCCATGATAGTGTATTGTCTTGTTCTTCTATTTCATCAAGTTTCTGTTGAGCAAATGCTCTGGCAGTTCCTCCACAGAATCTGCTCAATACTGCTGTGACTTTGTCCTCAGCACCTGTAATCCTATTTGTCATAAACCGCTCTAAATCTGTCACACTAGGAGTGATGAAGTCACACCAAAGGTCACGACACACGTCACACAGAGTTTGGTTGGGAAGGCGGGGTAGTTGGCGCACGGACCAAGTGCATTATGTATAAGTAGATAGAATAATAAAGCGAGGACTCTAACA
>Ga0153987_1000437_pt1 | contig 13308 bp, 12 predicted proteins | sample TSNC071MetaG_FD_102279 | JGI IMG/M metagenome (GOLD analysis project Ga0153987, IMG submission 102279) | Attine ant fungus gardens microbial communities from North Carolina, USA - TSNC071 MetaG | ecosystem: Host-associated > Fungi > Mycelium > Unclassified | place: USA: North Carolina, William B...
AAGCATAAAGGAAGTAATGACTCAACCATTAATCAATTGATACAAATGTATGCACATATGTAAATAGTATAAGTAATAGTACAATTGATCAGAAACTCTTAATAAGTTCTCTTTGTTAACTCCGACTTAGAGTATATCCTTAAGTCAGCTCAGACTTGTGGTTGCTACATTAGACTTAGGGTATGGACTAACTAACCTATATCTAGAATTGTAGATTGATTTAGATAAGATAAGATAAGGGTGGGAGGATTATGTTATCAGATCATGTGATGTGATATATGACATTACAAAGTGACTATGGAAAATACTTAGCTAAGACAGTGCACAGACTAGATATATTTAGTATAAGTAAACAGTATAATCCAGTGTGGACTCTTAACAAGTTCTCTTTGTACCACAACATTGAGTTGAGTTTGGGCTTAAGTTATCACAACTAAGTTTGATCCTTACACTAGAGCTATTATTATTTTCTTTATTTCTTTTTGTTAGCAAAAAAGCTCAATAAAGTTCTTTATTGGATTGGTGTAACTACTTATACAAACTCTAGTTGGTTTGTGTATTTATCTTCTAAATTTACTACATAAGCATTACTATAGTCTATTTATATTTTGATTCTGTTAATTGTTGATAAATTGCCAAAAGACTAGAAAAATGTTTGGTTGTGGAGCCATAATTCTGATACGTTTTGTTTTTAGAACAAGTCACTTCAATTGTTTCTATTTGTTCATTAATGATAGACATTTGCAAAAAAATAAACAAGGAATTAGATCGTTATATAGACTAGGCTAAACTAGTATGTTATTAGGACTTTAGTTAAAACTGCAATAGAGTTTCAACAAGTAAGACCAACCTATAAACTACTATGGGAGATAGATGTTGCAGTAAGAAAAAACTACAAGACAACATAAATCAATTATTAGAGCAGATTTGTGCTGAGTTTAATCTACCTTTCCAAGTGATTAGTATCGAACTATCTACACATACTAGCTTTTGATTTAGACATTAAATGTCAATGTTTTTATCTAAGAAACAACTTCGACTTCATAAATAATTTTCTATTTTTCCTTGTTTTACAGTTTCCATACTAGGTCAAAATATCATTTGTCTAGTAGACCGTGCGATCATCTGGAGCAAGCGCTAATCATCATATGATTCCGAAGCAACACTATCGACAACATACTACATAAAGTGCTGATTTTCGGCACAATTTTCATTGAAACTTTGAGCGCTCCAACATTCACTCGGCATTGATATATGACGTCATTGAACTCGCAGTGTTAGGGATGCGAAGAACGAAATCAGTGACATTCACATGGTTTGCCGAAGCCGAATCCACAGGCACTTTGCCTGACACCACTCCCACGAGAAAATGTACTGGTCCAGGCCGCACTTCTCCTATAAGAGAAGAAAACTGGCTGACTTAGAGTGCGTTTCATCCTCACTCCCTCCTATGACATCTATTCCTTCTAATCACACGGGACTTGCTATTAATGATATTACAGTCGTAGAAAAAGCTGGTGGCTTGGCAAACAAGCGCGAATCTTCTGTCTCCCTCGCTGAGAATGCTAGCCTTTCCAGCAGGAACGAGGTCGGGAACCTCAATGCTAAGCTGGCTAATCCGCTCGCGGGAATTCCGCAGGACGAGCTAATTAAGGGCGGCGAAATGTTTGCTCTAAGGAACGGTCTTGAGGATATGTCCGAACTCTTCAGGAAGGGTGCTTTGGTGGCTCAGGATCCACTGGCATTCGAAGATCTGCCGCTGCTTACTGAAACGGATAAACAAGCATTGCGAGACGAAGTCTCTAACAAGTGGAGGCATCCGAAGATGTTATACTATCTTGTTATCCTTTGCTCTGGTAAGCTCAGAACATTGCAGTTCTCGTCGTAATTGATATTGAAATATATCCTCTGTTGCAGTGGCGGCCGCGGTTCAGGGTGTCCGTTGTTGCAATTTATTAGTCGAAGTGTCACTGATTTCATTCAATACAGATGGATGAATCCGTCATCAATGGAGCTAATCTCTTCTTCGCACCTCAATTTGGGATCAACCCGCGTGGAGGGACTGACCAGGAGAACAGCAGGAACCAATGGCTATTAGGCCTGGTCAACTCTGCGCCCTACGTGGGTTTCATTTGCTAATCCTCCGCCATCAAAATTCATGTCAAATTGATAGCTGTGCTGCGCTGTGCTCGGCTGTTGGTTGACTGAACCAGTTTGTGCTTTAATGGCAGTTTCGGATCTAGGAGGGCTCATCCCTGTTTTCGTTTTCAGCTGAACCGGTTGGTTGGGAGGAGGGGCACTATTTTTATTACTGCTCTCTTCTCTTTCCTTACATGCATCTGGCAGGGAGTCACCAACTCTTGGCCGCACCTATTTGTGGCACGCTTTGTTCTTGGTCTAGGCATCGGGCCGAAGAGCTCCACCGTACCTGTGTATGCCGCCGAATGTCAGTCAAGTTTGATCTGCAGAAATTGTTGTTGATTTGTCTCAATCGTTCTCTGCATCCATAGGTGCACCTCCACTTATTCGAGGTGCTTTGGTGATGATGTGGTAAGCTTTACTGTGTGCTCTTGTACAATCTCAGAGGGACTGATAAGCAATTGGAAGGCAAACCTGGACGGCCTTCGGTATTATGATGGGATTTGTCATGGATCTAGTGTTTTTTAAAGTGCAAGATAGATCTCATATTCATGGCCTAAACTGGCGTTTGATGCTCGCAAGTGTACGTTTTGTTCCGTTGACTTTGATATTCAGCGCTTGATTTGTCACAATAGGCTGGGATTCCTGCATTGTTCATTGTTGTTCAAGTGTTCTTTTGCCCTGAATCGCCGCGTTGGTATCTCTCCAAGGGTCGTCATCGCAAGGCTTTTGAATCACTCTCGAAGCTGCGCATGCACCCGCTTCAGGCTGCTAGGGATCTGTATTGTAAGTTATGTATGACTCTTCGCATTGACTTTTGATTTTTATCATGGAATAGATATGCATGTATTGATTGAAGCGGAGAAAGATATGGAGAGGAAAAGTAATAAGTTTTTTGAGCTATTCACGGTTCCCCGAAACCGCCGAGCGGCGCTCGCTTCCTTCATTGTCATGTTCATGTAAGTGACGTACTTATACATCCTCTTTGTTTCTTGTATGCTCAACTGCTTGTCAGGCAACAATTGTGAGACGTTCGTGAAATTCATAATGAAATAACAACTCATGACAATGTAGCTGTGGTGTGAATGTGATCGCATATTACTCGGTATACTATCTCTTCCTTCTTTCAGCAACAATCTGACAACTACTACATTTATAGTCAGAAATCTTTGCCGAAGCCAACTTTTCGTCAATACAAACGTTGTTGGCCTCGTTTGGTTTTGGAGCGGTGAATTTTGTGTTTGCATTCCCGGCCATTTGGACTATCGATACTTTCGGTCGACGTAATTTGCTACTAACGACTTTTCCCTTGATGGCCATCTTCCTTTTGATGACTGGGTTTGCCTTGTAGGTGCTGCCAATCAATGATTCCAGACCATGAATAACTAATTGTTTATAAGTTGGATACCCGAAACATCTCAGGCCCATATAGCCGTTATCACTCTTGGTATTTATCTTTTCGGAATGGCTTACTCCCCAGGAGAAGGTCCAGTTCCATTCACGGTTCGATTTTTTCCCCGTACGCTCTTGCAATGGTCTGAGGTGCTCCAGTATTCAGCCGAAGCATTTCCCCTTTACGTGAGAGACATAGGAATGAGTTTTGCCACTGCCACGCTTTGGTTCTTGTAAGTTCGGCCCTTTACCATCAAAATCTATCAACTGAGAAGGGCTGCAGTAATTTCGTCATTTCGATCACGTTCCCTCCTTTGCTCGGGGCTTTCAAGGCGCAAGGTAGATTTTACATATTCAAGTCTATCATTGCTCATCTGGTGACCATAGGGGCCTTTGGCTGGTATGCTGCGTGGAAGTAAGTCGACTTGTACGCTCGAACATAACAGATCTTGACATTGAAAACTTTAGCGTTGTGGGTTTCTTCGCTGTTTTGCTATTTGTCCCCGAAACCAAAGCATTGTCACTCGAGGAACTTGATCAAGGTATGTGGAAGAAGCTTATCCTTGCCTTACTTGAATTGACCCCTCGTGAAGTTTTCAGCGTTCCAACCCGGGTACACGCTGCATATCAGGTCAAGGCGTTCATTTCCAATATTAAGAAGTATATTTTGGGCATGAAAGTGTCTGAGCTACCGCCTCTTTACAAGCACGAACGGATAACGAGGGATCTGATTAAGGCTGAAGCATAGGCAATATATTATGCTGTTCAATGTACCCCATGGGCGCAATTCTTGTATCCCATGACCTATCACGATGGAATTTGATTCATGAACTACATGGTCCGGACTGAATCTCATAGACCATCATGAATGCTAATATGATTTTGTATATGATTTTGTGTGACGTCTGATCAAGGGCGATACTTTTTGCTGCCAGTGTCAAGTGTCATGGATACTCTTGAATTCAATTCGCGCTGTACTTTAAGGGTTCGCTTGAAATTGTCTACGATTTCCACAATGAGTCTTGGAAGGATCTCTACGACCTTCATCTTCTGACGTCTTAGTGGAAGGGAATGAAAAACTAGAGATTGCCCAGTCTCGGACTGAGATGTACTTTGCCACTCAGAAAACATTCGCTGCTCATGGATTTTTTCAACATTGATGAACTGCTAGGCCCCAGTGAGTTACTACTCATTCAACCTCCCTCCGAAAAAAAGCCTTTCACAGGTGCTTCTCAGGCGATACCAATATCCTCCACTTGGAGAAAAAAATCTTCGTTGTACATGGAGAACAAATTTTGCCGAATGATGGATCGGGAGACAGTGGCAGAAGGGGAGCAACCCCTCGTCTCTGATCCATGAGCCAAAGACTGGAGATAGTGGGGAATAGCTTCAGCAGCAAAGTAGATCGTGGGAATAGTTGACCATGATAGTCAATCCATCTATTCAGTAGCTTCGGACAAGAGAACCCTCTCCGAATGAGCCAGACAACCATCCTGCAGTATGAGGCCCCATGTCAGTGACTTGCTCACCCACCTCTTCTCTCCGTTTACTTGATCTTAGGGCCTGTCCATTGCATGGATTGGTACAAAACACCCGCTCCCGGACAGCAAGCACATCCTAGAACAGCTTTTCGGATGGGCCTCGCATCATTAGTCGACAATTATCAAAACTACATAGCCGTTATTGGACTCCGAGATGAAAATGTCCTAGTTGAGGACGATTTCACTGATTATCCGGATTTTGTCAGCCTGGCTGAGGCATATCATGGTTATCCCGCCACAAGTTTGCAATGGCAACCTCCCACTGCCGCAAGTCATCCCTGGTCACAGAAATCTGCCAACACGGAGCTTATAGCAACAACTTCTGATGCCCTACGCGTCTGGGAATATAGCAGTGATGGACCAGCGAATGTCTCCAGTTATGTCGGACGGCTGCCGTCTAACAGTGGACAGCACAGTCTTGTAATGAAGACTGCTCTGTCAGGTGTATGTTCTGCATTTATTGATTCTCTATCTCCCATGCTGAAGTGCCCTATAGCAATCAAAGGTTCAGAATCAATCAACTGGGGCGCCACTGACCAATTTCTCGTGGAACGAAAAATCGCCTAGTCTTGTTGTCACATCCTCAATCGACACAACATGTACCGTTTGGAATATCGACACTTCTGCTGCCATCACACAACTTATAGCACATGATCGAGAGGTGTACGACGTCGCATGGTTGCCCGGCTCTACCGATATCTTTGTTTCTGTTGGTGCAGACGGTAGTATACGTGCCTTTGATCTTCGCGCTCTCGATCATTCCACGATTCTATACGAAACACCTGTACCTCAGAATCCCCTACCTCCTACCGCCTCCCCTTCCACGACAACACGGCCCCTCTCATCTCCTCTTCTAAGAATTGCATTCAATCCTCTTGATCCCAACTACATGTCAACTTTTCATATGGACGGCCGTGATGTACAGATCCTTGATATGCGGAGTCCCGGTCAGCCCGTGATGGAACTGAGAGGTCATGTTGCTCCTATAAATGGACTTGGCTGGGGTTCTGTTGAACAACCTTTACTTGCGACAATCGGTATGTAACTCCAATGTCAATTCTCCAAGTATTCCTACTTATAATTATGGTTGATACAGCTGATGACTGTCAGGTACTGATCTGGGACATTCTGGGACATGCCCGAACGAACCCCGTCTCCCAGAGAAATACGAACTCAAGATTGAACTCTCCCCGACCAGATGTTAAAAAGAAGATCATTACAGATCCTGTAATGTGTTATACGGCTCCTAGTCAAGTTACGAATCTTGCGTGGTCACCGTCAATTCAGGGCACGACACTCCCAAGCGGCCTTTCAACAACTACCGGAGAGTGGTTAGCACTCTGTTCTGGAAAAACTGTCAAGGCACTTCTAGTATAGCATCGGGGGGACATCTGACAGATGTTTCTTCAGCGGCAGTGTTGTATTTAAGTGATTGGTGATACCCGTTATGCACATAGTGGACCGGACTAGGTTTAATAGATGCCGCATGCTTACATATTTTTTGGGGTGTTACCTATTCTTCCTATCATCTTTGTCGTTGGTTGTTTTCGCCATTGCTGTATTGATCATTCTAATAGACCTGGTCAAGAGGGCTAGATGCTATTATTCAGAAGGCAATAGACTGGAGTGCTGAGATTGCTCACTGATGGGTGCGACTAACCAGAAGGCGTTCACACCAATGAAATAAATCCAGAAGTATAAGAATTCTGGTCGACTGTGGGGACAACCTTCAAAGAAGGTTGTGGTGTAATAAAGGACGTTCCCGTATATATGTCCAAAGCACATCATTACCGTTAGAACGTGGCGTGAAGGGGATCGGTTGGCGGTTGCGAATGCTATATAGAGACACAAGGGACCCCAGACATGCTGTGAGGTGACGGGAAATGAGTTGGATGCCTCAAAATGAAGGAAAGGATGACCCCACCGAGGTGACCATTTCGATGGCAAGAAGAAAAGAGTCGGACGAAAGGTATCTGGAATCAGACTTTGCGTATTCTTTCCATTCTTGAGATATGATATCGTTTAAAGAAACGAGGGTCCTATGATTCCGAAAGAAATGTCCTATTGAGTAAACAGGTTGAATAAATTGATAGACAACAAGCCCGATGACAAACCCTCGAAGATGATGTGAACGAAGCCGCCTGTTTGTTGTTCAGTACCGGAAGGTCAACCCATGGAGACAGTGATTACTTGTAACGAACCAAAGGGTTGTGAGTCGTTCAGTGATTGACAACTTTTTGGGAGCGAGCCAGACGAAGGTGGCGATCGTCACAAAGGACAGGGCCCCTAACCATGCTCCGATGAGCACAATAGGTGGATGAGTATTAGGAATGTATCCTGTGAAAGTCGAGTCCAGAGGATAGTATGGATGAGGACTGGTCATAGTTGAATGCACTACAGTCAATCCTATGTATAGGTCATGATGATGAGTCAGACGGGCAAATTTTCTGATAAAACTGGCTGAATTCTGAGCCCAATGCATGACGCACAAATCAACATGTGCCAGTACGGGAACTATATGATTGTTCTGTTCAGCGTTCACGCTCCAGAAACCGAGTCATCACACCAGGCAAGCATGGCAGTAGCTGCATGACACTGAGATGATACTGGGATGATTTGCGAAGAGCTGTGATACCTAATATAGCCATCATTATTATCGGTGACTAATGGGCAAATGAACTGAATGACACGAACGACCATGTTATTCCAAGCTTTCTTCCAAGTCTGGGCGGCGTCCTTGCTTGCGGCAAAATCTGTCCTTCCTATGAGACCTCTCGTCCTATGGCACGGACTAGGTTACCCCTACACTCGGATTCGTCTCTCTCGCTATATGCTAACTTTAAATGCTCAGGTGACTCACATTCCTCTCCAGGAATGCTCGAATTCATGAAGCTCATTGGAGAAGTTCATCCTGGGATATTCATTCATTCTATCTACATTCACGAGGACCAAAGTGAAGACAGAAAAGCTGGTTTCGTATGTCTGTAGACTAGTGTTCTCCACAGCTGAATGATTGCTCTTCACCTAGTATGGCAATATCAACGAGCAATTGGAAACTGTCACGAAACAGCTTGCATCAATACCTGAGTTACAGAGAGGCTTTGATGCTGTTGGCTTCTCGCAAGGTATGAACCTCTGTTTCTGCTTGTATCCTGCAAGTGCTCAATAACATAAATCAGGTGGGCAATTCTTCCGGGCCTATGTCGAAAGATACAACAATCCAGCTGTCCATAACCTTATAACATTTGGCTCGCAGCATATGGGCATTTCTGATTTGCCATTATGTCGATCTTATGACCTCCTTTGCCAGTTGGCCCGAGTAGCCGTAAGAGAAGGAGTTTACACTACGTGGGTGCAGAATAACCTCATTCAGGTCAGGACGAAACCCGTATGGCTTGGAAGCAGACTCACATCGATTGTGTTAGGCACAATATTACCGTGACCCACATAATTATGAGAGCTATCTCAGGGCGAATCATTTTCTTCCCTGGATCAATAACGAGGTTGAGGACGGGCGCAACAAGACCTACGCACGCAACTTGGCTTCTCTAAATAACCTGGTTTTAGTGATGTTCACCGAAGACAAGACGGTGGTGCCAAAAGAAAGCGCCTGGTTTGGATCTGAAGCGATAGAAGAGGAGAGTAGGCATTATGTCAGTCCTGGGCAACATCGGCTCACAAGATCAATTGTTCCGATGTGGGAACAACGGTTGTACATCGAAGATTGGATTGGACTGCGGGAGTTGGATGAGCAGGGAAAAGTTGTGTTGACTTTGTGCAATGGAGAACATATGCAAATCAGTGGTTGTTGGAGGGACTTGATTGTTGAATATACTGGCCATTAGATTGGAATATGCATATGAAAAAAAGTTTCTTAAAGATCAAGTGTTGAATGTATAAATAAAGTACTGTGAAGACACACTAAATAAGACACATCATTTGATGTAGTCCAGTCTAGATAGATAAAAATAAAAACATATGAAAATGTATATAAGGAGAACATATACTGTCCTAATATAATAGGTTTTTACTCTGTAGATACTCTGATACATTTCAGTGACTGGCCTGTACCTAAGGTAAGCCTAGAGCTACCTAGGTCATAAACTGCCTCTTCAAACCTTTGACTAGTCTCCACAACTAAGTCAATATTTAATATTTCTTTTCTATTTCCTTTTATTTGATATTTGAGGGAGCACATGACTTAGAGATGATGTAGTGTTCCTAGGCCTGAGTTGACTCATAGACACACTCTAAGTCAGAGTTGACAAAGAGGGCTTGTTAGAGTTCCCAATCAATTGGCCTACTACTTATACATTCTATACTATTTGCATACATTTGTAGCCATTGCATCAGTATTGAGTCATAGTCCTCTTGTCATATGACTCCCCATAATTAAATAAAATAAAAATAAAAAGAATATTAAATAATGACTTAGCTGTGGTGACTAGTCAAAGGTCTGAAGGAGCAGTTCATAATAGATGACTTGATAATGATGTAATAGCTACAAATGACAACAAATACTATAGTAGTATTAGTAGTAGCTCAATCCATCAGAAACTCTTAACAAGTTCTCTTTGTCAACTTCAACTTAGAGAAAGTAACTTAAGTCTTCACAACCTTGAGCCACTACAATCTACTACATTTAAAGATGTGCTGCTCAACAGGTTATTGTTATGAACTGCCACTTCAGACCATTGACTAGCTACCACAGCTAAGTCAATATTTATATTTCTTTTCCTTTTCTATTATTAGTATGGGAAAATATGTCACACTATGTGACACAAAGAGTAACAAGATCACATTAGGGTCATGTCACAAGTCACATCACACATGGTCACATGAAGGTATGGGAAAGGAGTACATAGACTAGTAAAATCATGTATAAGTAGATAAATCCAATAAATGAGAACTCTAACAAGTTCTTCTTGTCTACTCTGACATTGAGTAGGACCTTGAGGTGCTATGCTAACAGATCCTTATACTAGAACTTATTTCCACTATAGTAACCTCGCACCTTGTGACTTCACTAACTCTTCTCTAAGTTAGCAGTCATCTCAATCGTTGCTTGTCTATAGCATTTGACAACTAAGCCTAGGTCAGTGCGACCAAAGCAAACTCCATACATAAGTAGGCCCCAGCTTCTAAGGGGACTTACCAGTCAGTAGAGAAACTGGAGGAGGATGTACTTTGGCTAGCTCAGGGCAGTCATGTAGAGACCAGAACTGTTAAACTGGAGTGTTAAAATAGAATATTTTGCTAGTTGTCTTGTGCTGAAAGTGCATTGTTACTTGTATACACAGAGGAACAACAGTTGTCCTTAAGACACCATTTAGAAACTAGGGATTTCCTTCTTAGGGATAATATTTGTTTCACCCTTGAAATAGTACTGGTAGTAGCAGTAGTTGGTAGGATAGCTAGCTGGATAAAGATCATGCACCCCAGTAGCTGTAAAAACTTAGCACAATCACACAACAGTCAACCCAACCAATTTATTCCTTTATATACAACAAACTTGGAGATAACATACCATGTCTCTAACTCAAGAACAAGTGGAGAAGTATAGAGGATACAGGGGAGATAGGAGATGCAAGAGATGCAGCTGGTTTGGACACATGGCCTGTAACTGTCAGTATGAGGAAAGGTTGGTAGCAAGAGAGCAGAGAAGGGGGTTGTGCAACAATAGGTGGAATGTATTAAAAAGCAGAGTAATGGGGTGTAAGGAGAATAGAAAGGTGGTACACTCTGAAAAGAGAGAAGCACAGCAAGGAGTAAGGTGTTGGGGATATGAGGAGTTGGGGCAAACTGCTAAAGAGGGAGTGGCAAACAAAGGAAAGAGAGACAGCAGCAAGGAAGTGTTTGGTGGAAAGACAAGAGAGGAGATGGATTGAAAGACAAGGAGCAGGATGTTGTGCAGTATTAATCATAACCTGTGGGTACTGTGGGGATGAAAAAACAGCAGAAAGAGGAAACTTTGTGAGAATGAATAGCATGCATGATATATGGTGTGAAGAATGCAAGCCATACAAAAGGTAGCTAGATAAAGATGTGGTAAATGGAAGGAAATTCAAAGTGAAATGTGAGGAGTGTAGAAGAAAATGGGGAGTGGCCCAAATATACAAAGGAGATTGTGATACATACTGAAAGAAAAAGAAGGAGAACATTGTGGTACAACATAGAGAGGTAAAGGCGCAGCAGAAAGAGGAGGGAGAAGAAAGGATACTGAGGCATACAGTATAGCCTCTGAACAAAGTGTGGTTGAAGATAGGCATGGAGAAGGTTGACATCCATGAAGGGGCCACAGTGAAAGCGCTCCTGGATAGCAGAGCCACAGGGATGTTCACAGACAAGAAATTTATGGAAAAGAATGGATTTAAATTAGAGAAGCTGGACAGACCGGTGAGGATCAAGAATGTAGATGGGACAGGAAACAGTGGAGGATTAGTGACACACAAGATAGAAGTAAATGTGTACTATCAGGGACACGTGGAAAGAATAAAATTGGATGTATGTGATCTAGAGAGAACCAAAGTAATTTTGGGAATGCTGTGGCTAGCTGCCCACAACCCAAAAATAGACTGGGAGAGAGAGAAAGTAAAGATAACAAGATGCCCACCCTTGTGCAGAAGAAATGAAGTGGTGAAGAAAAGTAAAGAAAGAAAGAAGATTGTGAAAAGAAAAGAGACAAGAAAGATAGAAGAGAAAAAGACAATTAATTGGGCAGCAGATAAAAAGAAGGACTGGAGAAGGGAGGAAGAGATGGAAATGGACCACCAAAAAATTGAGGGAATGGTTAAGAAATTTCACAGATGGTTGAAGGTGTTTGGGAAGGTGGAGTCAGAGAGTATGCTAGTTAGAAAAGTTTGGGATCATGCAATTGACCTGAAAGAAGAGTTTAAAGCAAATAAAGCTAATATTACAAGTGGTTACTTACTATGTTTGTGATTGAACTTTGAGAGAGTTTCAACAAAAGAGCTTATAGAGCAAAGTTAAGATGAATAACAAAAGATGTTGTTAAGTCTGAGGTCTAATCCTCAGACTGGAGAGCCTTAGATACATGAATGAGATGGTCTGTGCACCCAGACAGACCATCACCTGATTACTGCCTGATTAGGGCTATTCTTTGTTCTAGAAAAAGATAGATAATTATCTATGGGTAATCAGTGATGCCTCATGTTACAACATTGAGGACAATCTATCTCCATGGGTTCTTAATGCCTCGCTATCACGCTGGCCAGTAAAATTCTGGCTAAATAAGTGATAATGACAATATAACACTCCCATAATGCTTATTCTATACAAAGATGAGCACTCTGAGAACCTGAGAGAGACTGTTGTCCAGTTGTGTTCTTGAGTATTGTGCTTGAGAAGCAGAATAGTGTCCATGATCACCACTATCTATCCCTCATAATAATCCTTGCTCAGATCATCTCATATGGTTATCAATAAAAGTTCCCCCCTTTGTATGTACTCTTGAGGAAGGAAACAGCCTCAAGAGACCAACTTCTGATGAAGAGTCAGCAGTCTAATGTCATAAAGGTAAAGATAGATGGTGGATCATGGATGTAACAAAGGAGCTATATTTAGAATAAGAGACATGGGAGTGGGTTTGAGAGGACTCACAAAGTATGATATGGGAGTCGGGATGCTCGAAGAGAGATATCTGAGGAGGTAGAAGACTATGGGAAAGTATAGAGAAGAGAGGAACTTGGCTGTAAGGAGGACAAAGAATATGGTGCACTCATGAACGATCCAATCAGAGGGATTAATGGTTCATTCTAAACACGATTTCTCTATGACAGGTCCTTGTGCGGCCATATTGGTAAAAGAAAGTCTCAAGGAAGTGTTAGCAACCGACCACGAGCAGCAGTGGTGCCAAGGAAGAGACTTAGGCAGAATAGAGGAAGGGGGGGACTGCCACTCATAAATCAGGAAGATAAATGAGAACTCAACAAGAGTCCTCCTAGCATTGCTCTATCTATTTATACAACTGAGCTAGCTAAGCAATCACATGTATTTATGGAAGTATCTATGATCTAACTCCCACATCTTGTCTACTATGTATCTATCTGTTATATGTCTATGTATGTCCATTACACAGACGTTCCCATGTCACCTGTCCATTTTTACACCTTCCCAGAGGTGTTACTGCGTACTCCCACAGCTGTCCATCAATGACAGCCACCAACTCCTGATGCCAGAAGGCTTGTCCAAGGCAGTTTGTCATAAACTGCCTCTG
>Ga0153987_1000438_pt1 | contig 13305 bp, 14 predicted proteins | sample TSNC071MetaG_FD_102279 | JGI IMG/M metagenome (GOLD analysis project Ga0153987, IMG submission 102279) | Attine ant fungus gardens microbial communities from North Carolina, USA - TSNC071 MetaG | ecosystem: Host-associated > Fungi > Mycelium > Unclassified | place: USA: North Carolina, William B...
CGGCCACATCACTGATCAGCACGGCCACGCCGATAATACCATCCTGGGACAAATCCGGTCCGATCCTCGCCGCCTGTCACCTCCGCCACCTCTGCTGTATCCAATGCTCGCATTGTCACTCCTTTCCCTGAAAACCATACACGCCACACCATCCCTTCTGGACCCTCTGTGTGCTGCCCCACAAATTCCAGGAATTTCTCTCCCCATTCCAGGCATACTGCTGCATCCCACGTTCCCGCCCGGCCGCGCATCAGCCCCGGGATCTCCGCCGTTCGGAAGTGCTGCACCGTCTGCACTACTCCTCTGGGCGTCCGGAACCCCACCACAATTTCCGGAACTCCCAACAGAAAGGACTGGAAATATATTCGAAGCAGTTTCCTGTTCAGAATGTCAGTCCCCTTCTACCTTTTCCTGGTACACGCACTTTTCAAACCGCAATCGGTCTTCCCCTCCCCGTATCACCAACGACGTCTTTAATTCCACAAATGTATCCGGCTGTCCCGTGTACCGGTCTGTATCCATCAGATGAATCCTAGATGAATCCCATATGGTTTGTCTCCAACTCACCCCGGACACAATCCACTTCTCCCCCTATCAGCATCCGCGTATTTCCAAGTTTTGTCCGGACTACGCTGCACCATTGTACGTTGTTATTCACATCCCCACTCCATCCATGGCGATCCCGCGACCTCGTCTCTCCATCCACTGTGCAATATGATTCAAACGCGTACCCATAATACGTCAGCATCCGTTGTCTCCCTTGCACAGCCTGTCTGGCCCCTCAGTCAGTACACACCCCGAAGAAAAGAACAGGCTTCACTTACTTTTCTTGTACCTTGGCATCAGAAATAAACTCTTCAAAATACAACGTTCCTTTGACCTTCATCACATTCAATGCCCAACCCTCCCTTTCCTCATACGGCGCTGTCAATATCCTACATCCCCTCATCGTTTCAGTCCTTTTCTTCCAACTCGCACAAACTACTCACTTGGTCATAACCCCTCTCCAGCTTACTACACCCAACCCCTTGACCCTCTCCTTTCCTGCATCCCCACTCTGTCCTTCTCCATGTCGAATTCTTTCCAATGCCAAAAGCAACGAGTCAATCCTCCCTTTCTCTTCTTTCTCTCCCCTTTGGATCCACCTCTCATATCCATAATCTAGTTTCGCTCCCCTCGGAGGTTCAGTGTAATATTTCATCGCAGAATTATCGAATATTAATTTCCGTTGGGCCGTATAGGAGAATGTGGTCAGCTGAAGCGGCTGTTGTAATGTCACCCGCGTAGTCGGACGTATAGATGTAGGTGGATAACCAAGTCGGTCCAAGTTTTCTTTCTTTCTCGTTTGGACTTTGGATGGCGTTTCTTCATCTTCTTCCCGCAAGCGTTTTAAACTCATAGTTGCAAAACAAATAGATCTTTGTTTGGTGCCAAACACTCTTCCGCACAAAAATAGCGGGTGTATGTGTACCTTTCTCTCACGCGTAGATTTATTTTTGTTCGAGTTTTAAAGTAGCTGATTAGGATTCTCTTTGAGCATGATTGTGACGATGAAGAGTCCTCAAATTCTGTTTCTAGCATTGAGAGAAAAAGAGAGTTGACCGGCTTGAATTTTGGCCTGCATTCACCATTTCTTATGCTGTTCTCGGCCGCTTGTGAATGGAACAAGTCAGGAAATTCAAGACGAATTTCAGGATGAAATGCATCACATGTACCGGGGGTGAAAGGATATTGTCAGAGTGATAACCTTGTGGTATGCAGTATAAGCATCGTCACCTCTGAAGTACTTTTTTTGGAATAGGCCGATTTCGTTACTCCTCGCGGGAGCGAATTTTGCAACAACTCGAATTTCATAAGACATGAGGCGTAGTGTACCCTAGATGTTAGAATTTTTTTTTTTTACCGTCGGAACATACGAGTTTGGGATCTTGAACTCAAGCTTCGAGTGCACGTCGGCTTGGCCTATCCAGAAATTCAAGAATGGACTCATCATTTACTCTCCTCACCCCTGTGTTAATGTCCCTGTAGACACTAATATGCTTACTGTAGTCTTCCTTCCAACATTTGTTTGATAGAACTCTACTGTAACTGAGAGAAAGGTGTAATAGCTCGGATTCTCTTTTGCGTAGTGATCTATCTCAATTTTTAGTGCAACAGGTATGGATTCCCGAAAATGGCACATGTCGAAAGATCTACTTCAAATGGATAACCGTAGAATTACAGAAGAAGAGACTGTGTCATTGCGGAGCGGTGGGGGATTGAGACCTCATATGTTCTATTTTCCAGGCGTCGGCTTTTGGACGGTATGCTTATCGAGTTCGACACAGGAGTCAAACGATACCAACTCAAAAAATCGATTTCTTTCGTTCACCTCACTGAAATTATAGATACCAAGGCAGAACAAGCCCCGAAACCTCTCCTTTATCATCTTCAAAAACTGTTCCCGAGGAAACGAAGCAAGATCTTCTGAAACATCTACGATATCGTACTCATGAAGGCTGAAAACCCTGCTGACCCTTTATAAAGGCTGCATTTTCTGTCGTTGGACCAGATTCCGTCTCGATACTCCGATCAAGATCCAGATATATTGAGGTAAATGGTACAGTAAGCAATTAGATAAAAGAGATCTTATCACGCATAGTAAATTTATCGAATTACCTAAAGGGAATTATCATTTACTGAACGACCTCAAAAAATTTGTATTTGACACGACTGGTGTCGGCGCAGCGATGTGCAGAGGCTGAGGTTCATTCAGACCATCCAAGCCCAATGCATTTGTGTTTGAATTGAAATTGAACAACGTAGGGGAAGTAAGTGGACCCTGACTGCCACCGTTGTTGAACCGATTACTTGGATAGGTGTCGTGTAGGAGACGTAGGAGACGTGACTGCGAGGTAGAAAGACCATCCTCGGCGCAGCATCCAACTTCTGACCAGTCAGACAGAGCATGTAAAGGTGCCGTATTATGCGCAGCTGATTGAGGTCTTGCGTGCTGGGGCTCAACAGTTTGAAGTGCTGTTGGAACTGATAGTCGGTGATTCGGACAGCAAGAATGTGATTGTGAATGAACTTGTGGTTGCCATTGTGATTGTGATTGAGTCTGGGGCAAAGACAAAGAGGTAATTGGAAAGGTTGGTTGGGTGTCACTCGATGATGACAGCGCTTGAGAATTCTCTTGCCGCAGTTGCTGCGAAGTCAAGTATAAGGGTCGCACTTGGCTAGATCTTGGGGGAAGTTCGGCTGCGGATTCCAACATAGAGGCCGTCCGGGTGTATATCGAATCCACTTCCTCTCGTCTTTCGGTTCTGTCCTGGCTCTGAGTTGTCCTGATATTTCTATCCCTATTTATGATCCCAGGGCTCGATGCCGAACTCAAAGCCCTCGTTGATCGACTCAAAGGTGTCCTCTCCTCATCACTCTCCCTCAAAATAGAAAACCCATTACCATCATTTGCTTTTGCTCTATTTACACTCGCAGTCGAATCTCCTGCACTATGATGACTCACGACCATGCCCTCCGGAAGAATAGGTCCCCGATTTTCCACATCGGTCGCTCTCATCATGGTCGTCCCTGCACCACAAGCAAAGCCTCTCAAGTTTAAGTCCAAGCTGGATCCTGTACCTTGCCAGTCGAGAAGGGGCATTGAATGTGTATTGGGTGAAGGCGTTGTCGTCACAGAACCGCTATCTGAGGTAGTTACGGTACCGGTATTCCTGGCAGATGGATGTTCTGCTGTGGTCACAACCGCTGGTATGGTCGTTGCATTTGGGACAGTGGTTACAGGAACCGAGATAGGCTGAGCTGATTGACCTGGCAAACTAAATTGATGTGAAGACCTTATGTTTGAAGAAGTCGTGGTCTCATCGGGAATGATTGTACCATACAGCGCCAGAGAAAATCTCGACTCTGACATATGGTGATTCTGAGGAATTTCCTTGGTCGACATGCCATCCTCAGTCAAACCCAAAGATCTAGTGGTCGAGGTTTCATTTTCGGTTTGATACTCCGCAACTTGAGTTCTTTGGCTTTGACAATCAGATACGAAAGATGGATATTGGAGGGGTGCCATTTGGAAATTTTGGTAATCATCTGTTCTGCCAAAGGATGGAACATGATTATTGTAGACCTGGGAATTTCCACCCTGGCGCGACCGAGCGGTTGACGTTGCACCCACAATCCTAGAAAAAGCATTGCTCACTGAATTCATATCATCCAGGCCCTTCTGACCCTCTGCCTCCCCAATCCTATAACATCTTTCATTCATGTCTGAATTAGTGTACGCAACTGCATTTCTCTGCGGCAGATCTGTAATCACTCTTGCTGCCTCTCCAGGCGTATATTCTGCTAAATGATATCCCGCTCCATATCCCACAGCACAATCATCAACGTGAGCTGTAGCAGAACCCACCCGAGCAATCACAGGCTCTCTCACAGTCGGAGGTCTAGGAGGGACAAGTTGATCATGTGGTGCTTCCGGTACTATTTTCGGATCATATCTGCTAGGTGCATCAGGTACAGCAGGTTTCGATGTGGCCATTGGAACCACATTACAATGAGGTGATGCATTACGAAGAGCTTGTTCAGGTGATAAAATGCAACTGGTGCGATTCTGAGAAGCGGAGAGAGGATGCGCAACTATCGGTGTCGTTGTAGAATCAAAGGTGGTTACTGCTGTTGTTATGGAAGATGTGATAGACGAAAGGTCGTATGATGGGCCAGGTTCACGTTCTTTGCCTTTATTCTTCTGGACTTGAGTAGGAAGAGACAGAGAGGAATCATTTGGGTTTTCACTATTTCGGGGAGCTGCTATCATAGGAATACGTTGATTGTTATAGATGAGGTTTTGAGAAAAGCGTCGTTGGTGTTCAAAGGGGATTGGTTCAGGAGGTCGTGGAAGAGGGTTCGGCCGGATTAAAAAAGAGCTGAGATCCATGTAGTATCTAAGTTGTCTCCCTAGGTCTTCTATTATTTCCTCTTGCTTCTTGTAGTTCTTGTAGTACCATCTGAGGTGTGTCAAGGCCATCGTATATCCTCTCATCTATCGAAGACCAAGGCATTAATAGACCATACTTGCTCGACTCGTATATCAGACTTACTTTCCTAGAGAGAGAGAAAGAGAGAGAGAGGCAAATCAGAACGAAGATCACTCGGGGTGAGAGAGAAAGAATATTCTAAATACGTACGATTTGAGTACCGGGATTTCAGCTGAGTCAGAATGATAAGCCACAAGTTTCTTCAACCGTTTAATTTCCCCATCTTTCAACTCTACCTTTGCATCATTGAAAAAATAAGCATCCATGATCAGGGTTTATCACAACAAAGACATGATCATACCGTTCTATAATAAGAAGATACTTCAGTAAAGATCTCGAATGTATTTGGGGCGGAGGAGAATGGGTGTTAGGAGCGCACATTTTCAAGTCTCGCATTTCTTGTCGTAATTGAGATTCAACAGCTTTCCAATTCTCGTTCCGCTTCGTCTTTTCCAGGGCATCTTCCTTAACCTGATTAACAAGTTTTTTCGTCTTGTTGCATTCAATGGACAACCGAGCTTTAAGTAGTTGATACTTGATCAATATGGTGTCAACCTTTCTCAAGACTTCACACTACAAAAAGGATAAAAAGATATCCAAAAATCAGCATTCAATTAGAGTGCAGAGGGGGACTAGGGAAAGAAGGTCTAGGAGAGGAGGAAGAACAAAACATACTTCACGACCATCTTTTGATGCAAGATATTTCAGAACAGGCGACAACAACGCGCCGAACTGCTGATCGTCCATCTCACACCACCCAAGGATAAGTTTATTCAACAAATCAATTTGCTTCGCTTTATCTGGCTCCAGTCTATCGACGTGGAGTCTCTTGATTTGACCCGGCAAAAACGGTTGGCGGCATAACGGGCAACTTGGAGGGCGAAATGTTATTAGGCAACTAATTTTTGGGAAGTGGTGAGCTTTTGCAAAAAATATCAATAAACAAAAAGCGGTGAGTCACACAAGTGAGCCATACAGTACAGAAGTACCAGAAGTACCGACGATGAATCAAAGACAGTCCACAGAGTCAAAAAGCTCAAGAAAGCAGATGAAGAAATTCCCCTTCGATTATCGAGAAACAAAAGGAACATGCAACAACACTCACGTTCTGCAGAAAATGTGTCCGCAGGGTATCACATGAGGTGACTGTCCAGACGAATTGCATGTGTAATGCTCCAAACAAATGTCACACTGGCTTTCAGCGTGTAGAATTAGCATCTCAACGTCAAAAACGTCAAAAAGCAAGCAGAGAGAAAGCGTCCGTGAATTAGTATCAAGGGAGGTGTGGATTAAAAGGAATTAGAACGGAAACCAAATCCCCGTGATTTATACAATTACTCGAGGGTCAAACATCAAACCTCATGGCACTGATGAATCATACACAATAAGTCCACAATAACGCATCTTAGCACTTGTTGTTCAAAAAAATGAGGGACACATGTTTATTGTTTTTTGGGTTTCACCGCGCGGTCGCAGTCCACGATAGCATACAGAATAGTCCTGTCTATACAAATACAAATGAAAGTTGGATTACTCACAACTAATCCAAATAGTTGAAGAAAGGGGGGGAAAGGTAGAGAAAATGAAAAGGAGGAAGAAATTATTAGTTAACAACACAATGAATTGTTGGATAGAATTCATCATTCTATCTTCAGATTCACACATGAGACAGCTGCAGCTGAGCTCTAGTTCCAAGGTCACAACAACCAAAACTGATTGAATGTTACTGGTGGCAGAGCAACAGCAGGTGGGGTGCTATGTGGCAAGGCAAGGTCGATCTATTGAAGGAAAGCAGATGTGAGAGTGTGGTATAGGTGCCCAAGAGACATCTAAACACCCAACTCAATGTCCGAAACCTTTAGTCTGACGTTTGCACATACACTCGGTTGCATTCCCTTTACCCGCTGCTACTCTATCCTTTTTACAACATTAAGAACACCTCAGAGACTAGCCTTCATGTCATTATGGTTGGCACACGCATGCACGGCACAGTGATTAATGCTGAAAAAAGCGAGTGTTTTATTGAAAACGAACCAGCTACTTAATTACATTCGTGCAGAATAAGGTAGGGGCCTGGCTACCTGGAAAAGCAAGACATGATATAAAGTCTGATAATTAGGCTTTCAAAGAAATCAGACATGGAATACTTATCCTAAACTCAACATCATACATAAAGATCGAAAGCTAGAACACAAACATTTTAATATGTAAACAGCATCCTGAAAAGACGAATATGAAGTGGAGCCTCCCGACGTTCTGCTCGCCACTATACCAAAATTCCATCAGATTGCTCAATCAAAATGAAGAAAGGCTTCCACTTACAGCATTCATTTCTTCTGCGGTATACCAACTCTTGCGTCCAGAGTCAAGGTTAATCTTATGAGCTCGTTGAGGTAGAGTCCGCTTCCAGGCTAATCCGGCGATATAGAAAACAATCAAGACAGGGAAGGCAAGGTACGCCTCTGCTAAATCCATCAACAAACGATTACAGAAGAGAGATACCCAAACGCACGGAAGAAGGAATTGGCAACCTCTTGAGACGTATCGGGCATTCCGCCAACGGGCCAAATAGCCTAGACGAAGAAGTTGCGTAAAGCCTACCACAGTGAACTGCAAAAAAAAACTGACGATGTAAAACTGGGCAATTAGCACCAGAATTATGAGGATAACCCCAAACCATGAGCCGTAGATGCCACCAAGTGCACGGAAAGGCAGTTCGTCAACTGAATGACCCTGGACTTTCCAAGCTCGACGAAACCGGATACTGAGTATTCAGTAAAAATTGGGTCTGCGCACTGTTTTAGGCTGTAAACTTACTGGCATAGACAGATCGATATCCATGTAAACAGACAAGATAACCCTGACAAGGCGATAAGCCAGTTGACTATGGGATTTTTCTCAGCTATCATCTCTTAAAGACTGATCAAAGAAATACACACAGATCACGGCTCCCTCACTCGCAAGGTTGATGAAGGCAAGCGGCGCGAAAGCCATCGTAGCAATCACAGACCAGAGAGGGCGTGACGATTTATCAACATATGTGAAGATCTTTGGAGCAAATCCTGTCTCAGCTAGTGCAGTGATTGTGCGTGATGAAGCGTAAACACATGAGAGCCCAATGGAAAGCACTGAAATACAAATAGTGACGTTGACAAAATCTAGACAGGCATTGAGCGGAATTGAAACAGACTAATGAAATGATCAACATACGATTTAGCCCTCTAATATGTGCAAGGTCGAGAGCAATTACGAAGGGTGAAGCACCTATAAACAATCAGTGATCTTTTATGTTAGCCGGGACTATCGTACGCACCAGCCCCGCTGCCAGTTGTGAGTCTAGGCTCCGTGAAGGGGACGAGAAGACCGATAATGGTCAAGGAAGTCACATAAATGATTGTCTTGATTGATATCAGAATCAACAGGGCTAAGAGAGAATAAGGCTCACAATGCGCCAGAAAGTACCCTTAACGGCTCCGGGCATTGAAGCACGAGGATTGGGAGTCTCAGCAGCCGCGAGGCCCACTAACTCCGTGCCAGCTGACAATTATGAATAAATATGCTTTACATTTCCTATAGTACTTACAGAAAGAAAAGGCAGCTGGTTCAAAGCATCTCAGTACAAGCCTTCGAGGAAGGAGACAGAGAGCTCACCTGTCACGAATACAGCGCACAAACCTTTAAATCCGTTGGCAAAAGCTCCAGGATCATGCCAACGTAAACCACCGATGTAATGGTTGAATTCTCCTGAATCAGGACCACCACCACATATACAGACACTTGTGGATAATTAGATCTCATCCTAAACAACCAGAAGGATCACTCACATGCCAATGAGAATGAACATCACGACAACAATAAGTTTCAGACACGAAGACCAAAACTCTTCTTCGGCAAAACCAAGCGTGCCGAAAATACTAATAATTACTATCATAATAGAATATAATAAGTCTCAGGGAGAGAGCTGATCAAAAGAGCTTACTGATGGCCAGCCAGAATATAGTAATCCAAACACCAAATGGCACATGATTTGGCCAATAATTCACTGTAGTTGCTGCTACAGTGATCTCCAGAGGTAATGCAATAGCCCACTGAAATACATAATTCCAGCCCATAGCAAATGCGAACGATGGATCAAGGAATCGGACTGCCCACGTATAGAAGCCGCCTGAAACGGGATAGAGGATCGACATTTCGCCAATTGCCTAAGACCGATTTGACAACCTGCACTCAGAGTACTTTGGACATGACATACCTGAGTGACATTGATCAACATAACTCCGATCAAAAACCATGCGATGAGAAGTCCAGCGGGGCCACCAATAGCAAGGGCTGATCCGGAACCAACGAACAAACCAGTACCAATTGATCCACCTGTACAGGGGATAATGAGATCAGGTAACTTACACGAGGAAAAATCCATACCGACAGCGATCATGGTGAGGTGCCTCGATTTCATTTTCTGCTGCAACATCGGAGCATCAGCCATAACTTTCTCAACATCTTCAACATTGTTGCTGCCGGCGACTATCTGACCACTGACGATGACAAAAATCATCAGGACTGAGAGCGGGTTCCAAGTGAAATCATGGGAAGGCCATACCCTGTTGTCCCCGGTGCCCTCTTGAAACTCTCCCATGTAACACCGACACGAGTCCAGACACTTTCCTTCGAAGGATCGTATAGCTCAGCGTAGGGCTGAGAGCCAGACGCGATACTGGAAGTCTCATGGCCCTTCTCTTTCGACATCGTTATAGCGTCCAAAGCTAAGGAGGTATTAGGATAAGGAGAATGTTTTCGGGCGGCGTATATATTGAGCCTTGCTCAGATAATGATTGGTCGGAATCCTGTCAATACGGCATTCACCAAGGTACTGATCCGGATGTGCCTCATGTCTTGTGGCAGTGATCACTTGAGTCATTTGTATTTCGTCACGCCAAGGCTCTTTGAATCTTCATTGTGCAATACTGAAGAGTCTCTAACCAGGTACTGAGAGTGAATTTGGCACTCTAAGGAAGAACACGTCGGGAATCTGGGAAACCAAATGTAATTTCAGAGTCAATGAAAAGACGTCTTCTGACGTGCAACCGCATGCTTCACTCAAAGTTGCACCACAAGAAGTTGTCCAGGTGATATGGAGCGTTCAATGGCAGATAATGAATAATGCTACCAGATAGCGGAGTTCATTTCCTTCATTCCCCAACCCCTGACAGTGCCGATCGGCATCACGTCTGGAGAATCACTTAAAAAGGAGTCCTCATTTGATATGGACAAGGACGCTGACAAGCGGTCAGTCGGAAAAGTATACACAAGATGTTCACTGATTAGGCTCAAGAAAATCCACAGCCAACCTTCAAATCCATCAATGATACCAAGTATCTGGCGTGTAAGAAATACAAACAGGCTCCCTCCGGAAATAGAACAGGATTTTTCCTAATTGATCGATCCCGCACAATCTATGGAGGTCGAATGTCGGCAGTTGACTACATCAAGCTCAGGAATATTTTCAGGGTTCCAGATTATGAAATACTATATACAACATCCACAGTCATATTTCCGTGAATGCGATTGCACCATCCACGAAACTGCTCGAAATGTCAGCCGTGCGGCAAGTTTGACAACCGAAGAGTGGAGGCTGTACCTTTGCTCGTGCGATAACAACAATCCGATCACCTGGCTGCAGGGTTTTTATAAATCCAAGCCCGTTCCCACACCCATACAGAACAGATATATCCTCCTGGTTTTCTGACAAAATTCGCGGAAATGACGGGGTCAGAGATAGGGGAAAATCAGTGCCGGTGTAGTCCTGACAATCATGACCAATGAGTCCTCCGTCATACCAGGTGACTGTATGCCGTTGAATGATATCAGAGGCGCGTAAATTTCGCTGAATGACCCAGGCTTTCTCAGACCGAGCATCCGCTTCTGCAGGAGGGGTCATTCGCACATAACCAGCAGTCAGTAGCAACTCATCCGTTGGAGAGTACATCATTGGCTTGACCAGGGTCGGTGACGCAATCGAGGATCCGACTCCCGACTGGCTATCATTGACGGTTGGTACCGGACGCCAAATCTCTGCATCAAACCATGTCCATGACCCAGCGTAAGGAGCTTGGCCTTCGTGAGAATATATCAAAGATTGTCAGACGGCTAGAAGTATACCCTCCAATCCGAAGTCTTCCCAACCTTGGTCTCTGCTGGTAAATCTGAATACCACCTTTTCAATCTTCCGTCTAATGTCATGGTCTGCGCTTTTGCAGGCTGCCCGTGCCAGGCTTGTTTTGATCCCTCGGTAGTTGGGAATAGGAGGAGTAATCAGGCAGAAATATGAAGCATCAAAGCTCCCATCAATGTTCGCAGATTGTACCTGAAAGTGAGAGTCACAGGATCCATGGATGATTGGCCAATATTGTGCTTCGCGAAGGATCTCATTGACTAATTCAAGAGGAAGCCGTTTAATGAGTGCAGCGCGGACAGTAACTACATCCCGCTCAGAAGGGGTGTGAGGTCCTGAAAAGTCTTGAGAATGGTCAGCAGTTGTTGATATGAGAGAGCCCATGTTATCATGTATTGTATGATGGTATTACATGTCATTGGGGCATCACACGTGACTGTTTATGCTTGTTCTTTAAGCACGACTATCCCTCCCTAGGGGCTTTTACTATACCAATCTCTTATTACTAATGTCCACTGCTCTCTCTCACTACTGACCATTTTTTGGGGTGGCAATATTGTTTTCACTATGTATTAGATGACAATATACCATATGTTATCTCATCTCAGACAGTGTTAAGACTTTAGACTATAAGGTGAATATGTTTTTCAACCTCAAGTTTATGTCCACACTGGATATTTTTTTGCTTCTTCACAAAAGGGTTGGTTAAGGTTTTCAGAAAGTTATACCAGATACTAAGACCTTTCAAGAAGCCACTCAGTCACACCACCAATATTACCTACCGCAATACCAGATACACAATTGCCATTGAAATCGTTGGAATCAATAGGTTGAACAGCGATATCTTGAGATCCGATCGAAAATGACGTTCCCCAAAAAGTGAGAGCAATAGTGGATCGGGTATCGCATGGGACTGTGAATCCTCCTTGACCATCAAGTTTGGCACCCGGAATTTGTTTATTAGCATCAGCAAGCGGTGCAACAATCAGAGTAGTGCCTGAGGTCATATACACAACCAATGATCATCAAGAGTTCTTTTCTCAAAAACTGACCGTTGTCGAGTATGGCAGTACGACCTTTGAGACCGAGATTTGGTTGTCGACAGAAACATCGTCCATAGCCGATTCCCAAAATCCTTGTTTGCTCACGTTAAGAAGATCAACGTTGAAGAATCGAATTTAGTTAAATCAGTACCACTTGAGAGAGAGAGGGAGGGGGTCACATTTGCCTCGGTCTAGATCAACTTACCCAAAGGCAATTTCACCATCATTCTTGTTATCTGCAAGGTTTCACGCCTTATATCCAATCACAGCCTCCTTGAGTATTCCTTTACTAGCGAGAGCTTCAATTGGCGTTACCACTCCTTGACTGGATAACGTCTAAGTTGTTCATCAGAATCCGCAAAAACGATCTGGATAGGAGACTTACGGATTGTGCCAAACCCATCAGACCATCTAAAGGCGTAGAATTGTCCGAAAAATCAACACTCTCGATGGTAGCAACTCCGAAGGTATGTTGATCGAGTTGAAGGCTAGCAATGGCAATATTATCGGTAATAATATCACCAGAAACCGATCCAGTCCCATAGGTGACAGAGAAAGGTTTATTTGTGTTCACAAAAGAACTTTATGACTGAGGTCCCAAAAACTGATGGTTGTCCTGGAAAATAAGTCAATCAGTCGCTAATCGTGAGCTGTTCAAATATGAGAAATGTGTGTTTACACAGTCAGCTCCTGCTTCGGATTGACATTTCTCAGCTCCGATCCAAAGATCAGCAGAACCCGAGTCCATAAGAATCAGGAAGTCTTGCGATGGTGTGCCTATTTGACTAGTAGCAAGGTAACCAACATCTTGACTCCTTTTTAAAAACAACAGAGGTATGAGAAAACGGATGATTCTCATACGTTCAACTCACTCGACATCTAAACCAAGCGAATTGGCTGTAGTGGGTTGGCTCGCAATCGCAATATCATCTGAATTTCTACGGGGAAAAGATTAGTGTCCAAAACGATACAGATGCAACACAGTTGCTCACACAGTACTACCAGCACCAGCACCCTTCCCGCCTTTGACAGCGTTTTTGGCAGGTTTTCCATTCCC
>Ga0153987_1000439_pt1 | contig 13283 bp, 18 predicted proteins | sample TSNC071MetaG_FD_102279 | JGI IMG/M metagenome (GOLD analysis project Ga0153987, IMG submission 102279) | Attine ant fungus gardens microbial communities from North Carolina, USA - TSNC071 MetaG | ecosystem: Host-associated > Fungi > Mycelium > Unclassified | place: USA: North Carolina, William B...
GAGGGGGAGACTGACAAGCATTCGACTTGGGCTGTTTGGAAACCCTGTCAGTATTGAGTCGTTTCAGAATGCGGGAGCCAGAGGGCATGCTGAAGGCAGGGAGTTAGGAAGGATCCCTATTCTCATAACGTTGACGACGAAAGGGATCAACTCAGGGATGGGGCATGTGTCGTATTATGCTGTTCATTTACCAGGCTCATGATCATATAGCTGGAACATACCATATGAAAAAGTTTTGATTCCTTCAGAGGTGATACAGGATAAGAACAGGATGACTATGAGACGCGTGATAACTATTAGAGCATGTTAACATATTTGACTGTTCTTACTGTTCGCAATAGTCAACAATCGCATGAGCATGTCAGTTTGACTGGTTCTTACTGTTCGCAGTAGACAATATAATCGCATAAACCTGATTCTATGAAAGCATAGAAGAACACTTGTAATGTCAGATACACGAGTCCCATAATCTCAATGCCCATCCCTCATGCCCTAACAGCATACTTCCTCTTGGGAAAATTCTGATCTTTCTTCTTCTGCTTCAGCGTCTTCAATGACTTTTCGTGCTAGATATCCCATTACAATCTACTGAGCATTGCCAATAGCAAGGTACTTGCCTTGGTCAGACGTCGCCTAATCGCCCGAGTCTTCTTGGGCCGGAGGTCAAGGGGCTTATACTTCTTGTCCTTGTAATATTCACGGAGATTCTGGCGAGCTTTCTGGTTGGTGACGGTCAAAACCCGGGCAATCGACTTGCGGACAATCGACCTGCATAAGCCGCAAAATCAGCTCTCTAGATCTCTGCCACCAGAATACCACCACAGACAGTTTTGTAAGTTTGGAAGCGGATCCACCAGCAATTTTCTGCACGCGCAATCGAAGGAGCTCGGTCCTGAGATCGCTCAACTGCTTGTTCAAGTCATTCTTTGACCTTAAAAAACACAAGTTCAATTTCTCATCCTCTGACGCTGTATAGGACCCTCAGTGGAATGCGCACTTGGTTTGTAGCTCATAGACCTTCACTTTTCCGGGCATTTTTGAGGCGTCTGATAGAATACAAGAAATACGGAGATCAGCATTACTTCTTCAATATTGACCTAGTTCCACGACGACCAGGCGACTTGTCGATACAAAGACTTCCAGCTACACTGATCATCGTGAAACCTAATAAAAAAGAGTTGACTTACCTTGAAGGCTTCGTACTTCAGGATTCACCGGGTTCTGTCTCTGTTTGTAGCGCAAACCTTATATTTGAAACTATAACGCTGCTGCAATGGCATCTCGGCCATCAACATCTTATCTTATCTGCATCGTCTTCAGAAATGATTAATTAACTATTATTTGCGATATCCATGCTCCTCTTCACCAGCTCCTCAAACTTCACAAGATTTCCTCCAAAGATATCCAACGCACTTCAGATGCAATGAGCATTTTGATATCAAGTTTCTCGAAATGCATATGTACCTTCCATAAGTGAGGTCAACGCGTCCTCTGGAGAGCCGGTCAACCAAATCCAAGTCGGTTATATCTGGAGTACTAGTGATCAGTTATTTGTATAAGAAGAAAGCTGAGGGAACTGACCTTTTGCACCTCCTGCATAGGTTGTGGGAATTGTCACCCATTCGCCGAGTTCTGCTCGGCATCAGTAAGCTCGAATTGATACAAATCATTGGCCACCTACTTCGCACAAGCTTCTCGTCAATTCCCCGACACAGTCCCTCCACATCAGCTGAATGAATCAGGAATTCACTGTCTTGCCTTCAAATCTTCTACTTTCTCAAGAAACATTTGTGACTCACCTGCAAAAGTCTGCGAGGACACTGAGGGACTCTATACATATCAGTCGATCTGCGGAAGAGGGGTACAGATCCCGACGCACCGCTAGATACCTCCATATTCGTAATGTTTTGCCACTTGTTCGTGGCTACTAGCCATTTGTCACCCTTTTTCCGGCAGCTTATATGTATCGAATGTATTTTATCACCAGTGTTTCCAGAAGTAAAAAGCCGCATACCTCACATCTACGACGAGTCGATCCTTACCAACAGCATTTGACATGGCCGTCAGTCTCTCCAGAGAGAATTTGGAACTCGGAAATAAATAGGATGTGACAATTACCTGAAACCATCAGAACACAAGCGCATTGAGATGTGGCCATGCGCACTTTGCTCGCTCCAGCATCGATCCATTCTTTTGCGTTCTTCTCATTGATTCCCCCACCAACCTGAAGGCCTCCTGATCAGACGATATGAGAGTTGGGCACACAATCCGTAAGACTCGATACGAACCCGGCCAAGCAGCAAGAGCTTCCTTTGCCGCAGCATCATTGCCTTCACCAAGCTTAATGACATGTCCCCCTACTAAGTTTCGATTCCTATATAATTTCGCAAACTCGGCTGGGCTTTGGCTACATGCCAGGACTAGTTGAGTTGATAGTTGTCAGAAATAGTCAAGGAGCTCATACACACCTTGCGATGAAATTCGTTTTCAGCTCCTCAGGTTTATCGTCGGATAGTGTACCTCCAACGATCTGTTTAACCTGTCCGTCATGTAGGTCAATACAGGGCTTGAATATACTGTGCCTCCTTTGGAGAGTTGTCATGAGTTTCAGATAAGATTTCAGATAAGATTCAGTCCAAGATAATCCAAGGCAACCATCACAATTAAGATCACAATTAAGATTGCACGACCACATGCTTCCCTTTCCTCGCAGTTGAAAGCACACAAGTCAATGATATATTGGATATAATACAAGGCATAAACGAGAGACATCAAAGATATTGATGATCCAAAACAAGCATTTAATATTCCAAAGAATTTTCAATGATTTTCGTCAGATGCTCTCTTCCATCGAGACCAACGACATTACCGATACCAGGCGCTAAGTCAAGCACACGCCTCTGGGGAATTGTACCCTCAACAAGCTTATCAACATCCTCTCGAGTATACCTGGACGTTAGGGACTCAGACTGGTTGTCCTACTTTCATTGTGAGAGCAAGTCAACTCACCCGACAGCCTTTAAGCCACGAGGAACACTAAGCCCATTAAGGAATCGTGCGATGGCCTCAAACAAATGTTTTCCAATATCAGAATCAGAAATCCGAGAGATAGAAGGATCCGAGATTGTAGTATTATTGAAGATTGCCAAGGCTTCACGGTGACGGTCTGGAGCGGAGGGTGCTGTGAACTGGAAGACTATCTTTCCAAGTTACGTCGTGTCATATACTTGAATAACTGACTGACCTGCAGGACCCGTCAGAGCAACACTGAAAGAGAAAATCAGTACACAACGATGACTAGGCCTTAAAACTTGTTTGTTACCTAACGCCGTGCGGAATGATGGGACCGCTGACTTGATAACCTGGATGTTTATACTTGGGACCCTTCTTGTTCAGACCTGAAATCTGTAGAAAGTAAACCCTCATATCATGGTTTCTGACATTAAACAACAAACCGGGTAACTTATTCCGTGGCAGAGGTGGCAACCAGCATTTCCAAAACCGATACCCGCGAATGACGAAGCCAGGCTGAACGACCGGGTGAGGTGTCTATGCTACGATGTCAGGTAAACTTACAGCATTTGCTCCCTAGCTTCGTAGTCACTGCCACCACTCTTGTGAATACGAGGGAGGTATTTAACGGTGGCCCGTAACGCCCAAAGAGAGAATACATCGGCTACAGGATTGCTCCCCTGATATGCAGGGCGCAAAATTGGATTCACAGGTCGTGGTGTCCGTTCAGTATACCTAAGAGGTGATTGGCGGTTAGACAATCCATAAACGAACTGGCTCACGGAATCGCAGTGAGACTTTCCATACTGTGGAATAATACGTCCAGACCAGCGCTTATCTGCAATTCAACGGAACAGGACTCGGTATTACGAGTATCCTTGCAGTGAATTTGAGTTTACATGACAGGGGATAGTCCGAGCGGATGAGCTTACAACTATGCCCAGGATGGGTTTCAATGCACGACTGGCAATGCCCGTTTTGAAGGAAAGTGATGTGATATCAAAAATTGCTGCTCCTGTGGTTTCCGAGCCTGTTCCAGCAGTTGTTGGGACGGCGATCAGAGGGCGCAAGGGCTGGGACACAGGCAAGCCTTTTCCAATCGGTGCATTAACAAAGTCCATCAAGTTCGAGTCGTGATAGACCATAAATCTGTAAGGGTAAATGAAATTTGTCCAGCGCAGGGAAGGGGGAATCGGACATACAGATTAGCTGCCTTGGCAGTGTCGATGACACTCCCACCTCCAACGCTATGTTGACGTTAGGGTAACGATAGCAATATCAGTGATTGAACTTACGCAAGGAAGTGGCTGAAGTCGTGTTTGCGTGCCCAAGCAATTGCATCGCGCCAACTTTTTTCAGTAGGCTCGGCAACAACTTGATCGTACACCTCGAATGGTAAGTCCATTTGAGATTCCAAGGCAGTGATAGCCTGCACCGACGATTTCAGAGTCCCAGCATGAACCGAATATCCGAACATACTGTTTCCATTGGCTTAAGCTTTGCTACATTTGGGTCTGTAAGGACACCGACCTAGCGGCAATGAATCAAGTAAGGAAGCTATACGAGAGACGAAAACCGACCTTGCGAGCTTTCATGTTCTTGAGATCCATTCCTACTTCAGCTGTCACTCCGTCGCCGAAGCGGAGGTTGGAAGCAGCGATCTGACAGTATGTCGAAACATGGTTCTTGGAAGTGAGATGGTTGAAAACACACCTCGAATGCATATTCCTTCTCAATCTTCTCAACAGGCGAGGCGAAACTGCGGAGTTGGCTGAGGGCCTGAGCCTGACCATGAGGCAGGACATGGGGACGACCACCATGACAGGGGCAAGGTGAGTGCTGGGAGGCACTAATGAGGCGGAGAATTGTATTTCTTGAAGCGGACATGGTGAAGGATGGGGACAGAACTACGGCAAGGTCCGCGACTTAAAGGCACATGGTACAGCAAACAAACCTGGGTCGGGTCTCCCTGTCCTTTCTCAGCCGCCATGAAAGCTCTGACCTTCTCCTTTGCATTCACAGCACTCGTTTCTGCCCACAAGTTTTCCCTAAAGCGTATCCACAGACGACATCATGGTCTCCTTGGACGTGCTTCTCAGTCCCCGGATGGCCAGGTTGTCACCTCAAATCCGGGAACAAATTTTAGTCTCAGGTGCGTTCATCCAGTAATCATCCAGCAGAATATGGAATCCCTCTTCTAGTACCATCCATGACCTGATTTACCTTGTTAATGTACGCAGTTCTCTAACTTTACCCAATGCTCAATCTTACCTGATTTAGATCACCGTCGGTACTTCGGGTATGTCTATTGGTCCGAGAGCTACTCATTGATTGATATCCCCGAAGAATATTCTGTACAGCTCGACACCGGTTCGTCGGACCTCTGGATCAAACCAAGCGTTAGTCCTCTACCTGGCGCAACGTCGACCGTGAGCAGTCTACAATCCTTCTGATTTCACCACGCTTATTCAAACTATACAGGATACTGTATACAACATATCCGTAAGCCAGTCACATTTCATGTCCGCACTCCGTTTCCAGCCGTCTCCTAGTATGCGCTGGGTTGGGCGTCAGGCCACTTCTCCTTCGCTCCTGTTGAATTCATAGGGTGGGAAGGATTTCTTGAGTTTCACCTATTCTGACATCCTGCTCAGGCTTAAGGTCCCCAAACAAGCCTTCATTGATGTTGACCAAGCAAACAATCCAGTGCTTGGATATGGACTTGATGGAATTGTTGGCCTTGGCTTTACCGCCCTTTCCAACATCGATTATGCCCTTAATGAAACTTCTTCGGACACAGGTCGCAGCCTTCTCTACAATTTGTTCGCTGTGAACCCCAACGAGCACAACTTCCTTGCATTTTCACTCCTTCGCAGCACAGATCCAGACGATGAAGTCGAAGGTAGCTTTTCGATAGGTAAGGTCTATGATCATATTCTTAGCACCGTCCCCTCAGAGAACTGATCCCAGGCGAGTATGAGCCTCAATACGCTAGTGTTGCAAATACCTCTCGCATTCCCACTTGGCCAGTTCTTTCGCCCAAAAGATGGACCCTCCTTCTGGATTCTATGATAATTGGCACTGATATCGTAGTCCCATCGACCCAAGTGGTTGGTGCCCCCTCCAATAAAGCTGTGATCTTGATGGATAGCGGTGCATCCTATACGTGAGCGAATTGACGAATGTCCTTGTAGGGTTGACGAATAATTGTGGCTGTTATAGTTATGCCCCAAAATCCATCACTGATGCCATTTACGCAAACATCACTGGTGCCAAATTTGACGAGAAAAGTAATCAGTGGCTAGTCCCATGCAGCTATGAAGTAGACATGGCTTTTCAGATCGAGTTCGTCACCTTAACACTGAGCTCAGGAACTTCACTCAAAGCAATTTTTAGCGGCCAGATACTCCCCCTTCACCCCCTGGATGTGACGCCAACAACCGCAGGTAATAACTCGACCTGCGTTGGTTCGTTCATTCCGACAAATCCTGAACCTCAGACCCAGTTGTGAGACCCATTTTTCATTCTACAGTTGATACATCATCTGAAAACTTTGCAGTGACTGGCTTGTCGGAGATAACTTCCTTCGTTCTGTCTATGCCGTCTACAATTTTGGCGATAACAATGCCAAAGGGAGCATGAGTAATCCGTATATACAGTTCCTCTCGCTCGTCGATCCCGATGAAGCCTCAGCAGATTTCCACAAACAACGAGGTGGTGAACCAAATCAGAACATCACCTATGTAGGCCTTAGTGAAGCTGCCATCGCTCCTTCCTTCTTTATCTCCGATGATGTATCAGAAACCATTGTTTTGATGGGAAAGCTGGTTCCTACGATGCTGGGTATCATTGCGCTCAACACAATCATACTTGTTGTGCTCCTCACGGGTGGCCTTTGTTTCTGGATGAAAAGGAGACATTCGAGGAGGTTTGAAGGTACTAGGCGGCAGATTAGGGGCCGCATGGCACCTATGGCCTTGGAAACCACATCCAACTATGACATTTCTCATGAGCAGTCGACTACGGCGCCTGCTGCTTATCAGCCTGTTTCAATGGCATTGACAGAGGACACTTTTGTACCACCTTCGCCTGCCTTCTATAATTTCGAGGGTGGGAAACATCCGAGCGATCGACCAAAATCGATTGCGTGATGACTTTGCCTTTTGCTTCTGGACCTACCCGCTTGTGTTCACATTTTTATTTATCTGCTGATGCGTCAACGTCATAGCCTTTTTTCTTTTTATATCTATTGGTTCTGACTTGACCGCCTCACCTTGAATCCTACCTGCGTCATTCCTCTATTGGCTTATGCCTTCCTGCCATGTGTCTATCGCTTCCGTTTTTCCACTTTCATTTGGGACGCTTGCGCTATTTTTATGATTGTTCGCCTTACCATATTTACACTGTCATCACTCACAACGTTTAGAGTAAAATGTTGGTGATCTTCTTGGATCGCAGGTACCTGAAATTCAGAGGTTCTATGTACGATCACAGCAAGGCGGTGTGAGGTTGCTTGGCCACTCATCAGGAGTTGACTATTTGATTGTTTGGTAACCGTCATTTCGTGCACGTATATGTATGTAAAAAATGGGTCATATGCAGAAACTAGATCAAATGTTCAAACTTGTTCGGATGTTGAGTTTCAGATTGTGATACGAGAATGGTCATCTGCGTATCACTGTTTTCCTATCGAACCAGCACTTGTGCTTAGCAGGATCATTGATTATTCAAACCCAATTAGTCACTTGTCCTGAACTATCCCCGATCAATGGTCTATATACTGAAAGCAATGGAATGTCCAGATGAATCAAGTCAGAGAGTTGATATTCATGCCTCCAGTCTGATTCTCCTTATTTACCACTAGTGGAAGCATGTTCCGCTGCAACGTTGGAACCAACGTTGCCTCCCCACTGAGTCTCAACTCCGTCTTCGCCCTCTCTAATAAAATCATCCATCTTTCCGAATCTGCAATAAGCTTTTCACCCCTTTTTCCGGCAAGCACAGACCCAATCAGCTCAACCAGCCCCTGCGCCAGTTTAACAGCGTAAAACCGCTGGTTTTTGACTGCCGCTGAACTCTCTGGATTTTCGGGAGCCTGAGATAGAAGGGTATCAAGATCTAGATAATCAATCATACGTAAACATTGTCGCATATTTGCGTAGTTATGCGTCGCATATGCTGTCCGTACAAGGCTTGACATAGTTTCTGCCGTCGGACTACGTCCTCTCTTGCACCGGTCGAGACGCGGTTGTTCCTTGACAGCACCATCCATAAAGTCATGCGAATGATACCCGGTCATCAAGTCGAACGTGCGTATTGCTGTGCTCCAGTCGGCAGAATGCCAACAGGTTTTAAGGACAAGGTGGAAAGTAGACGTCTGGACATTCATTTTTTCTTTGCTCAATTGACTGCCTTGGCGAAGCACCCACTCAAGAATTTGAAGAGACTGATAACCCGATGTGGCAACGTTCTGGGCCTGGTGCGCCCGCAAAACCTCTTCCACGTGAAGCCTATCCAAAATATCCATCCCACCCATCTTCGATGGACGTCGCTTGACTTCGGTGAAGAAGCTGATACATAGATCAAAATTGCTGGAGACATTGCACAGTCGAAGGACTGCATACAGCGCCTGTGAGGAGAGAGCAAGAGGACTGGCCACAGGCTGTGCTCCGGGAAGACAAAGACCGAAGAAATCTCGAGCAATCTGGAATCCAACATCATGATCCACGGTTTGACCTCGTGTAAGAGCAGATATGGCAGCGGTGGCGAGTGGAGTGTCAATTACAAGATTTGGAATTTTTTTGGAAGTTTTCACGACATGAGCCCATAACGTTCGAGTATCCGCGCGTCGAAAGGTGGGCATGTCTACAGTTGGGCGGGAGGCAAGCACGTGAAAGACAGACGTATAAATAAGTTGGTTAGGGGGCAGAGGGCCCTCGGAATCCAAAGAATATAGAACCTCATAAACCTGGCTATAGCAATCTGCATTGCCCAAAATCTTAATGTAGGATGCAATGGGGTCGATGGAAAGATCTGGATCTGTAGGATCTATTCGTTGGATAGATTTAAGATGTCGTTTAAAGGAGTCGTAGAGTAACATCGCATTTTTGAGCTGCTGGCTGCACGTCTTGAAGTCGTCTATGCGCGCAAGACCGTTGAACATGGTCTGGTAGGTTCGTGTGGTGGGACTATGCCCGCGTCGTTTCATCTAAGACTCGTTAGAAGGGTCCTGGGAATGAAAGGAATTGAGGCGACATACATCAGTATAGAGCGCATACGCGAATTTGTATCGCTTAACTTTCAAGGTCTCCAAAATAAGCGTGTTCCATGCAGGTGCGTTCTGTGCAGCCAGAGGCGAATTTTTGAGTAGCAGCACCGCATCCTCCAGTCTGTCTCGATCACATAGTTTTTTGATTCGCTGAGAAAGCACATGGGGTTCGAGGAACTTTGGTCTTTCCTTATTCCTCTCCCTTGCTGTGGTGGAGTCAGAGGTCAAATGCTTAGACCGATATTTTGAAGCGTCATTCTGATGGAAAGAGGCTCTACGCCCTTCCTCCCTCTTTTTCTCCATTTGCAACCTCTGGCGACGAAGGTATCGAGGGATCTGCGGCTCGACCGACTGTGACTCGTCGGGAGGAAGGGAATGCCGAGCAGAGAAAGGAGCAGTAGTTGTGAATGCGAGTGTAGATGGGTATAATAATTTACGGACGACATAAGGATGAGACTGGCGGAGCATTGTCGCTGAAGAAAGCGTCAGTTGATGCGAGTCATGTGCTACGCCACTGGACGGAAGATCAAAGATCAAAGTATATTCTAAGTATATTCTACAGACATGTCACATCACAAGATTCTATCCGAAAATCTACCATGGGACACGTCGCCGTTTCTCCAGACAGTTTCACAGGATGTTTTTGTTCCAGTTAAATCATGTCCAGATTCTATGCTCTGGTCCTCTGGGTCTCATTTCTTGTTGTTTGCGTTGCCGCCATTCCAACCTTCGAGCACCTCACTGGATGGGACAATGAAATGGGCTCCCTTGTCCCTGGTGCCGCTTACATCTCGGTTATAGGGAGGGCCGATGCTGGCTTTCCCAAAACCCGTTATCTCAATGTTCATGATGAAGGTTACAACTTCTCCATTTCTTCTCATCCCATGATGACCATCCCTTGTAGGAGCACCTGGAAACCTCACAGCAGCTACGGAAGAGCGCCAACCCGAATGGTTTTATATCCGGCAGAGCCAATTATACCAGGTCATCAACTCGACTGCGATCTATCCTGTCAATACCAAAAACATGACTGGCACTCCTGATTTCCCCCTTCAACTCTTGAGTAGTCATAAAAAGTCAGGAAATTATGGTGTCTGGAGATGGCAGGGCTCTATGCTTTTCTACGAGGAGGGAAAACTAAGCAATGGCGGGTTATTCTACGAATGTATAGTGCCCGGTGGTAAACCAGGCATCTTCACATTCCTGCGAGGGTTAGTCGTCGCCGAGGGGAAGATGATTCATGTTGACCATGTTGACTCTTAATATCCAGGACTAGGACACCTGATCCATGCTCCCCTGTGACGCTCCATGCATTCAACCGACTTTTTCTGAAGAATCAGGCCGATGTTCCCTTATGAAAATATATCTTCTTGCTGATCAAGACCTCATTGCAATGTATCTAACCATCAGATATTTCATAAGCCAATCAGCTGGAGACGGCGAAGTGATGAATTCATGCAGTTTTGCTCTTTTTGTGGATTGTTAAATCAATCCGTCTCACAACAGATGCGAGGATAAACAATCCAAAGAAAACCGCTGAAACTGCGAAGGGCTTTCTGAAGTGCTCTTTTGAGGAGAGTTTGTAAGTGACCTGTTAAATCAGCCGAGAAACAGTTAGAGTAGGAAAACTCCATTACGATAAAGCTCACGTAGATATTTTGTGCGTGCTTAATAGTTAAGTCCTTGTACTCAAACATGATAGCAGGGCGCCCAATGGTATCCAGATAAGTCACCTGCTTATCGAGCCACATGGCACGAGAAGGATACGGTGTAGTGACCTCGATATCCCTGTAAAAATCATGTCGGACATGAATACTGCTGAGACCTAGAGTGACTCACGTAGCGCCTTCAGGTAAGACAACTTTGACCTCTAAATTATCGACAACTGCACCAGGGATAGCAATCATCACAGGAACTTCAACCATATATTCCCCACTTGATTTATTATATGCTCCAGCATATGCCAGATCAACATCCCAACCCAGAGTGAATGTGTAATTCCAACCGCCCAACAAAGGATAACGCGGCTTGACTTCCAAGATACTAGGTTTCATAACGGGCTGACCTTTAAGCACTGCAGGAGCGTTATTGAAGCGCGAAGTTGAAACATTGCCAATTAGGTCATAGTAGTAGATATTATCAATGCCCGGTGGAAGCTCTAGTCGAAGAGAATGCAGAATATGGGGTGTTGTTTTGCCAAAATAAGCCAATTGTTGATAGTCGACTCGAGAGAAATGCCCTTTCAGCCTAAAGATACTTCAACAACTTTCTCATGAGAAGCATGTGTGAATGAACATACTTGGGCCCAGCATTATGAAGGACAATATGATTCTCAGTATTCAGGTTCGAACCCCAGTGGCTGATTTCCACAGAGCGCTTATAATCCAATACCTCGAGTACGGGCTGCTCGTGGTAGTAACGGACAGTGACAGGCTGCTGGTACTCCTTGAGGAAATCATTGTTCGCCGAAGGAGGTATACCATTGAAAGGACCGTAGGTGACAGTTGCACCAGATTTGGAGGCAACATTATCGGAAACAAAGAAATTGACTGCAGGTTCGTTGTATGAGATGATGCGAGGTACCAGAGCCCTGCTTTCATTAAACGAATAGATCTTCAATTTGGGGTTTAAGTCTTACCTGATCTTAGTACGTTGAACCAACGTTGCATATGGGCTGATGACAAGGAGGTCCGTGGTATATCTCATTGCCTGCTCATCTTTCTGGGTCGCATATTCAGGCCAAGGTTCTGTGGCGTGTGTCTGGATTGTCTCCAATACAAGATTCAACGTATTGTTGACTCCCAGCTTCTTGGGCAGCAGAACATCAACCTCCGTAAATTTCCTGGGCCAGAACCATCAGTTAGGCAAACGTTCCCAGTCCACTATGTTGGTGCTGAACTGACGCATTGGCATAGAATGGTCGCTCACGAATTTCTAAAGGATCCTTCTGACCCTTGACTTTAACTTCCAAAAAGTTTGAAGCGTCTCTCTCCCTCCTAGGGAATGCAATCGTGTAGGTGCTTTGCCCACTTGCCAGACTCCTAATCGCATAGGTTGTCGTGACGTGGACAATAGAGCCCCCAAGCTCAGCTGTTCGCACAATAGCTGTATTCTCGAATACGGTCTCTTTTGCATTGCATGTTGTGGTTAGAGAAAGGAAGGCAAAGAGGATGGAAGTTAGGATGCACCAGTTAGGTGGCATAACAATAATTATCTGCAAGGGCAGAAACGGTCGGCGTCACATCACATCACGCCGACGTGTTCGAAGCTATTTATAATCATTATCAGAAAGCAAATTGGCGGCTACACGCTAAAGCAGCAGAAAATACTTTTGTTCCCCAAAGCCGTAACCCTTTTACATCTCTTCACGCGCTGAGGGATAAGTTTCGAAAATTGTGCTTTGACCGGAAAATCACTTCGTTCGATCATGGCACTCATAAAGAGTGACAATTTCAGGCTCAACTGAAAGAAAAGAATTTAACCTTCACGCCTGAAAGGAGGAGTGTGGCTCAAACACATCGGCACCATTGTGTCCTTTTGTGCTGGGGCGTCAAGGGCCATACTAAATCACGTACCCATAGGTGAATATACAAAATGGGATTTTTTTCCAAATCAGACCATTCGTGCCCTTGTGGCCACCACGACACCATAACTCACATCATGGACAACCCCTCAGCATTTATTTGCACTAGCAACATAACTTATGAAGTTATGATGAAGTTATGTAGGCGATGACTCGCTTACTGGCAACCTTCTAATCCCTCCCTCTTTTCTTTTCTTCCGATCTATTTCCGATCTATTTTCCTCTCTTCAAACATTGTGGATTAGTTGCAAGTAATCTTTCCCTTGTGTCTGCTTATATAGTATATCTTGTACACTTCCACGGACTGTGTCGAGCACCGCGTCACAAATTTGTAAAATTGAAAAAAAAGAAATACAGAACCCCACTTGATGATCTATTCCCGGATAGCATCTTGTTCTAGCCGAACACGAAGGAGATATC
>Ga0153987_1000440_pt1 | contig 13282 bp, 14 predicted proteins | sample TSNC071MetaG_FD_102279 | JGI IMG/M metagenome (GOLD analysis project Ga0153987, IMG submission 102279) | Attine ant fungus gardens microbial communities from North Carolina, USA - TSNC071 MetaG | ecosystem: Host-associated > Fungi > Mycelium > Unclassified | place: USA: North Carolina, William B...
GTTTGACCCCGATTCTCGCTCATCATTTCATGTACCTCCGTATCCTGCGCCTCATCCTCTATCCATCGATGATACCGGTGCAAATACACTTAGGAATTCAGACGCCGTCGGGTCTTACCTGTCCGAATCGCCATCTCCTGTGGACATTCATCCTCCACCTTCGTTTCCCCACCCCATCAGTGCGCCACCTTCGCAAGACCGTTTCCCCCTTACAGGCGCTCCACCTTATTCGGGGGATGATCGTACTGTTCCGGAATCTTTGACAGACCGTTGTACTCGCCAAGGCTCTCACGATAAATACCCGACTACCCCCGCCCAGCCTGGTCCTGGTCTGGAGCAACGTCGCATGTCTGAGCCAACGCTCCTCGGTTGTCACTCTCCCTATGGTCCTCCGAATGATTCGAATGAACACCTGTCTCAATATCCCTTTGCCTTCAATCCTCCACCACAGCCTATCCCACAGCCTATCCGCTCCTCCTCGTACTTGTCAGGCTTGGAAAGAGGGCCATTGCGGGACGCCCGTACTCTTTCGGATTATCCCTTATCCCAATCAAACTGGAAGCAGGGCGACGATGCATACGAACAAGGTCTTTATGAACCACTTTCGCCATTGAATCCTAATTTTCATGGTGGTTTGCTCGCCTCTCCTAATGGCGTTCCTTACCCCCCCTCACCAGGTGATCAGTACGGCCCATCTCCCCCTAACACGGCTACTTCCACCTCGTCTGCACCTCAACTCGGTTCAATGAACTACAGTCATTTCGGCCCCCCGTCACAGGTGTCAAATTTGCATAGGGGTACTCAAACAAACACCAATCTCGCCGGCGACGCTAACAACAGAACCTATTCATTTGTGGCTTTACCTGGAAACACGGTTAAGAAACGTCCTCGCCGCAAGTACGATGAAATCGAACGTCTCTATTACTGTGTGTGGCCGGGTTGCAACAAGGGATACGGTACGCTGAACCATCTGAATGCGCACATTCTGATGCAAAAACATGGTCTCAAACGTACGCCTGCCGGTAAGTGCTGTCCAACTATCACAGATCGACGTTTCACCTCACGTTCTGCGTACAACAGAATTCAAAGATCAACGTAAACTGTGGCGAAAGGCCAAAAAAGAAGCAGTCGTTATTGGTCTATCCAATGGATCCGCTCGCCGGATCTCCAGCATGGGCATGCGACCTGATGAATCTGGCACCTACGATACTCGTTATGGAGTGATGCAGTACCGTCAGCATCCCGCGATGGGCTTATCTGTTAATGTCCCCCATGCGGGCTCCGTCGATCGATTCGCCGTGCCCATCGAAGATATTCGATATCCTCCATTCGAACGTGAAGATTACGGTAACCTGCGCCGATTCAACAGCGCAGGTACACCCTCTTCATGGCACGCTGGCAGCACCCTGGCTTCGCGTGTAGGATATAACCAATCGTACATGCCTTCTTCCCTTCCATCCCAGCCCAGTCACCCAACCCCACCTCCGCGGACGGTGGAAAGACTGGGTCCGGACAGTACGATGCTGACCGGATACCAAAATCATCAAACTCACTCAGAACTGCTTCCTCCTCTCCATTCTGCAGGAGAGTTAACATACTCTCCTGATGGTTTCGATTTGTATGAATCTGACAGCCGACCGGGCACAGGCCATGCCAGCTTAGGAGGCTATGTCAGTGGGGATGATCGTGGATGATAGCATTCTGAGCATGATGGACTTCTGCGCTCGAAGAATTCCTGTTGCACCGAGTCGTGGCCACACTGACCCTCCGGATTATTGGACTGTTAGCTCACTTTGAATAACGCGTAATATTCTTATATTTCTGTTATTTTTCATACACGTTAATTGTCCCCTCTTTACCAATTTTGTGGTTACTGTCGACAATAGCTGTCTATGATGGGCTTGACTCAGATTGTCTTTCACTTACTATAAACTCGTCTGTAGATTTTGTTTGACTTCTTCCATTTCAGTCTACCACATTCGCTTTCTTATATCGCAATTAACTTGTATTCTAGCCATATTTCACAATACCCTCCTTGATTCTTGTTGAGTTCGACTTATACCTATTTGCATTTCCTGGCGAGTAATACGCATTTGTATATACTTATCATGTTTATTGTTTTCTTGGTCTCTCGGAGTAGTACAAGTGGTGCAGATTCTTGATGGAAAGGAATTGAAGGGATGTTCTCCTAAATTTTCTATAAACTCATTCCAAGTATCGGCGCGAGAAAAAGAATCAAGGAAAAACGGATTAGGGGATGAGAGATCCTATCAGCGACCTCCGGAGATCTTGCCCTCTTCGAAATTTGCTGGTCCGCAGTGCGAGGGGAATGGAACATGGATTTCCACTGACTGCAGTTGCTACACGCCATCAATAAAGAGTGCCACTCTATGCCTGATTATTCACGCAATGCCTTTTCTTGACACCCGAATCCTTGTCTTGATGCTGACTTGCCGCATCCGCCCAGTTAACCCCAGTTGGTTAGACTGCTTTTATGCACGTGATTGTCCATAAGAGGACTAGCGCATACGTAACCGGGTAGTTGCTGAAAGAGAAGTGGAATCCTGATGAAGACACATACATAAACTGCTTCTTCTAAGATCATAAGATACCAATGGATCAGAGAAGCATGAGCTCCGAAGCGTCACATTCGACGTGTTTGTCTTCCATAAAAGTTTCGGACGTCCTGTTTTGGCACACCCCAATAAGCGTCACTTTTTTGCAATTCTTTCACACTACCCTGAATGTAACACCGTGGGAAATAAATTGACTATATATCCTCAAGAAGAAATTCTTTTTAGAAGAAGGTATGGAGATTGGGGTTAAAGGAAGATCAAGATGTAAATCTGGAAGCGTGGGATCAACTTTTTTGTTTTTAGGGGCTTTTCATCTACTCCGAGAATTTATATCGAGTGGGTTCACCCCAACACATGATAGCGACTTACTCAAGTCTTACTCAAGTTCGAGTAATTGCTCACCCGGATAATTTTTGCTTTCAAAGGTCTCGCCCGTATGCGGTGAAAAAAGAATGGAAAAAAGTCCGTCTTCCCGTGGAGCATATCTAATTTTAAGGACGGGCCCCAAGTCCTTGTCAACGACCCCTTTCTATAAAACCTTGCCAGACATGAGAGAGTGACGTGCAGTTAGCGAGGATGATAATATTGGTATCTGTCTGATTCTCATCTATTTGGCGCACCCTCAGGATAAACACTGGCAAAATCAAACCGGGAGTAAAACAGAAAGAAATGTCTCACTTCGGTGTCAAGTAACGTTACTACCCTGTATCGGTTGATAAAACAAGTTCTCCCTTCGACACTCCTCGTACGTATACCTCCTTGGGCATTGAGATTCAATGGTCTCCGTTTCTAATGGGTCGCTTGTCAGCCAGTGTACAAGCAGAACACCACAGTCGGTTGCGATGCTATGATACCGACGAAGCTATTTATCAAAAAGGAATCAATTGAAAATTCTTTCTGTCAGACCGCCAGAGTCTCCTCTCTGAGTACGATACTTACCGAACGCGCAACGTCAACATCCGATGTGATTTGACGTTGACAGTAGGGAGATCATTAATATGTCACAGTCACAAAGACGAAAATAGGTCCTTCTTTTGAACATTACTCGTTCGGACGAGGGACTTGGAGAGGATTAGACGACTGATTCAGTGACCCTATCGCTTTTTCCCGATGCCATAATTTTTTCAAATGAGATAAGCCGAGATGAAAGAACAGATCTCACCTTGGACAGGATACTACATCGATCTCGCTCGAATTTTGAGGAGGGAACCGAATGATGCTCCTCGATCAGAAATCATTGAGATCGTAATAGGCTTCAGCCCATTCAATCCGGCGTTTTTTATGCCGGGCATTTTTTTGGTGGTAAAATTCGTCGGTGATGAACTGCAGAAGTAAGCCCTTCTTTTGATAATGCATGACAATGGAACGTTTGTGCCACAAATCGGTTTTCACGATTAGTGACACGCGGAATGTATTCCTAGCGATAAGGAGGAGTTGCCCATTGCCATTGCAGTTGATATCGTCATTGTAAGTCCGGAGTGAGGGTGTTTTACATACCAGTTCATACATTTAACATTGGTCAGAGCTCTGTAATGACCACAGTGTTGGATGTATTTCAAGGAGGCAATTGACGGATACATATTCATGGACAGGAGACTAAGAAATTTCGGAAATTGACACGACGGGCCGTCGATTCTTTGACTGGTTGACTGTGGTGATAGTTATTATAGTTAGAGATAGAAGTGCATCCCAAGCTTGATCTATTGGAATTAGGAATTCATGCAAGCCTGCACAATGCATGTGATTCCTTGTGTTTCACCTTTTATTGTTCTAACTAGGTATATAAGTAGAATAGTTAGTTTGTATTCGCTATCCGTTTGTACCCTTTCCTCGTCGTATTTCAACATGATCAAGGTTTGGTTTGAGACCCATATTTCCATTGCATTAGATAGGTTCCTACGAACAGATTCTTGGTTCCGTGAGATGCGGACAGCCGAATCAGTGAGGGAAAATGCGCTGCCTTTTTGACATCGTGTGTTTTGACATCGTGTGGGAACTGGATCTGGGAAGCAATAATGTATGAGGGCAGCACCTCGTCTCCCTCGAGTCGAGAGGCGTTGTGCACCTGCATAGCGACTTGCTATATCGTTGAACTCATACGGCGAGAATAGACTTTCAGGTACATTGTCTCCGAAGCATCTAGACCTTAGCAGGAAGGTAACCTGTTCGAGCAGCCGAAAAGGACAGAAATAGAGGCGTGTTGGCTGATGGCATTCCTAAATAATGTATCAGCCGATGTGCCATAATATTTGAATTAACATTTTCAGAATCAACGCCGAAAGTATCTTTGAAAAATTGCCGCGTTTTAGTCGGGTTCATGTTGGCCTGGATTTGCCTTCTATTCGATATTTAGCAAACGAAGAAATTAGGACTTCAAATATGCTTCACACCGGTCCCGTTTGATATTTAAATCACAAAATCAGATGATTTCAAGTCCGTGAAAGCTTATGCAGAAGGCAACCTTGTCCTCGATCCCAAGCAACAGTTTATCTCTTGCCCCAGTGGAACCCGTCAGGACGCGCTCTGCATCATATTAGAAATCGACAGCCTGTTAGATTCTCGGATTACTGCGTACATGCAAACCGGAGTAGACCGCTTGAGTGGTCAGCCGAGAGGGAGCTCGCGGTGAAAGTTTGAGGTTTCTTAATATACATCGAGACCCGAAAAATGCCGTCTAAGTTGCTAGCACCGTGACCATATAATCGGCATCATAGTTTTCACCAAACACAAGTTTTTATCGATAAGAATGATACATTTAGGGCACAGGCATAAATCTCACAGACCCAACTGGTAATGAAATATAAACAAAAATCGAATACAAAATTTCACGAGACTGTGGACAAGGCTTCCAAATCGTTAGATGCAATATCTGACATGAAAGGATACAAAAGTTGAAATTTCAGTGTCCCGATGAAACATCAAGTAACAGACATTAGGAGAACACCAGGTAACACAGAACTTCATCGGGCCTGACCGGGAATTGAACCCGGGACCTCCTCGAAATGTGCTCGAAGCACCCTAACAAGGAATCATACTACTAGACCATCAGGCCTTGTTTCCTAATGAGATACATATTTGGAACTACTTCCATTTCATAAATATGCTACGTAGAGGACTGTTCACATGACTTGGACTACTTGACTCAGTCATCGACCCCCCACTCCTTTGTTTCTTCCGAGAAGTTGCGGTGATAGGAATGGGATGGGAAATCTTCAAGTTCTCTTTGATGATCCTAGTCTTTTTCCCTTTCATCAAGAATGATTGCTTTTTCGAAGGTGAATGAGCCTGAGAAGACTTCTCAACAAGATCCGGTCGTGGTTTGCATGTGGACGATTGCCGGGCTGGAGAGCCACTCAACGTCCGAACAATTGTATTGCTATCAATAAATGAAGGTAACTTCGGAGACATCGGATAGCGATGAGATAATGGCCTTCGCCGCGGCGGTGGCGGCGATCGAAGGATATTACTGGGTAAAGCATTTGACCAAGATTCTCGAGATGGCTCGGCTGATTGGAGAGATCGGATAGCTGAAGGTGCAGGTGTCCAAGTCGAGAATACAACGTTTTGACGCTTAAAGAGATTGTCCTTTGACGAAGAGGGCATTGTGCATTCATCCAGAGAAACGGGCGTTACTTTCGAGGGGGATGAAGTGGGCAGGTCCGCAAATCGAACAATTTTTCTAGTCCCTCGACCTGTTGTGCGAAGCGATGTTGGACTGATGAGGGAGGGTCGAACTGGTAGGTAGCGCGCTGGTGGGGCTGAAACTATGGGAAATTGTTTAGTTCGATCATACTTCACGAATGAGGAACTGGCTTGAAAGCTGGCAACGCCAGATGGCATACGCGAAATGTTCGGAATATCGTCCTTCGGTACGATAGAATAATTTCCAGCAGGGGTTGAGAAGGAATTGATCATGTCCAACAAAGGTTCCGCAAAAGCCCATTCGTCTTCATCAGAGTGTGACTGAGAGGTAGCTGTATCCGACAGCTTTGTCAAATCCTTCGTTTCAGACCGAGGTCGATAGAACCAATCCGGTGGCAACGATACCCGTGAAGAGAACGATGCACACTTTTCACGAAGATGTCCGAGCATTTCAGCCAAAGCCGGATTTTGAGAAGTAGAATGAGGCCATATAGGGGAACAATAGACAGTTGGGGAGCCTTGAAAGGCAGCTGGGATCAAATCAGACGAAGCAGAGTCTCTTTTCCCTTTGTCGGTCACTCTGTTCAACTTGAGCAACGGGAATGCTTTATGGCCCCGCCGAATTGCGAGGTTGGAGTGTCTCTTGGGAGCTATCTGGTAAAATGAGAACTGTGGTGAATCCTGCTTTTCAAGCTGCGTCCGAGCTATCTCTCCCCTTCGTCTGGGTCGTTGACTTGTAAGCACTCTTTCAGATGGCCCTGTATCGTCCTTCTGGATCACATTTTCGTCCTCAGATTTCGTAGTCTCTTCAGAAGCATAAGTAATCGAGCCATCAAGGATTCGAGCATTGCGCCTTGAGGTCCTCAGGCCTGGAGATTGTGTGTGGCCTTGTCCAACTGAAGCTCCAATACAGTCATAGGTCATCTGGACAAATTCCTTCTCTGAGCATATCTCTGCCTTTCCTACGTCGCCCCATGGAACATGACCTGGAGGTGTTTGTGGTCGAACCTTGTCCTTCTCATACATGAGACTCTGTCCTATCCGGAAAATCTATACTCTTACTGTCCATTTATCAACAACTATCTTCTCCTCAAGCAAAGTCTTCATGCGCGGGATAGTCGGCGTGGAAACAATCACTCGTTCCCCATGGCTTAGAGCGGTAATTGGGGATATGTCCTCCATGTCGGTTTCTTCCTGAAGGTCGATGAGCGTGAAGAGGAGAGGCTGGCGTCCAGGGGGAAAAGAAGGTGCTGTTTCCGTGAAAGACAGACGATCCAGAGATGTAGAGGTCAAGATGATAGGATTGGACAGATTCAAAAGAGTTCCCAAGGAGTCATTCGACAATGAGGTCCGGAGAGAAGGCAAGATCAGAGAAATGTCCGACCAATGAGTGTCAGCCTGATAAAGTGCCATAAAAGAAAGACCCGACTATTGGCAACAATGTAAAGGAAAGCTGTAGGAGGGAAGAGGAAGACAGTGATACAGGTTGAGCCATGAAGACAAGTGGATCCACGTGTCCAGTCAGCCACATTTCGCAGCCGCATGAAAAATCAGGATTTATGCCCTGCGCAGTACATTAGAGACCAGGATGTATCAGCTATCAGTACAACGGGCGCAATCGGCATGACGGTCTCACCTGTCGAGGACAATCCGGCTCAGTCCTCTTTCTGTAAAAGTCGTGGCATCGGCCCTACAGTTCATGTTCTTGGATTTTGTTGAGGGCTTCCCGTTGCAACTTGCAGAACCATGTGTTAGGGTTATCTGATACTCGAGGACTAATGGCGCAACTTAGTCGTTATCGTCCTGCGCTTATCTGAACTGGTTCCTCATCGTCAATTCCCTTCCATGGCACCGTATCGACTCTCTAGGCCACATGATCCTCTCTTTAAAAGTGGACCGACCTGATCCTTTCTTCAGCATGAAGTACCAACTCGCTATCCTGAGTTTTATTTTCGTTGCGATATCCCTGGCTCGTGCTGCACCTGTCTCTCACGAGGAGATTGTCAAAAACTCGTCCAACGGTCTACATCTCCTTCAGTTTACTGAAGATGGTGAATCCATCTGGAAAACGGAGGAAGAGGAGTTTGAACTGAAACGCAAGGGCGTCAATTTTGTAATAACCAATATCTTCATCATTGTGATCTGCTCATTTTCGTTCTAGTTCGACGTGACAGAGACTTATGAAGTCGAGCGACAGTTAAAGAAGGAGAGGACGATTGACAGCTTTTCCACTGCAACAACTTGTGAGCCGAGATCTTGTGCATAATACATTAATTGTCTGATGCCTGGATTGCCAGTCCCGGCACCTTCGCATCAATCAGAGGTCGAACCACTCTTGTCTCGGTTGTCGACGTCAAACATGCAACGCTATTTGTCATACCTCACTGCATTCAACAATCGCTATTATAAGGCGCAGAGTGGTGCTAATGCTAGTGCGTGGATTTTGAGTGAAATTAAGAGTGTCAGTAGAATTTAGAATTCAATTTCTTTGGTTTCGAAACAAATGACAGCCAATGTAGATCATTAGTGACAGGTCAGACATCGTTGCTAGCTCGTTCGTTCACAGTTGGGTACAGCTTTCGATTATCGTGAAGATTGCTGGTATCCTGGGGTCTTCACCTGTGACAGTACTTGGAACTCACATGGATTCCATTAACCTGAATAACCCCACCAGCGGACGTGCTCCTGGTGCTGACGACGACGGTACAGGGAGTGTCAATATGATGGAAGCACTTCGAATTATTGTTGATTCTGGTTTTAAGCCGTCAACACCTCTCGAATTCCATTGGTATTCTGGCGAAGAGGCCGGACTTCTTGGGTCGAATGCTATTGCTACAAGCTACAGGGTTGCTGGAGTCAAAGTAAAGGCATTTATGGAACTAGATATGTCGGGTTAGTAAGTATCGGCCTTTCTGTTGCAAGATTCGGATGTATAACATCATGCCCTTTGCAGCTTCAAGCCTGGTAGCAAAGAAGTGATGGCGCTCGAGGCTGATTACACCAACGGGAGTCTCAACGTTTTCCTCAAGCAATTGATTACGATGTACTCTAGAATACCCTGGACTATGGACATTCCCGTGAGTCTGCAACCAAATCCGCTTAGGAGATTGAATTGAGTACAGGTAGTGTGGATATGCATGCTCTGACCATGCGAGTTGGTACAAGCAAGGTTACCCCTCTTCATTCCCTTACGAGGCCAGGACCGGTGATGATAATCCCAACGTTCATTCGTCTGGAGATACCACTAGCATCAATGGCTTCTCTTGGGCACACTCACTAGAGTTCGCAAAGATTGCTGTCGCCTTTGCATATGAGATGTCAGTATGAAGGTCGGATGAATGGTGTATAATTGTGTCATGCATTGATTAGATATATGAGTTACTAAGGTTTGCATGGCAGAAGTCGCGCAGGATTGCAAGGCAAAAAGGATAAATAAATTAATGATAAATTCTCACGGCAAGTAAGGTTGTCTTTCTTTCTTTCTACGTTATCGACGGAGAGTGTAGATATCAATAGGGCCTGGTTTCGAGGTATGATTTCAATTCTATTGTGTATCTCCCTTTACCATGATGATTTGTGTTTTGCACGTCAGTCTTACCGTTGAACGCTAGTTCTCCGTAGAAGATGACATTTCACGCATTCTTCTGATTTAAATTCAATCTTTCGAGCTTCGTTGACATTTTGCTTCAGGCATCCTCCACTACAGTACGTTTCTATCATAGCTGCTCAAGCTTGTATAACTGTATCTCCATTAACTCCTTTCATTGTCGTCTTTTATTCTGATTCCTCTCCAATATATCGTCATCTCTTCCAGGCTGTCTTATCCATGTCTTCCGCTGGTATCTCTCCCAGAGGTCACACGGGTTCTTCCAATCTTGCAAACGGCACACCCAAGGCACCACTCGTTCCGACGAACCATGTCACCACCCTTGAAGGAGTAACCGTGCGCGCCAGGATAGATCCCACGTTGACTGTGGATGATGTAGTCAAGCAATTGTGCACTAGTCTCAAAAAAGAGCCGGCTTCAAACTTTGCACTACGTGATGATTCTGACGAGCTCGTGACAAATGATAATCTAAGAAAGAAGATTCGAGGACGTTTTGGTTTGAAGTAGGTCTTCACGTATTGTTATATGTCTGCTAATACCCGTGGTAGACTTGTGAAGTCTCCATCTCGTGAAGCTACAGATACAGTAGAGAAACTTAAGAACAGGGTTGGCGATTTGAAGTTGACACTCTTTTCGCTCCAAAGGTTTATTCGGGTAAGTGGTTCCACATAAACTTCCTGATTCCTGATCGCTCAATCATTTACATAGGAGGAACAGTTCGTCCATGAATTCCTCAAGCATGATGGCCTTCAACTTCTTGTGGACAATGTGTGTTCAGCCACAGGCAATGTGCTTGCTGTGAGTGGACCGGGTGTAGCTTTTTCTCATTCTCATCTTCAATGGTCCTCAGTACGCTCTTACTGCAATGCAACGCTTGATGGATTTTGATCATGGCTGGGGAAGTTTGGATGAGAACTTCATATTTCGTGTTGTTCAGATCTTGGCGTCGCCTCATTCTCCCCTTAATGTTTGTAGGCCAGCTACGGCCATTCTCAAGAAACTTGTTGTGGCCGACTCGCGAAGTGCTCCTGGCGTGGTGGCGGGCACCAGCAAGGGAACTCCAATTCTGCCATCCGGTTCTGTGTATCGTTATGGCTTTCAGATCGTATTTGACCAGATGAAAAAGGAGAGAGGTCTGCTGGAGACTGTTGTAAATCGGCTTGGGAGTGCAGATACAGCGATGGCGCAGTATAGGCAAGTAAGCTTAAGTCATGACTGTATCATTTCCTTGACTTGTTCACAGTGTGATGTTGATCAATTCACTGTTATCCCATGCAAATGATGCTCGCTGGGAAGAATTTATTGCCGAACTCGAGAGGTTAAACGTGCGCCGCGCTGTAATCGTGAGTCTGCGACCTTTGGCTGAACAGAATGTTCACAATTTGCTAGCGATCAATGTCTTCGCACACTATTGAAGACCTGACATCCTGCATTTTAGATTTCCAGGCAAATATGGTTCGCGTGACATACAGAAAGAAGATAACGTTGGTGGACCCAGGAAACGAGCCCACACATGCGAAAGTCCTGCAATTCATCTGGGACAGTAGCGGACTAGCAGTAGGTGAGGACGAAACGGGCTTTATCATCCAGTGGCGGAATCTAGGATTTGAGAGTGAAGACATCATTGCAGAATTTAGCGAAGTTGGAGTACTTGGACTCGACTGTCTAGTATGTTCCCACTCTACTTCTTTCTTGCATCACCTTCATCTCATGCCTAATGACAGAAAAGTTTCGTTGAAAACGAACCAGATTTTTCGAAGGTCAGACATGCTGCTTGTAGCTCTGCCTTGGAAAGATATGTATAATGCATACCTTCAGCTTGTACTGGCACAGTTGAGCAGACCAGAAGAACGAAGATGTCCGTTGGGTAAGGCCTCTAACGAAGTGGTCGAACTCCTTTCGGTACACTGGAACATTTTTGCTCCTGGCTGTTTGTCTAGGTACCAATGTGTCTCTTTGTTGTACTGATTTCAACCTTAGACTCTACATCGACAACGTTCCAACCCTTTTTCTTAGATTTCTACCGCGTACACTTCCTTGCTACAAGGTTCTTCCTTCGGATGTGGACTGAGAGTGGTGCTGCTCTCGGCGACTTCCAGCGAGTCGTTGGCTTGGTTCGGAGCCAGTAAGTTTTCTGCCCTCATTCTATCTAGTCTGATGATCTCAATTCAAGTTGTAGAGTCAAAGTCGCGCTTAGAAGCGAAAGTGTTAGGCCATGGCATGAAGTAGAAGGCGAATTCAACGAATCTGAATATCGTGCCGTTCGAGACAGACAGATGAAAGAATTGGAATTGGAAGACGATCTACTGAATAAAGTCCCAGTCCGGTATGGCTTGCAAAAGTTCTCACACGAAGTGATAATCTTTGAAACAAGGAAATCAGGAATCTCCGCGCTAAGTTATATAAAGAATCATACGAATTTGTCCGACAACAACGTATACAATGCCTCCTTCAAGGTGCCTGGTTTGTCATTGCTTTGCCCCAGAATACACCAAGGGAAGTGGTCCGTCGTCCGAGCAGACCCTGGAGATTCATGCGTTTAGTATGTGTCCACCACATCAAACAGAATTATTTATGCCGGTACTTATGCCTTTTAATAGGACAGCGGACTCAAATACCTGCATTACGTTGACAGTGCTGTAAAATTCCCCGTCCGTAATGGTCTTGAAGACCTACCTGAACGAATTGACGTCTCCATGATCAACGAAATATCTATAGGAACCTGTTCACCTCCCCCAAATGTACTTCAGGATCAAAGTGATTTACCTCCCGCCGGTGTACTTGCTCCTTCCCCACTCTCGTTTTCGCTCCTAAGCGCACATGAAGGTTCACTTGTGGATCTAATAGCCCCCGATGAATCACGCTGGGCGGACTGGACAGATGGGTTGACTATGTTGCGCAGAGACGGGGGGCACGCTCAATCCAATGAAACTCCCGGTTTTGTATCGGCGCTCACCGAGATAGGCCTCAAGATCAAATTATTAGGTAAGTTATTGTTATTTTTTACTCCTTCGTTGCATGGCTTCCACGGTCCCCACGAGGCTTCGGCCTCATGCGACCTTTAGCCTCGGAATCCTATTATAATGCCGTATGCATTTTTGTTGACGTCTCTTCACAGACATATCGGGTGAAAGGGTTGAGATACCCTCAAACCTGACAGCCGGGCCTCCCCCCTCCGATTACAATTTCTTCTTTGCGGAGTTGCATCAATGAGAATTGTGTACCTAAACGTCTTCCTATTCTATTGTATATCATCCGGTTGATCTATCTCCTCTCTGTGGCAGGAAAGGATGTTCGGTGGGGATAGTCGTCAAGGACCAGTCTAGTTATGAGAGTGTAATTGTAATTGTGGATACCTCTAATATGAATACCGAGGCTTTTCGAAAGTGAAATGAAGGGGGCTATGAACAAGATCTGAAAAACAAGTGTCTGAATGCTGTCTAAAAAGGGAGACAAA
>Ga0153987_1000441_pt1 | contig 13260 bp, 14 predicted proteins | sample TSNC071MetaG_FD_102279 | JGI IMG/M metagenome (GOLD analysis project Ga0153987, IMG submission 102279) | Attine ant fungus gardens microbial communities from North Carolina, USA - TSNC071 MetaG | ecosystem: Host-associated > Fungi > Mycelium > Unclassified | place: USA: North Carolina, William B...
GTGTCTGGGGTGATATCTGTTGTTACGGGCACGTTTGTCCCTCGGGCGCAAAATGTTACTTCTTCAAGAAGGGTAAATGCAAGTTCGTCGGAGGTATGTTATGCCCCACTACCTACAATGGTCGCAATCCCTCATTTGGACTGAAATCTCTTAGCCAACATGCATAATGTAAAGCTGGAGACTGCGAATATAGTGATTTGATCAGCATGGACCAAACTTTCTTCCCTACTTTCCCCGCATTGCTGGCTCAAATGCGATTGGTTTGCTGCTTCTTGCTGCGGAGTTTCAATGCTATGGCGCACGACATCAAAAATTGTAATATATTTCTCCTGAAATTTTGAATATATCGTGTTGAACGTTATATTTGTTTTTAATGATATCTCCTACTGCACGGCCAGCCACTTTTCTAATGGCCACCGAGCTGATTAGTGGAATAGTGACTTTTCTCTACGTGTGATTATCGAAGCAAGTGTACGGCATCATTATCACCTTCTGACTTCCGTTTCCGAGCTATACCTTCTTCGCCTGACAGGAGAAGTCAATAAGGACCCCAAGAAGGTTTGTTTACATGTTAACTTGCTCGAGTGGTTTAGTTTTAAAGACAGCCAACGCCGATTAAGCCTTTCACACTTACACCCCACCCCACATTCCTAAACTGTGCATCTAACAGACCATGGCCACCCAGCCTCGTGACGAGGTAAACCAGAGAACATGGTACGTGGCCTTATCTTCCTGATTTCTCAATACTCAATACCGCCTCCTGAAGGGACGAGACCCTCACCAAGCTTCTCAGTAGGAATTTCTCCTTCACCTCCTCCTCCTCAGTGCTTGATTTAGACTGCCAGATTTGTCCAGCGTAACTCTTCAGAAAAATACCGAGTTAGAAACCAGGGTCGCCGAGCTAGAAGTTGAGTTACTTGTCTGGAAGCAAGCTCACTCCGTCGCGCTTGAGGCCTCTGAGAGGGATGCCAAGGCACATAATGTGCAACTTGCTGCTCTCAACCGCCAAATTTCTAATATGGATAGTTTTAAGACAGTGAGTAAGTTTAGTGATCCGCCAAAGGTGCTTCTAAAACTCGCATACAGAACTACAATCCACTGATTCTCTGCGTAATCAACGGTGACGAATTCTTGTTTAAGAAAGATCTAGTCATTCAGGGCTATCAGGGCGGCAGATTGGCTGCGCAGATTGTCACTCAGACCATCGCTGAGTACCTGGCAAACGAGGACATTCACGTATTCGGTCGCCTCTCATTTTGGATAAATATCTACTTCAACAAAAGCGCACTCAAAGAGTTTTTCCTCGAAACCCATCATTGTACACCAGATCAATTTGACGATTTTATTACTGTGCGTATGCTAATTTTGTTTCGGTTTTCTTCAGTGTCTATAATTATGTTGGCATGTGACAGGGTTTCACGCACGCTTCTCCCAGATTCCTTGCTATCGATGGTTGTAATAGCAAGGATGCTACAGAGGCTAAAATCCGAGGTGAGTGGTTCCTGCATGCTGATCTAGCCATACCAGCATTGACAGAGGATTATGATTCCAGAATACTTGCAAGTTTATGCTTGCTTCCCGCAAACCTTACGAATCTTCTTTGGAGGTTTGTATATCGGTCAATTTAGTACGAGTCGTTTCTTATGGTCGGGCAGGATACGATCCCACTGCATATATGGGGACGTTTAGTGTTCTCGAAAAAGAGCAGGTTATTGGAAAAGTGGTTCTTTTGACAGCATCCGAAAACGGGGAGCGAGAAGCCCCGCTCCATCCATTGCCACAGTTCAAGCTGGATGCAGTTTTCACATCAGATAAGCTTCCCCGGGTAGCTCGTAAACTTATACCACTCACTGTTGGCACCTCAAATAATGTAACTTCAAATGGTGGACTGATCAGCCCACAGTCTCCCGCTCGCTCCATTGGGCGCCTCATTGATCCTTGCCTGGTATGGTCTTTTACTTGTAATTGGTTCGGAGTTAAAGGTACATTGTCAACATTCCAGCCTTTGCATAAACGTAAGCAAGGATCATTCCGTTGAGATTGTCTGGATCTAATCATGCTTCAGAAAATCCCCCTCCTTGTAATGAACACTACCTCATGACCTGTTCAAAAGGGGTACGGAATATTTTTAGCTCAGCTTGTGATTTAGATCAAATATTTTACTTTAGGCGGCGTTATGCAAATATGCCCATGACTATGTCTTGACATCAGAGCAGTTGCACTCCTTGGCTGTCAATGCAAAAAAGGCGCCTTGCAATTGGCTCAAAAATGGTATGTCGGCTTCTTTGATCTCCATAGGTTCCTCTTTGAAATCCAGTTGAAGGAATGCCTTGTCCATTCGGTGACAAGTGTTGTTGGGGCCACGTTTGCCCTAACGGCGCCAAGTGTTACCATCTGAGCAAAGGCAAATGCTGGTTCAAAGGAGGTATGTTAGAGGCGAATAAAATTAATTTGTTATCCGCTGACTCAATTCATGACAAGAGAGCATGCACCCCATTCTCGGTGCACCTTCCCCTGCTGAATCGTCTTAAAATTTGGTAAATTCTAATCTGATATGAATTGTGTACATATGTGCATTGGTAATATTTGCTGCTGATATTCGTAGTTAAATTTCTGCTTGATAGAGTTAAGACAGCGAGGAGGGATAGCTTGATCGGGATCTGGTTAGTCAATTATGGCGGCATGGCGGTAGTCTTATCTGTATTACCATTCCTCAATTGTGCACTTGCTTTCATTTTGTTTTATGGCAGACTTATTGTAAAGGATTGTGACAATATATGGTACTGCAATCGGCAAATTGCGGTAGTACTCGTGCGAAATCGATATTAAGTGATGGGGAGGCTTTGTGCAACGCCTACTCACATCTTAACCTCCTGTGATTTTTTGGCAATGTCTAATGAATGTCTGGCTTCTCTATCAATTTTGGATATTTGAATGACTTGTATAGCAGAACGAAGATACCGACGCTGATTTCAAACCCACCACCACTCCCGGTACGACATTCATCAGCATATCACCATCAAGCCCTCTTCATTCTGATCGGTCATCTGTTCTCAGGCTACAACCCTGGTGGATACAAGTCACCCGAAGAGCTCGCCAATCTTGATGCTGAAGACGAGAGCTTGGCCCGTTGGAAGGCCTCTCTTGGCATTGTTCCTGGAGCTAGCTCGTCGGAGAGCGGCCCCAAGGTGATGAAGTCCTTTATGTGCACGCTACATTACTCCCTGATACGACTCTTAGTTGACCCTGTTGACGCTTGAGCTTGTTTCTTCAACTCTACCACAGGGAAAGAGGATAGCATTTGACCTTGCAGATCTACATCAGATCGAGACCAGCACCAAGAAGAATCCGATTATTATCAAAGAAGGCGTCGAATATAAGTAGGATTTCTGATGGTAATAATGGTTACTGTTTCTGATGGGCAGTCAGCGTCCGGATAACGTTCAAGGTGAATTACTCTATTATTTCCGTGAGTATTTTCGCCGTAGGTATTAGTGATAGCCACTCACCGCTTTCCAGGGTCTTAGATACATCCAGGTCGTCAGATCCCTGGGTGTTAAAGGTGAAGCCTATTTCCAATAGCACAAAGGTGTAACCTTACAGTCACTCTAGCCGAAAGGTCGGAGAAAATGATAGGCTCGTATGGTCCTCATCCTAAAGGGGAGCCACACGTGAAGACCTTTGAAGCTGAGGAGTCTCCTTCGGGAATAATAGCTCGCAAGGTAACTTACACCGTACAAAGCCGGATTGTCGATGACGACAAGGAGGTCTACGCAGGTGAGTCCATGGGATTTTAGTATGAACTTTACTGACGGAAAGAGACAGATTGGAGCTGGACCTTCAAGCTCGCTAAGGGGTGGGAATAAGGGAGTTCTCTGACCTCAATGGCTGCTACTATCTTGTCTTTTTTCATTATGTACTTGTTTCCTGGAGCAGATCTTATAGCAGTAACCTAAAAAAGTTTTAAAAAATCTTGTCGTATTGCGCGTGGCATTCTTGCATGCTGATATCTGTGTTCGCTTTTTAAACCTTATGATACTTCTTCCACGACTATGCGTCCGGTGCACCATCAAGCAACCTCGAACAACTTTAAGTGCACATTGCATGACAAGAAATCGCTACCATATAACTTTACGCAACTGCAGACCCTCGGACAAACTCGGGGCGACGCAATGGGCATCAACATCTGCCTCAACTAGTTCAACCTCGAAGATTTCAACCACTCTGATTGACCGTCTCCCAGCAAAATGGAGGCCGTATTTATTCTTGACACGATTTGATAAACCTATTGGGACCTTCTTCCTCTTTTACCCCTGCAGTAGGTAATCGGCCCTCTTTATGATTGATTAACGAGCTCAAGTGTTATCTTGGTAGCCTGGTCGATCCTCATGGCTTCTTATGCTACTGAAGCACCTGTAACTACCCCGCTGACCTACATCGGTTTGTTCGGGCTAGGAGCTTTCATCATGCGAGGGGCAGGGTGCACAATCAACGATATGTGGGATAAAAACTTGGATAGGTATGTAGGTATGTATACCCTCACCGATGAATTTACTCTCGCTCAAAAGATAGTCAGATAGGACAAAGGACCGACCTCTTACTCGAGGGGACATAGGTCATACACAAGCTCTTGTCTTTCTTGGAGCACAACTAACCGCTGGGCTTAGTGTTCTCCTGCAGTTGAATTGGTACAGGTGAGTTTTCCATCAAAAAAATACCTGCAACAAGTTCTATCGCCAAAATCATCTTTCTTGCTTGAAATGGCATTAATATTCGTGTTATAAAGCATCTTTCTAGGCGCATCGTCATTGTCTTTGGTCATAGTCTATCCCTTGATGAAACGAATCATTGACTGGCCTCAAGGCGTCCTTGGTCAGTATAATCATTTCGGCCTCATGGAAACTGACTCTATTACGGCATACTACATCTAGGGCTGACGTTTAACTTCGGCGCACTGCTTGGTTGGTCGGCTGTAGCTGGTGTTGTTCAGTGGTCTGTTGCTCTCCCGTTATATGCAGGAGGTATTTGCTGGACCCTCGTTTACGATAGTATATACGCCCATCAGGTTAGTACCACATGCAGACTCATTTCAAAGCCTGCCTTCAGTAGTCAACCCGTTGGCTGACGAACGATCACAGGATAAAAAGGATGATGTCAAAGTTGGAATCAGATCGACAGCTCTGCTTTTTGGCAAGAACTCACACATGATTCTGAGTGGTCTTGCCGTCTCAAGTGCATCTCTAATTTCCTTTGCTGGTCATATGAACTCTCAAACTTTGCCCTTTTACTGTGGGGTGGGCATTGCTGCCATACAATTAGCACGAGTCATTCGCAGAACGGATTTAGATGATCGTCTGAGCTGCTGGAAAGGTTTTGTCGGCTGTGGCTGGAGTGGTTTTTGGGTTTTTGTAGGAAGCCTTGTTGATTATATATGGTCAATACTCTAATTGATCATTCATTTACGTCAACTACAACATTGAAAGAATATCATTTTTCATTACAAAAGTTGTCTCGGACCATGCAGATTGAAGATAAATATTCGTGTAATGCTATCCGAAGATACGAAAAGAAGAAAATCAAGTGAATCAGTAAGATCTTACGCTGCGACCCTGTATGTCACTGTTCTGTATTGTCTGGACTTGAGCCATCCCTTGAAGCCAACAACAAGAAAGGTCCAACAGAAACCCAAACAGGTGATAGCAACAGCAACATTCAAAAACATCATCACATCTGGAAATCTGGTGAAATCGAATTCCTTACCACATGGATGGAGAATGCCTACCATCTCGACCACGACGCATCGCAGCAAGAGTAACTTCCTCAGTGGAGAACATGAAGGTCAAACCCCCGCATGCTAAGAAAAAGCTACCAAGAGCTTCTGTAGGAGGTCGGGATGGAAGAATCGAGCGAGAAGGATTCAGCCAAAGGAAGAAGTAAGTAAGGCAACGCAAGACAGAAAATCCAACCAAAAGATTTCCCCATAGAGCATGAATCTGCACCTGTACAGATGGAACATTGAGAGCTGAAAAATATATTGTTCGGAGCCGACGCACCTGGAATAAGTAGGTCTGGAAATGTGCTGCCATAGCCGCACCCGTCACTCCAATTACGAGAGCTGGAAATGGATTGAAACTACCGCCATAGCTAGGGGGTTCGGTGATAGTATCCTGAGGTATATTTGATGTAGTTGCGACCGAGTTGAAGATAGATGCCGCCAGCCATTTTCTCACTCGCTTGGATTCAATACCCATGCCGACCAGACCAGCAAACCAGAACATTACCTGACACACGAATCAGGAATCTATACATCTTTCAATTATCAAACGCCACCTACTGCGATGCTTATATGTTGGATTTCTTTTGTTGTATAGGGGTCACCTGGATGTGCGCCAAAACGTTCCATCCACGTATTTGTGATCCCGTATAAGAAAATGACGAATGATTCCACAAATTCAGCGGACACAGGATCACATACAGGCGCCCGGTTCCAAGCCCAACCAAGCTCGGCAAAGGAGCCCAGAAAACGGGCAAATGACAATAGCCCATAACACCAGAATATCCCACCCTCTTGAGCAAATTTAGATTGAAAAGAGTTGATACGAAATGAATGGACGAACTGATTAAATGAGCCAAGCAACCATTGATATAATTTTCACGACAGCCACCTACGCAAGAGCGTGATGAGAATATGTGCATGTAGGGGGTCCCAACTACGGACCAGTGTATATGACAATCCCCGTCAGCAGTTGTGCAAAGCCAGCAAATACGAGGAGACGTTCCAGAACGGCAAACACGGCATTTCCCACTCGGTGAATGAGGCTCTTCTGTGAACTGTCACGTTTCTGCTGGGCAGCGAGAGTGGTATCTGATTGTATCGGAGATCGGGAACCGAAGAGGGTACCGTCTGAAGCAAGTGAAGAATTTCGATGATGATTACGGACATCGTTCGCCCACTGCGCTGTTTTACGGAAAACACCATCATCAGAAGACTGCCGAGATATTTGTGGCAATTCAAGGTCTTCTGACTCTGCCATAATCAAGCCTGTATACTCGGAACCAGTTCCCATGTGATTGATATCTCGATTTAACATGACTCGATTCCAAAATAGCTTAAAAGATCTTGGTTCATCGCTTTGGATAAACGAGATGAATCGACGAATAGCAGCAAGAATGTCGATTGCCGACAACAACACAGCCAGAATCAGAACCAGATACCCATGCCGGCCGTGCGTTGACCCTACTCAGTGAGAATGCCAGGCAGCCGCTAAGAGTCGATAGGAGAACAAACCTTGATACCTAGGGTAAGAATTAAGTCAGTGTACTGATTAATGCTCAGCAACTTCAGAAACCGTACATGTTTGGCGTAAGCTTCGAGTAGAATCCACTGGAAGCACACCCAAGAATGGAAAGGCCATAGAACGATCCAATGGCCAAACCTTGACCTGCGTGCTTGACGGAACGGAGGATGATACCTGGTGTAGTGACTCAGTCAATGCTTGGTAAATTTAACAGATACAAACTTACCCACAGGAAGGGCGATGAAGAAGGCAAGACTCATGAATACAGCATGAGATACTATCAATCCCGGGTGCCTTTTGTCACCGTTTTGTGGTTCTTCCCAGTCGATTGTATAGTATGATGGTGGAGTGGGTGCATGCCACAGGAGAACCTCGGTTTCATTCAGTTTGAGGATGGGCTGAGCATGGGAGCTATGATGGTGTCCCCCATCCAGGATGAGATGATTAGAACTTTTGACTTGTATCTCTTGCGAGAAAGCCGGCGTTTGCTGAAAAGAGAAAACAGTAAAGAGGAGGAAGCAAGGGATGAGGGTGCGCGGAGTCATCTGAAGGGGCTGGGTAAGGAGGGAGCAGAATAATACGAAACGGGAAGGTAGGGATTATTATACTGGAGATTGGAAAAAAATATACATGTCATCGGAAATGCATGGAAGGTTGACTCAGACGACCTGACAAAGCAAAGCAAAAGTTCAGCAAAAAGTTTTCAAATTCCCTCCCACCAAAGCGCGTTCCTTGATCGTTCTCAGGGTCTCCAGCTCCTCGTACAGTCCTGCTCTGGCCCATTGCCCCCCTAACAGACCCAACGCAGGCATTACACAAAAATTTGTCCTTTATGAAAATGGCTTAGCTCAGAGCACATTTTTCGGAGGTATAAACAATATGTATGCGAGCCGAAGACTCCGTGTCGCAGATCCACCTCCAGATCGATCAGTCACGTGAACAAGCACTAAGACATAGCCAGGATATACTACTAGATATACTACTACTGCATAGCTAATGGGAGGGCTTCTTCTGAATTAGGCATGAATATAGTGTATGGATAGACAGTTGTGATTGTTTCTATGAGATAAGACACTTGTTTTTCTTAGCAAGCGATAACAAATCCTGTTTTTATCCGCATTTGGAATCCCGCGACAGCACTCAATCCCACGGATATTTGTCTTGTGACCTCTGAAGCCTCGACCACCATCACCATACCGAGAATGTGTCATATCAAGCAGTTTTTATGGGGTCAGACTCCCAAAACAGAACAAGAAGCTAGGCTTTTACTAAAAATTGATTGGTTCATTCTGTCATACTGTTGCTCGATGGTAAGCATTATCAGTTGATTGGGGATTCGCTAGCTCAAGGGAATGCAGTATTTCACAAACTGTTGGTCACAAATGTTTGATTCATGAAGACAGAATACTGAATTGAGATTCTCAAGACCTGGATAGATCAAATATTAATAATGCCTATGTGTCTGGGATGAAGGAAGAATTGAATATGTTTGGAACAGAGTTGAACGTACGCTCTTCATTGAACCACATGCAGAATGTCCTCATTTCCTATAGAAAATAACCACAATTTTTACATGCGGTTATATTGTCGGAATGATTCCCAGTATGCTCCAGTTGTCGTTGCTTCGGCTATTCACTGACTTTGAGCTCCGAAGACAACGTCATGCTACAAATTGTGTCCCCCAGAATATGGCTACCACTAATGCAGATCATATGGGGTGTTCTCACTTTCTGGTACGCTATGGTTCAGGTGCTCTTCTCCCAATTATTGATCCCAGAAGCACGAGCGCAGCCCACCGCATTGAACAGGTAGGCCTGACTCAGAGAACTTGCTGGTCACTAATCTCCACGGGTCTCAGGTATATGTTATACGGTTTTTTCAAGGGATGGCGGAATCTTCTACATTTGTTGGAACGCATTATGTTCTCGGATCGTAAGTTACATTTACCTTAGTCGATCATAGTCTGATGAATGCCAACACAGATGGTATAAGTCTGCAGAGCTCGGGAAACGCTCTGGCATTTTCACAAGCTCAGGATTTGTAGGAACGTTGTTAGTCCTATTATCACCAATGCTAGCCATAGAAAATTGATTAGATTCGACAGGTTTTCTGGCATCTTACAAGCCGCAATATACAAGTTAGTCTTGGTCATCAGTACAGAGGCCTCTAATCCTCAAACGTGTCTTCAGACATCTCAATGGGAGGTCTGGACTTACAGGCTGGCGTTGGCTGTACGTGGCACATATGAGATATCCGAAGTCGATCATCTCACTCCATCTGTTTTAGTTTCGTAATAGATGGAGTTATCACCTTGCCAATAGCTATATATGGTTATCTCATTTTCCCTGACATTCCTCGGACAACGAAAGCATTTTACTTGACGAAGGAGGTCAATGTCATCCCATATATCTTTCCATGCACGAGCCTTAATATGACTAAACAGGAAAAAACATTGGCCTGTGCTAGACTTCGGGGGAAAGTACAGGTTGATCGGCCTCCTCTGACCTGGAACCTGGCCTGTAGGATTTTAGGTCGATGGAGGTGGTATGCTTGTAGTCTGCTTGTGAGTTATGTCATTTTGATCCGACTACCCATAAGCAAATATTCTTCTCTTTGAGTTTGCCATTTCCGGCGAAACAGAAAGCCTTGGATCAAACAATATAATGGGACAATGGCTCAAGTCTACAGGTAGATATACTGTCGAACAAATAGGTCATCAATCTCCCACTTCAAATCTTCCTGAATACTGACAAGTCCATAGACTTTTATCCCTCTGGTGTCACTGCCGTCGCAATCGTATCCACATTGATTTGCGCTACTTGGACCGATTTCACGCGCGTCCGTTGGCCTGTACTGGTCTATATATCGGTCTCAGGTATCATTGCTGCGATCTGTCTTCTAGTTCAGAGTAGTCCTATTGGACTCAAGTTTTTCGCATTCTGTCAGTGGCATGAATGATGTCAATTCCGATGAGTATGCATTCATTCAAACTTATCTACAGACATTGCAGGTGCTTCATATGTGGGGCAGGCTACGACATTCGCGTTCGTTTCCATCTTCTTTGCCTGTTTCTCATCTTAGAATCCTTTCATATCTCCATTTAGATGGGCCAACGAAATATGTGCTGATGATGATCAGGAGAGGGGTATTGTTTTGGCATCCATGAAGTCAGTCATAAACATATATTATTTCACATGCTCATGATACATATTTTAGTATGTGGAACAACGTTGTAAATGCGTGGTGGTCAATTGTATTTTATCCTGCAACTGATGCGCCACGATTCCACAAAGGGATGATTGCAATGTTATGTATTTCTGTTGCCACCCTTGGAGCTACTTATCTGGTGTACTATTTGGAACAACGTCAGCGCCAACAAAAACAAAAGGTGGATACACACAATTCCAAACGACAGACACAGGATATAAGGATGAAACAGGAGGCAGGATGAAACAGGAACTATAGAACAATTAGAAGTCGCTTTGATTAGTATGAATAACATAGCGCTCCTCTCCAACCTACGAAAGAGGACGCAAAAGTAAAAAGATACAAGGAAGGGTATAGATAGGCTTGAATACAGCATTGTGATTCTGTAGGCAAGGTCAGCCATAGCTCAGAAGTAGAATTTAAGTTATACTTGAAGATCAGAGATACTCTCGGGATGATTCTGTCAGGTAGGTTTTACAGGAGCTAGGAGAAGCAGGAACCTATTGCTACCATGCAGCTGTGTGGGACACGATTTGAATTGTATATGAACGGTATGGTGAAGCCCGTTGGTATCACCTCGATGGCATGAGTATCGAGATTGTGTAAGTATGATATGTTGGCTCTCGAGGTGACAAAAATCTTGATGACCACGAGCGGCAGACGGAAGAGATGGAGAATCTCTTCCGATGTCTGAACTGAGAATGCTGAACCTTCGTTTTCCAATCGAATCTCGGTCGAGGCGACTTTTGAAAATTTCAGAATCAAGATGGCCAGTCTCATCGTGCATACGGTTCCTTTTTTCTCGTCTGAGGGCGACAACTATTACAACCAGGATGAGGGCAACACTAGGTCTCGGATATACGCTCGAAGTAATGGTCACATAGAAAGTACTGCCATCCAAAGTCCTTTCAACTGGAACAAGAATGGACGCAGGAGAAGGGGTGAATGTGGGGGTAGGGGCAGATGTAGCAGGAACAGAAGCGAGCCTAGTGATCAGGACGGTTGTAGGAGTAGGCGTGGGCGTAGAGGTGAAAAATGAGGCTCCCAAAATTAGAGAAGTAAGTGACGATAGCAGCAGCGAAGTAGACGCAGTTGACGGCGATCGACCGAGAGAAAGAGAACTTGGGGTAGAAGTCCTTGAGAGATTATATCAGTACTCTGAAAGGGGTGATCTCTAATTGATTGGAACTGACACAATAACGCTGTCAGAAGTTGGCAGTCCAATTGACCCGGTAGAATATCTGATGATACATCAATGACCTATGACTTGAGCTCAATTCACATTGAATGCTCACTCCGCGTGGCGAGTGAAAGAACTAAAGGACATTCGTCACGTATAGGTACCTGGAACATCGTCTGGGGAACTCACAGAAGATCGCTAAGCAAGTCTATGGACTGTTGATCTGAATGTCGTCTATGCAAAAACAGTCAAACGCACCTAGCAGCTGCACCGGAATCAGCCCAGCCATGACCCGCGGGAAAAAAATTCAAATGAGAGGATATGATAACAGCTGTTCAAAGGAACGAATGGGATAGAATAAGCTTACTCTTTCTCACCCTGCAGAGTGCACTAACTTGAAGTGAATGTTTGTGGAGTGTGTCATCACGGCATTGGAGCTATGCTAAATGAAAGATGTTTCTCTGTTGTATTGCTGCTTCCTCTCGGTGAGAGTTGCTCCACATTCTCAACAGGACCATAAATTTCTGTTGCCCTCACTGTTTACGCTGGATTCATAAACGTGGATCCCGTTGTTCCGTTGTCCTTCCATCCCAGCGGCTCCAGGGCACGAGCAACTGGAAAGTGCTTTATCTATGCTTTGCGCCAGTTGCTTTCCAGTCTCAAGGATATTTGCTTGACGAATGCATCTCCTGAATCATCGTTCTCGCAGGCGCAGCTCCTGTTCTACACCATTCACACCAATGGGGGATGTTTTTCATTAGTTTGTAAACAAAAAGCAGATTGATGAGAAGGGGGTGTTCGTCGAGCATCTTCGAGACAATCCAGAAGTCAACATATCTATCAAGTTCAATCGCATGGCTGCACATGTACACAATTTTAGTTCCGAGCTGTTGAACGCTTTGCGGATGGCTGGGTGGTGGTGGTTATGGATGATATATCTCACATCAATATTACGAGATAGAGCGGAGACCACTGGATAAGAACATGTATAAAGCTGCCCAAGAGGCCCTTGTCTTATTGCGTGCAGATGAGCTCGTCCATGGTGATGTGTGCGAAACGAACATAATATGGGGTGGATAGCGACCGTCTGGTCGACATCATCCTTGTCCATTTTGACGGGGCTGGGAAAGAGAACATTGTCAGATATCCATCCAACATCACGTTAATTGACCCCGAGCTTCCGCTTCGAATGTGGAGGCTTGATTTGTTCAGTCCATGATGACCAGCTGTTGGAATTCTCATCCCAGTTTATATCCATTCCATGTGAATATTTTTGCTGCTGTGTACTTTAAGATTAGCCGTCTCTTGGACATAAGGACAAAGCAAGTTGAGTCATTATAGAATTAGAAGTTGACTAGGGATTCTCGAGGGCTGAAGAGAAAATTGGATGGTATTTACTATGATAGTGTCCTTGACATACTTTGATCTTCTACCAACTTCGACATCGTCTTCAACTGCGCCTACTTTTGTGCTTCACATTGATTGAAATGGTGATCGTCGCAATCCAATGATCGAAGAAGCCCTTTGCACGGAATGTATCAGCATCGGAGGACCCCTGTACGTTCAAAGACGAAA
>Ga0153987_1000442_pt1 | contig 13242 bp, 10 predicted proteins | sample TSNC071MetaG_FD_102279 | JGI IMG/M metagenome (GOLD analysis project Ga0153987, IMG submission 102279) | Attine ant fungus gardens microbial communities from North Carolina, USA - TSNC071 MetaG | ecosystem: Host-associated > Fungi > Mycelium > Unclassified | place: USA: North Carolina, William B...
ATTTAAGTTGGAGTTTAGGTAGCTTTCTTCCTCAGTTGTCTATGTGAGTGCCCGATGCCTGAGGTGAGGAAGTGTTATACTACTATTTACACTGATTGTACTGATAGAGACAATGTAGACATTCTTTAGGTAAATAAACTTAGTTGTCTATGTAAGTGCCTGACACCTGAGACATTCTTTAACTGGAGTGGTACTCAAACATTACTGGGGCAGTACTACCTAGCAGCCTTACACCTCAGTCATCCATTAGACATCTGAGTTGATACTTTGTCAATATTTCTTCTCAAGATGTACTTTACCAGTACTGTTGTTGTGTATGCATCTTGGATTTCTCTTCTTTTGTGTTTGTCATTGTGTCTTCTTCAAGGCTCTGATGGATTAGTCAGCCAGTGGCAATTTTCGAGGCTGTACTATTGTTTGTAACCTCAGTTCTGTGAATATCAGGCTGAGTTAGATTCATTGCCAGGTTGATAGATTAATATCCAACTGCGTGATGCTTTTCTACTTATTTTATTAAGTACTTCTTCCAGGGCAAAGCCAGGAGAGTAGAAAGACCCTCAATGTAGTATATAACAAAGTTATATACTTACACATCCTCAGGATCCTCACAGGTGACTCCTGGGGTGAGCTTTTTCCTAGACATCTTGTTTCACCATTAATCATTTGACCTCTTCATGTGCATACATATACATCAGTCTACCTTCCAACAACTCTCTCAGTTGCCTACACTACCTGAGAATGCCTGAGTTTACTAGATAGGTTCTCCTACATGTCTACTCACTCACAATCATGGTGTAGTTCAACTATTTTTTGAATAAAGTTGTCATCTTTACCGGTGACTCCTGAGTTCTACTATTCGAAAACTTTCTATGCTATCGCGGATTGCGCTCGAGTACCGCAACATAATTTTTGGAAAAGAAAAACTGCCTGCTTATGTCACGCTGGCGTCAGTCATGGATGGGTTAGCTGCAGAGGATGACTCAATCATGTGTACCATTCGTCTTTGAGACTTCCCACCCATCAACGTTCAAATTGTTCTATAAACAGATCAGAGTGTCAAGATCTATTACCCAACAACACCTATGACGCCTCCACAACCGATTTCTCAAACAGGTCACACAGATGAAATCAATTTTAACATATATGTTACCTTTCAGCGCATCTTGAAGGATGACCAGGCATGTATCTACTACGGGCATACCTAGACTTGTTTCTAATCTCTTCAAAGATGTCTCCACCCCTTGCTGCGATCTTGACCCTCACCGAGGTTATCGAAAACTCCAACGGTGAACGACTCGCTCTATACAACTGGAGCTCCAAGCTCATCTTCTTATAGCCGACACTATGTTTGAGCTGGTAAAAGCCCTCAATGATGGGGCAGAAGTATTGAAATGTCGGACCCCAAACCTCATCAGTCCTAATGCAGGTTGCCAATTATTCATTACCTTTGTGACCTTGTTCCCACATAACTCCGTTGTGCGTTTCAAATCTAATTCTACAGGCCGGCCATCTAATCAAGTAGTCAGAATTTCCTGGATCTTAAGAGAGAACTCATTCGGCAAGGCCAACAATATGTTGCGGAGGCTTTGACCTATCGCCAAAAGATAGCCGATTTGGCTGTTGGATTCATCAAAGATGGCTCTGTTGTGGGTGCTACTATGATCCATCAAATGGGTTTGTTATAATTGATGTCATAGATCTTGACACATTCTCACTCCAGGGTGGTCATGCAAACCTTGCTTCTAGCTCACAAGCGCAAAAGAATATCTGGTCTGTTTCTCTGATGGAATACTGGCTTTTTTTGGCTACTTATCATATCTCAATCCATAGTCTTTGTGACCGAAGCACGTCCTCGAGGACTTGGGTGCGTCTCTTCGGTTCTTTCGATCATGCGTTAATAAATTGTTCAGAATCAAGACAGCTGAGGCGCTAATCGCAGCCGGTATACCATGTTGTGTGATATTGGACGCTGCCGCGGCCTATGTCATGGATAAAGTTGATTTCGTCCTTGTCGGCTCGGAAGCTGTGGTAGAAAGTGGAGGGCTGATAAACGCAGTTGGCAGCAACCAGATAGCGATCATTGCAAAAGCCGCCAACAAACCGTTTTACGCCCTGGCGGAAAGGTGGGTGATTTTATCACATTGTAAGTAAACTGACCCACGACCTTTTGTCCACTGTAGTTACAAGTTCCATCGCCTCTTTCCTTTATCACAATACGATCTGCCGAGCAACAGATCCAATATACTCTCATTTGTGCAAGCTTCTGCTACCAATGATTTGGTAACTACGCCTTCTGTTAGTCACAGCCGGGAAAACTTCAGCGTCTCTATCACGGACTCTCCCGTGAGAATCACACAGGAACACATCTGTGAAAATAATCCCGACGTTGATTATACGAGGTACTTTTGGCTCTGAAGTATTCCTTCAATCCACTGATATTCATCGAGGCCGGATTTGATTTCCCTAGTATTCTCTGACGTAGGTAGTCTCACACCCGAAGGTGTCAGTCAGTATCTTGTCGGCATGTTTGCTGGGTGAAAAGTGTATTCGTTTGTGCCCCTTCGCTGTTCTAGATGCAGGTCGAATTACCGAATAAGCGCAGAACCTGACTGCAGGCTTTTGCTAGGCAATTACTGTCGTTGTCCGAGGATCTTTCTTTCTGAATGATAGACAACTTCTACATGCGCGGGTATTAATGTCTCATGTCTTCCACGACATGATGCCGAGTACCAAAGTGGTCTATCACCCATTATCAAGGTATGCCTTCCATCAGCAGCACTATAAGAAATTCAATTGGAATTCACTTACTGTGGTGACGTCTACGACGCACCATATCCAGCAAATGGTGTCATAGTCCGTTTCTGAGGGCCACAGGGCCAGGTTTCGGGATCAGGAATCTATGTTTCGAGTTCTTGACATGCATTACCACGGAAATATAGATTCCAAAAATTTCATTATGAATTGATCCTGAGGCCCAGAGTTACAAGAAGCTGATATGGCGAGCATCTTGATACACCTCGAGAAAATGTTTGTAGCCTGGTACAGTCAATTGGTTCGCCTGACAGAATTCGGCCACATCCGAGCAAGTTTCGAGAATTCCAACAGTATAAAACTGAAACCACCAGTGAATACCAGCTTCATTCCTTCTTCCCATCCAGACAACCTAACCTCTGATGATGTGCCGCTGGCGACAGTGAGTGGGACCCGAGCGTCGGAAGGAACGTCTAAAATGACTGAACAGAGTGAGACATCTATATGCTGAGTGTAGACACTCTACGGCTTTGGTATGTCAGATTGAGCTCCTTCTATACCACGAGTCAATGACGCCTGGATAGCCCGATGAACTGGTAATCTGCTCGAGCCGATGGGACCTCTAATTGTTCTAAGCTGCACTTTTCAGGTCGAGTGCAGGAACCGCTTCTGTAAATTCAGTCCAAGTCATCCTTCACAATGTGGGCCTAGTTGTACCTCGACCTGTTGGCAATAGTGAGCTTCCCTGAAGATTGAGCGCAAATGGATCCACTCACCTCGATCGTGAATTCCCCAGTCGTCAGTTTCCAGAGCAATATGGTAAGCTCCCTTTCTACCAGTTGTTGATGATAGTTCTTGAAAGTCGCTTATATCGGTAGACGTCACGCATCAAGGACTTTGTCCGAGATGTGGTGCAAAAGCATGAACTGCGACAAAGAAGTGCAAGGCTCTAGGGGACATGATGACGCAATGAATAGAAGCGCTGAGTATTCGGAAAGGTGGGAAAACAACTACCGTGTTGAAACCTATGAGAGGACGCTATTGGATTGTTTGTGGAGAATTCCACGGATTGTGAAAGCCCAGGAATAAAAGCTCCTTGTCCACGAGGTACATGAGGTGTGAATCGCAGAAAGAAAAAGAATCTGTTTTCGAGAGAAGAACCTGTCCCTGTTCGCTATGGATTATGTAGCCTAGGAATGGCATTGATCATACAACTGACCGGATACGAATAACCGGGATTTCCATGTCCGCTGGTCAGCCAAGGAATCAGACCGGACTTCTTAACTGTCACCAAGAGGTACCAGACACATAGAACTATGTCAACTAGTCGTTGGTGCATCTGGTGCATGCCTGCATCACGCACCGATAATTATAATGATGAATGTTCAAGCAAGACCAAAGTAAGGCAATAGCATTCAGGAGGCTAGGATCTTCCCTCTATCCCGTGACTTGGGTCGAGAATCGCACTGTTCAGAAGGCTCAAAATTAGAAACATCGTGACGTAGCCTTTGAGCTTCACTATGTCATTTTGAGAATAGGAAAGACATTAAAATAGGCTTCCGTTTACTCTATAAGTGAATCTGAGATGTTGGATTGAAATTAGGCCGCTAACATCAATATCAGACTGGAGGTATGTACAGAAGTACCGCACCGCGGAGCTGTGTGCAATCGAAGAACATGACCAGAATCGGAGGGCGGCTTGAAAGGAGCATACGACTGTCCTCATGGAGTCAGCGCTAGAATTGTCACTAGAAGGCAGTGAGATGAACAAATTGGCTGTTTGAGTGAGATATCATTTCGTCTTTCTCGCATTACGTTATCAAATTGAAGCATTGCCATGTTACACTCTGCCAACACACAGTGGTATTTTCCCTTATCGGTTCTTGCGTCGACGCCTTCCACTTCTCCAAGACCAAGGGAACTCTATGATAGAGCCAGAGGTATCGAGTTTCTCTTTCGCCTTGGTTCATCTTTGGCACTGTCAGTTTTTGTAGTTTCAGCCATCATTATCTGACGCTGTCCTCAGACCCACTTCAGCCATGTGCACAGCAGCAACTTGGTTTCATCGTTTCTATATGAGATACTCCATGAATGACTTTCACCGTCAAGTACATCGATCCTCACCGCTCAAGGTACCTAGCTCACGATCTTGGAAGGACGTTGCTGCCACTTGCATTTTTTTGGCCACAAAAACAGAAGAGTGCGGCCGAAAACTCAAAGATGTAGCGAGGATATGCCAAGCAAAGGTACACAGCACAGATGTCAACAACATTCCCGCTGATGGTAAAGTTCGTTGCACCGTAACAATCGCTTGATTATCGTGAATTGGTTCCTTTTTTAGGAGGTTGAGCAATGTCAGGCAACTATTCTCTTCATAGAAGAAGTACTCTTGGAGGCCATTTGCTTTGATTTTGTTATTGAGAATCCTCATTCACATTTGGTTGATATCTTCGACGCCGCTTCAACGGATGACCTAGTGCAAGAGTATGCATGGAGTATTGCACATGATTCGTGAGCTCTCGAAGCGAACCATGCAATTAACGTCTTCACAAATCGAGTACAGATATCGTACACCACTTTGTGTCTTTTTCTCTCCGAAAATCATCGCAGCTGCCTGTTATGTTCTCGCTCAACGAATCCATGACGGACCTAATTCGCCCTCGTTAGACGCTCGAATCTCTGCCACTGCTCCTTCGATGTCCCTGCCAACCCCTCCCACTCACAAACCTCCATCTCCTGATGCAACGAGGTTTGCGATAGAGCATTTCCGGCTTACTGAGGATGAATTAACATCTATTGCTGGTACCGTAAAGTCTATCTGCGCTTCTTGCTCTAACTATATCCTCCAAACAGTTGTTCTCGTGATACTTCTTGATTTTTACAATGCACAAGACCTAGATTCTTATCCATACATATCGAACATCATCTCAGTACGTCCATGTCCATGGCATAGACATCTGATAGTAATTTTTGTATTCACATAGGTTGTGCCACCAACATCCTCTCTCTCTCATGGATTATATGATTCGTTTTCTGTGATGGCGCAAATTACATCCAACGAAGTAAGTGCACGAGAATTACTCGAGAGTAGCAGAACACCCAACCCTTCTCATGGCGGTTCTACACCCACGACGAAGGCTTGAGGGCCCAGCGAGATATAATCAAATCAACTATTCTGTGGTTCCACCACTGGTACACCTCCAAGCTGTGCCATTGGAATCCTTGATCAAATCACATCATTCCAGGATGCAATTAATCAATCGATATAAACCTCCTCAGTAGGTGCCGCTGTATAGTCTTCTGTACCGGGATAAAATAGTTGGCAGCGAGGTTCAGATGAGCGGACGTGCCTGCGTCTTCGACCCAATCAGCATGTAGAATACTCGTTCCAAACCACTGTATAATATACCCTGGCTCTTTCCCTCCCAATCGGATTCCGAGACCATGACACAGCGATATCGACCTAGATAATGAAAAGTAGGGTCTCAGTCCGCGGTGCATTCAATGGCTCAGGAACCTACGTATAGCCAGTGATCAGTTAAGCTGAGATCTTTGATAGGGCAAAGAAGACGTCAGGGCCCTGGTGGGCGATGTCGGAAAGTTGAGCAGGCCTATTGATGTGCCCGGGGTTCTTGGAGTCGATACGACCCACCCTGGGTCTCTGATAGGTACCTGAGCGCCCCATAGCGGAGGCTATCCAGTAGGTCAGACACTCGAGAATGTTAGGTGTATGTTCATCCAAATGCCAGACATCAGATATCATCCCTGAACACCAATCTTGTCACGAGTCAACATTCAGAATAGCCAGCAGTTATGTAGCGCTCACCATCGGAAAAACAACCGAATGTCCAGATGTTCCAAGATGTAATCACAAACCACTTTGTGTTATGTTTGACACAAGTGTCCCAAAGCTGACCAGGATGAGATAAATATAACTTATTGACAGCTATGCTCACCTTGGCCCAAATTTTATGTTGACTGTGAAGGTCACTAGTATACGGGCGCCCCGGAGGGATGTGTGGAGGAAGCTGAGAGAAATTCAGTCTTGTCCTTGTAAGAAGATAACATACCCACTGAGCTACATTTGATAAAATCTTTAAACTCAGTCTGACTCAGGATATAAGGGGGTTGATACGCTAGGACAACCGCGTTTTGTGAGACTTGATCATACCGTTGAGTCTTCGTCCATAGGAAGTAGCCAAAAATTTTGCAGTCAACATCAAAGCCTTCTTGCTGTTTGAATTTCCATTGTCGTGTGTCGGGAAAGAGAATATGTAGCAGCCTCTGAGCTGAATTCAAGGGTAGCGCATATAAAAGTGCTGCAAGCCTATCGCAAAAAAAATGACAATGGCCATCGAAAAACCACCTTTTACACGCACCGATCAATCGTATCGACAGGAAAATTTATTCTATCGGTGGTACCATCCCGCCTACGGGTACCAAGAGACAGGATTTCAGTAGATCGTGTATTTCTGTGTTCAAAAGGTACGTTAGGAATGTTTGATGACGTCCCTTGCATCAGACATAAGGTGAGCATGAGATCTTGTCGCAAAACTTTGATTCATACTCACAATTAATGACTTTTCGAGCGAAAACAAGAGCATCAATCTGATATATGATTTCTAGGCGTCTCCATGCTTCAGACCTGATTGCTAAGCAATTTTGGCTATTCCTGTGACCAGGAAGGGACGCTAGAGGCATGCCCGCAGTACCTCGTATGTAAGGAAGTGTAGTGTTGGTGACATATTGATGAAGGCCTGGACGAGGCATGTTCACGGACGGTCGGCGATGAGGATGTGACGAGTAGATGTTGGTAACTTTGAAATATAAAGTTCATTATGTACCCAAGCGTGGCACATACTTGAACGTTATTATGCACCGAAGACAAAGGTGAACAATTTGCTGCTTATCTTGGAACAATAATGATATGACTCTGGTGGCACCTATAATATCACACGTGGCCGACGTTTCCTGACAACGAATAGCCATTTGTTGCAGAGGATGCAATAGCAGACCTTTGGATACTGGCAGAAATTCGGTCATCACTCCGGATCATTCCCAATGAATGGCGAGTGCTATCGACGGAACATTCGGAAGGACGCGTTCGTAAAAGTACACAGTGAGACATGAAACATGAAACATGATCACGATAAAATGTTTCAGAAATTGACAGAAAATTGAATCACGATACAATCCACGCCTCAACAAAATCTGGGGTGGTAAGAGCGTGAGAAGGCTGTGTGCTGTGCGCCTCAGCGGCATTTGTTTTGACATCTGTTTGACCTCCTGTTATCCCTGCTTTACAACATGAGTTCTGCTCTCAGCTGTAGTTTTTATGGATTAGGCATAATGGCAGCCTTTCTTTCCATTGCCAGCAGTAAATACCCTTCTTCGAGTTCCTCTACCATCACATTCTCTTCAAAGCCAAGCATTCTCGTGGTACGCAAAGAGGATGACGTTGGCAGTGTAGAGAGACAGTCTCTTCGACAGCTAGTGGAAACTAGAGTTTCCAGTGTGCTTAAGGATTTCAGACCACTCTGGTGGCTTTTCAAGTATGTACTGCAGCCCTAGCTACATTAGCCATCAACTGAAGGAATGTCCATCCAGTGGTCACCTCCAAACCATTTACTCTGTTCTCGGGGATTTCTCTAAGGGTGAACAGATATCATATAAACGGTATGTGCTTCTGACATCTCTGAGTGCAAACCAATGACCAAGCCAGATAGGATATACCTGCAGCTAGTTGATGGTGGCACTCTGTAAGCTCGTCATAATCTGATAGGTTGTCCTGTGTCAATTTTCGAAAGTGGCCTCGACTTTGCTCCTATAGATGAGAGAAGCAACCCATACCTGGAGGATAGTACTCCTATCATCGTCGTCCAGCATGGATTGACTGGAGGTGAGTCCTTGACGGAATTTGAGAAACGAGTTTGAACTCACGCATTGTAACGTCAAGGTTCACATGAGCCATATGTTCGAGCCATTCTTAGTCGAGCCATTCTATCCAAGGAGAAGGGAGGCCTGGGGTATCGGGCGGTTGTAATTAATTTCCGAGGATGTGTGTCCGATCATTAATTCTGACGATGTTTTTTTGACTTCTTATTTGGTATAGGCGCTGGGGTACCTGTCACAAGCCCACGTTTTTATTCTGCTGGACATACAGACGATACGCGGAACGCATTGCTTTTCATCGCAAATCAGTATCCGAAAGCGCCACTCCTGGCCCTTGGATTCTCACTCGGTGCTAATGTACTAATACGATACCTCAGCGAGGAACAAGAGAATGCTCGGTTTCATGCAGCGTGTGCCCTTGCTTGTGTATGACTAGTTCCGAATTTATGATTTGTTGTATATACTGATTTTCGGGTTTAGCCTTGGAACCTGGAAGATAATAATACAAGGTAGGTACAATTGACTCAAACCCATCACTGTCGCCTAATTCTCGTTATTGCAGACTAGAGAGTACCTTTCTTGGGAAACATCTGTATTCAAAAGGAATGGGCAGTAATCTTCAAAAGCTCCTCGAACATCATCATCAGGCACTTTCAACCAATCCAGATCACTTTGTGGCCCAGGCTACCACTAAAGCCATGGCTCTTAAGAACCCTACGATTGAACAGTTCGACCATGCCTTCACCGCGGTTGCTGGTGGCCCGCCTCCTGCCTTTCCTTTCCCATCCTCTCACGAATACTATAAATATATGTCTACCGACAACGATGTGGCAGACATACGAGTACCATTTTTAGCCATTAATGCTGAAGATGACCCGATCGTTCGTCGCATGCCAGACAATGGTGACGATAACCCATTCGTAGTGATGGTACTCACCCGAGGAGGTGGACATCTCGGCTGGTATCAGGCTGGAAGTATGGGTAACATAGACCGATGGACCAATCGACCGGCCCTTGAATGGTTGAAATTAATGGGGGATGATGTCGTTCACAACCCGATTGCGAAGGGAGGCCGGATATTTAAGGACAGTGATGGCTGGTTGAGGGAAGAAGGCCAATCTCGCCTCGGTTGCAAGGAAATAGGGGATATCATCGAGGGGAGCACTGGCGAACTCAACATTTTGCAAGGCCTGTGATGTCATAGAGAGGAATTCCAATACCAGAACGATATTGACTTGCAATGATGCACTTGATAAATTGGTTAATCACTATCACTAAATGTAACCCCTTCATTTTCTTCTTGTTCTTCGTCTCTCAGTCTTTCATACTGGCTAGCGTCGACAGAGATGATACCTTCTTCCACCAAACTCCCTTCTTCAAGGTGTCTGTTACGTTCGAATAGTTGACGGCCTACAAAAGAATGTTCCATGGGTAATCAGTTCATCTTGTATAGGTCAGACCTCCTACCACTGAGTCTCATTGCATGCTTCTTGTATTCCTCGCGTTCCTTAGGTGTTAAAGCTTTAATTTTTTCCTCGTCTTCAATGGCTTTCTTTTGTGCCATTTTCTCATTGTACTTGGTCCTCCAAGCCGAAAATGTCACTGGTGTCACTAACATGCCGTGCGTTCGCGCTGCTTCTGCCTGGTAAATCATCATTGAGACCGCCTGCTTCCAGTAATAGATACCCAAACAGTACAGACTTGAAGTTCTAGACGTTCCTTTTCTTGTTCTTCTTTCTTCCGCGTTTCCATTCGTGTTCGAAGAAGGCGTGATAAATGTTCCCGAAGATGGGAAACAAGAGTAAATGTCATAGCCATTCCGACATTTTCTCTACCCTTGAGCAAATCAGCTACCAGTAGTATAAAAACTACATTCAAACATACGACATTTTGCAGTTCGAAAATGAGCTCATCAATTTCTCCGTTTGTGAAATACGTCTCAATTGGTTCCAAGGAAAGTTCGGGTATGGTCCGAGGGTAATCATCGGTATAGTGGACTTTCAAACTAATCTTGGCTGGCTTGTAATAAGAACACTGACATGGATGTGATGTAGATGTAGTGGATTTTGACGCACGAGGTTCTACTCCATCCTCTATTTCTTCTGGTTCTGCGTCAATCTGGACGTCGGTATCGGAGAGCTCTTTGCATGTATCTCAGCAACGAAGTTAATATTCGCAAACTGATTCCGTGATACAAACTTGTAAGCTCTGTGGGATATATAGCCCTCAAAACCTGATAAATTATCAGCTCAATTTGGCATACGAGTAGTACGGCGCACCTCCATTTCCTCTGCGAGTACATCAGAAGCCATAGACAGATAAAAAGTAGACAAAGATCGTGCAAAGCTGCAGGCACGTGACTTGTTTGCATCTTGACCACCGTGTACTTTTTCATTAGGACAAATGTCGTCACTGATACTCTCTCGCATCGTTTCTACCTGCCGTCTTATTGGTACACTCGAAAAATCTTTCCATCCTTTCATAAGTACCCATCCTTCTCATACATGTTCTGTCTCGACTGTGCCCAAAGTCCCAAACATAACCGAAGCTGAACAGGGCGAGCAAACCCAATGGTCTGAAAAGGCTCATCATGCAATGGCCAGCATTACAAGTCAAGACAAATTGGACTCCTACTCCGGTATAGTATTCCTGTCTGTTCTGTTGTCCAGTTTCTGCTTATAATGAACTCGCCAAGGTCGCACTGTTGCTGTAACGAGGAATCTTGGCGACTCGTTGAGAGTACTCGATGGGATCCTTGCACGTAACAAGGTTAAATATGAGCTACGGTCGACTGAACGGCATGAAAAGAAAGGGGTCAAACGCCGAAGGCTTGCAAGTGAGCGTTGGAGAAACAGTTTTGCGAATGAAGTGTGTTCTGATATCATCATCTGCCCAAGTTCTAAACCTACCTTTTCATAGGTCCGCAGAAATGTTCAGCTTGTCATGAAAATGCGCAATCGTGGGGCATAATCCGGAAAGGCTGAAGAATAACGTACAATCCTTCCTAAATCCCACTGATTTTTTTTGAAAATGACCACGAAGATAAGTCTAAGGTGTTCTTGCCTCGTTTTCTACAGGGTATGCATGTCCATTTTCCCTCTTAGGCATTGAATGGGCATGATATAAACACGAGTCTCAAGCATCGCTTGAACAGATCTACCGGCTGTGTCTAGGACTTGTGGATTGGCTAAGAATGTGCTGTTCACCTTAGGGGACATGACAGTGCTACTGCAAGCTCATGTGATGGATGTGGCACCATATAAGATATTATTAGGAAAGCTATTTGATACTATAACAGAGAGTACAACTGTAAACGATTGTGAAGGGAACCAGACTATAAATATAATGTGCCTAAATATGGGAGCAAGAGCTGCTATACCTACAGATAAGTGGGGATTGTTATCCAGGAAGCTGGAGTCTCTGGCACATTTTCAATAAGCCTTAAGGAATCTAAAGAGACGAGTGGATGAGAGGTGCCCTGTATTATAGAATTGGATAAAGAAGGGAAGCCTTTTGTCTCGGAGGCTCTACCTTTGGAAGTGACTGAGCTATCGGTGGATGAGGTACAATTATTGTACCTACAGAAGAGTATTCAGATGGAGAACGTGCCTTAGGATCCAGTCCTGGGACAATTTCTACTGGAACTTAAACATAAAGCAACCGCAAGAAAGTCAATAGCAGTTGTTAAAGAGGAAGATAATATAAATGAACCAGAGGAGAGAGCGGATGCTGTATGCTTCACGAAGAAATATAAACCAGTGGCTTTAAAAGTAAAGCCAGTTCTAGGAACTCTACCAGAAAGATTTAGAATTATATGAGATATAAAAGAGGATCCTCTGAAAGATCTATCCATACTACCAGAAAGACCACTGGACTTTGTTCCAAAAGGAAGATATATGGCAAAAAGAGAAAAAAAATTAAATATAACTCACAGATCAGGATTTCTTTGGCCCGAGGAAAGAAAACTTATGTATTGGATGATAGCAGAGCAGAATCATGCTTTCACATGGGAAGACCCAGAAAGAAGGAGATTTAAAGAGGAATACTTTCTGGTGATCGAAATACCAATAGTGGCACATGTTGTTATGGAAACTCTGGATTCTACAGAGTTACTCATGGAAGACCAGGCATGGCTTGACTATCTCTGGGACTTTGAAACAAAAGGGATTAATCTTGATCTCTCTTCAGACACTGACTAGATCTTTCATCTATCCTTTTAAAGAACAACTCCTCACTGTCACTTTTCTTGTCACAGACAGTAACAGACTATTGACTCAGTCTTCCTTCTTCTTATTTATCAAACTTCCTTGTAACACTGTGACTCTTCCTTGTAACACCTAGTTACCCTTCCTTGTAACACTCCTGACTCACACTTGTTACAAGTAGTTACAACTTCATATAACACTAGAACTATACATACAAGTGAAGTGAAGAGAGGACAGCAGTTCTCTCCTTTCTCTTGGTTTTCTCTTGAACTATAGAATATTCTATCCTCAGGACTTAAACCAGCAGACTAGCCAAGCTTTAGAGCTGAACTGTTAGACCTGAACAATGTCTCGTTGTGCTCCTTTGCATATAACTCTTCTGAAATCCTTAACC
>Ga0153987_1000443_pt1 | contig 13196 bp, 15 predicted proteins | sample TSNC071MetaG_FD_102279 | JGI IMG/M metagenome (GOLD analysis project Ga0153987, IMG submission 102279) | Attine ant fungus gardens microbial communities from North Carolina, USA - TSNC071 MetaG | ecosystem: Host-associated > Fungi > Mycelium > Unclassified | place: USA: North Carolina, William B...
AATTTTATTGTTGCAGTGTTACTAAGATGCTAGATGCCTAAGCAATAGAACTGAAAGGGAGTTGTTCAGTGGAGCAATTTAAGATGAGAGAGTCGCTTGGAAATGGAAAAGAACCTTCTTGACGTCATCCCTCATAAAATATGATATATGAAAAGACGAGGACTGGGCTGTCACCCTGTGAAGTTAAAAATAGTGGCACCCGTGATTGAAAAGAAAGTGATTGATCGGCTTCTCGTTTAATTAGAGATAGGCTCTGTGACAGGATGCAGGTTCAGGCTTTTTTTTTTCAATTTCGCTTCCCAACAGCACAAAACCCCGAATTGACTACTGGACAGTCCACGTCTCTTTCGAACCTAGTCCTTTTTTTTCTTGTCCCAGATATATAATTCATATATATGAAGCTCTATGATGACCCACTTGGTGCCATCGTAAGTGCCTAGACCCAATTCTCAACAAGGCAACCTTATTCATGAAAAAAATTTTTTTTTCGGAAAAAACCCCAAGTTGGGGTGGATAGCCATGGGATGCCGGTACATTTTGACACCTCATAGCTGATATAACACGTCTATTATTATTATCATAATAATTTTTTAATACCTCAAGGATCGTGGTGTACCTCCCCCAAATAACGGAAAACTACCGACTTCAATCTGACGAGGGCTTGAGTCTGATTTTCTTGGTGACATGGATGATAGGCGATATCTGTCGTCTTGGTGGCGTCCTTTCAGGAAGCAGCTGGGTACCTGCTGTGATTTGGTTTTGGGCCTATGTGTGTGGTTTTTTCTTTCGTCAAACGTTCAAAGATGGAGCCACTCACTCACTTTGTCATTTATTTTTCATTCGCCTCTATCAAAAAAAAAATCAAAAAAAATCAAAAAGCTCATACTGTCCGACTTCTTCCTCCTCACACAGGTATATTATTATAGATGGAAACGCTCTTGTTATCCAATCAGTCCATTATTATTTGACTCTCCAGCGCCAGGAACAAACACACCCGCATTCACTGGTAACGAACCTGGCCACGAAAGATATGTCCACGAAAGCGAATGTGAATATGATGAATCCAACTACCTGCTTCACCACGATCTCAGTTCTAGAAGGAGAAGAATCAGCATCTCCCGAAAGGCAGGATGCCTTACCTTGGGTGGTCCTCAGATCGACTCTATGTTTGGTAGCGATTTCAACGGCAGCTATCATAGCTTGGTGGGTGGATCAATCGTATTTTGTCGGAGGCAACGGAGGCACCAATGGCAATGGGACAAAGGAGGGAGTAGGGATGAGGCGAGCGACGGCGTCTTTGACACGACCTGCTCCTGGAGGCATCCCGGTCTCTGAGAAAGAAACATGGAGAAATTGGGCGTGGTCGGCAAGATTTGTGATGCATGCCTTTGGAAACACGAGTCCAATATTACAGGAAAGTTCAACTCTCTCTCTCTCTCTCTCTCAATTTGAGGATTGAAAATGAGATAAATTGTCATTTTCCCCCGTAGGTCTTTGGCAAGATTTCACAAATAGGTGCGCTTTTTTTTTTTGAAGAGTGCCCCCTAGCAAAAAAGGCGCTCATACCAGGCTCTTATCAGTCAAAAATTTGAAAACGAGATGCCAAGGTCTTTCTCTCAGTCTTTACCTTTTCATGATATTTGGAGATTCTGCGTATATCTTATCAATCATCTTCGAGTCCCTCCTACAGAAAGACGATACGCTGCAAAAGGCAGGCTGGCTCGCCGGATTTGGTATATCAAACCTCTTGTCTATCATGGTAATTCTGTTTCATTTCCTCGTGCTTCAGCTGATCGTGTCAGATTATTGGGCAGATCTTGTATTATCAATACACTGACGGGGGAAGGATCACGCATGCTGCTCTACATCTGTTTTAGTTTTGTGACTCAAGCATCTACAATGACAGTGCATTACGATTTGTCTTTGCAAGAGCAGATATCAACAATTTGAACATAACTAAGAGAAGTGATAGAGACCTTCTATCTATTTTCGCTCTTAATCAACCTCCATTGTGGAATCCAATCGTGAACTGGTTTACCCTGCATCCATTCAAGCTTGAGCTGAAGCATCATCAGCGATCCTTTGAGTCATGCTGATACCAGATGAATAAGAAATGACTATACACTTACCCTATCCGAACCATCCAAGTCGACATATAGATTTCCACCAGGAGGGCTCTCGAAGCTGACAATTCTGAGAAAACCCATGTTCAGAATCAGAAAGAATACCGAACAGAAGGGAAAGGATATTACCCAACAAGTGGATCGTTCGTCCGTGTATTGACTTCGATAAACTTCCATTGGTTTGACCCTTCGCTCGGTTTGGAAGTATGTATCACGATGTCATCTCCATATCTGTTAGTGACTCGACTCCAGGTTATCCGAGTCCCTTTGGCTGTGATCGTGTAGGTGTCACTTTCGGGGTGTCTTTGTACCTGCCACTGTAACGTAATAAAATCGGACAAGGAGCCAAAGCAAAAAAAGAAAACGACATGGCTTACTTCTGTAGGAGGCTGAGTCGACGCCCCGGAAATGGTCGTTATCTGCTGACCATCATATTCCACTACAGGGTAATAATTGCGTATACGTTCCCCAGAGGAGTGAATCAGGTATAGTCCATCCTCTATAGGCATGAGGGTATCTCAGTTGATAGATAAGTGTAATGCGTGTGCAAATTTGGCTCAAAAAGCAATCGATTGGATCATGATCATCGGTCATTAAGAAGGCTCGAAACGGTAAGCAAGGCTTTCAAATATTCGTGGACTACCTACAAAAGTGGAATGCCCAGTCGGAGAATAGTTGAGCATCCTTTCCAATTGATACGATATGAGGAATTACCGAAAAGAATTTTTTTTATTCTGCCAAATGCCAAACAAACGAGATCCACTAGTAAACTCAAAACAATTATAATCATAAATCGCAAACCCCCCCCCATAAGTCGTAGTGGTTCTGAAGTAGAATATTTTGAGTGATTTATGAACTGATGATGAAGGCCGCCTTGAATATAGTTCAAATTCAGTTATCTAGTGCGTAGACAATCTAGCAATGAAGTGACAATTCTCTGTCTGGTCTCAAGACACAGCGAGATATATTTCTCGTCCCATATTCTGCATCAACTTGTGCTTCTGTCATCCTTCCCTCATGATGACTGCCGTCGATACTATTCCTAATTGAGCTGTTGCAATATCAAGTACCACACCTAAAATCATTCGAGTCTCACTTCTATTGCTCAAGTTCTTAGTTATATTGCGCCAGACAGACATGGCTAGGACGAGACTCGTTGCACGTTTGGAATAGGATTTTCTCTTTTTTCACTTAAAGAGGGTAAACGAGGGAGTCCACCACGCGATGAATCGGCATTGTTTCTTTTTCGCAGTAGATTGAGTACAAGTAATTATGGTAGCAGTAGAGTACAGATCAAGACTATATCGAAGCTTGATGGTCTATCACCACTAGAATCAGCCGTAAAATTTAAATGTGCAGTGGCTGCAAATTGGGAGTCATCAAGTCAAAAAAGATGGCTATGCAAACTGTTCATCACTTGAATTATTCCAGAAATTTTTGCTTGCAGTAATATCTAGCCCAATATTCACAGACGCGGTTCTTGAGTCAATATCACAAGCAAAATCTCGAATCCATAGATTACTTGATTTATTATAGTCGACGCTGCTTGGCACAAAAAACGAACAACCTAACCATCGAATAAGAGTTATGATGCAAGTGTCGGGAGCCCAGCACCGAAGAACACAGATCCCATTCGAGGGATGTAGATCAACAATAGGTAATAGGGAAGGAGAAGGACAGATGAGAGTCTATCATGAACATATAGAACTGCCAATATGCCTACTAAATCAAAATGCAAATGCAACACCTAATCCATCTCAAGTCCATCATTTCTCTCCAACCACGCTGCAACATCATTCAATTTCTGTCTTGGTATTCGCGATTTGAACCGCGAGGTAGAGAATGAAAATGAGCCGAATGAAGAATTGAACGAGCTCATCCCTGCTCCTGCTCCTGCTCCTGCTCCTGCTTCCACCAATCCTGCCGTCTGCGTAGAAGATGCAGTTGAGCTTGACAGGGTTGCCACACCATCACTCGAATTCTTTTCAAAAGTAAATGTCCCGAGTCTCATTCCTACTGGTCTCTTTCCTTCCTTCGGGGCAGCATGGTCTCTCTCATCCTGAAAAACCAACGGACCCGGTATCGAAGTAGGCCTTTTCACTCCTTTCATATTATCAAGACTTCCCCTGCCTTTACTAATCGCATTTGGTGCAGGTAGTTGAGAAGCAGAAGAAGACGGCTGCAGTGGCGAAGAAGCTTCGGAAGCAGCTCTCCTGACCTTCCTCGATATTAGCAACCCTCTTTCTCTTTCTCTTAGCTCCATTCCATTGATACCACCACCTTCATCTGCACTGCAGTAATACGGTTCTTTATCCGGCTTGCCATTTTGGTCTTCCCGAGGTTTGAGCTTTGGTAAGACTCTTCTTCCATTGGATGAAATAGACTCTCGTAAGCTAGGCGAAATATCTTTTGTGAAGACTTTTTCTCTTGGTGGATCTCCACGGCGAGCATCTTTCCCCCTTTCCTGATCTCCAACACCTGGGCCGCTGCCACCTTGAATAGGAGGGCTGAATGGTGAACCGCGTATATTTCTATCTATACTCTGCGATCTCACTTTCAATTTATGCGCCGCAGGCGTTGATTTGCTTGTACCAGCACTGCCTGACCCAGAAGCACCACCAGCTGCGGGAATAATGGAAGGCCTCATTAAAACGGGTCTGAGGGTCGGCACAATTTCCCTTGCCAACTCTCTCACAAGCACCGCTCCATCTGTCTTACTCAACCTTTCCACAACATCCAACAACTCATACTTCTCCACCAATATGGTTCTATTCGGGTGGACCTCCACAACACTTCTCAGCAACTTCAACAGATTAAGTCTCACAAGAGCTTTTCCTCCACCACCACCAGCAGTATGGTTGTTGGGGTTGTTGAGGGGGTGAGAATGAGCATTGGTAAGACGCTCAACAATACGCTCGAAAAAGAGCGAAGACTTTGCTATGGCGAGGATGAGAGGAGTGGAAATGCGCGTAAGTTTAAGGAAGGGATCGAGGAGGTTTTCAAAAGAATTGGCTTTAGAGTGGACAAAGCAGGACGTCAGGGCTTCAAGGGAGGATGGAAGGAGGAGTTGGTCCTCAATACGAGCCGTCTCATCTTGCAGCCTATATGGATGCTCAAAAATGCAACCAAAGAAAATAAAAGATACAGAGAAAACTCACCAAGACAGAATGGATTCCAAAGCACTGACCTGGAAATAAGGATCGTCCAGTAACTTCAAGTACATGTTCAATCCATCATTCTGCCATAACAAGTTCCTGCAACTCTTTCCTGCGGCAGCAAGATCACAAAGTATCGGGAGCGCAAACTGCTTCAGTGGTGAGCTGGTCTCAATGACCCTCTTTAAACACGGTATTATCCCAGCTTGAGCAGCTTCTTCTTGTCGGATCTTATTCAATCTACAAAGATTGAAACATGTCTGAAAAATATGATTGGACATTTCAGCGGAATGAGGATCAAGTGAGTGCTCTTCAAGTATGCGAATAAGTATTTCGATAGCATTGGCGTTCTGCAGAACTTCGAGAACCGTAGCATTCATACTCAGGTGTTTAACGGCTTTGAGCATATGCACGAGACATTCGGGTTCGAGAAGCTCACACGCTCGTAGGAGACCTATTTTATGATCAATATCACCATCCATCCTTGACAACTCCACTCACGTCTAATGACCTGTCTCGTTCCCAGTGCATTCTTGACATGTACATCTGACTGTGAAACCTGACAGAATATTAACAGCGTCTGGATAATTTTCATTTTGGTCTCCAAAGTTGAATCTCCTCGTATTGCAATCACATTCAACAGTGCCAAAGAGAGAGGGTCCAATAAGCCCTCGCGGATGAACATACGACAGAAATCGTTCTTTGTAGTCGGACTCTGGAGTTCGAAAACACTGATAATTCCATCCAGCGCATGGACGACGAGCTCTTCTTGTTCAGTGTAGTCTTCATCTAGAAGGTCAACGAGGACCTTGAGACCACGACAGCTGCGGAAGATGTGAGACATCCTAAGCTAGGAAACAAATACACTCACGAAATGAACATTTGTAACGTGAGAACAGATGTATGACAGAGCAGTCGGATGAAATTTGAAGCTTCCAGTCGACAGTCCGAGGGATACTTCTTGGAAGTAAACTCTGAAACATATATGAGAGAAAATCTAAAGAGTCATGTTGCATACCCACCCATCATCACTGGAATACCACTGACAGCTCAGCTCAGCTCAGCCTCGAACTCGCATTGATTCAGGGGCGACATACCCAATCAAACAAAAACTCTCAAGAAAACCTATATCAGATGTTACGAGCTGGTTTTTAATTTGGTAAACCATCGCAGTTAGTACAACCCCTCCTCAATTCATCATCACCTACCAAATTGACAATCTGCAATAACTTCATTGTAACATCTTTATGCTTTCTCGCTTCCAGCACCTCCAAAATCGCAAGCATACCATGTGACGAAACAAGCTGACCCTGCGTTTCCGGACTCTCTTCCATGATCTCAATCTGAATTTGGCCATTAGTTTGAAGCACCGTGAAATACAAAGCGGGGTCCTACAATCTGAGTACATGCATTCTGAAGCTGGAACTCTGGCGCAGAAGGTGTGAGCTCGTCGATGAGCTGAGTGACGGTGGCGCATAGTCGAGCATACTTGTCGCGTTGGAGGTTGGATTCCAAATCTTCTTCGGAGAATCCTTCGTCTATCTAAAGGAGTGAGAAGTAATCGATATTGAGTTCAAAATGGACCAGAATTACCTCAGCGAAAGGATCTTCTTCATCTTCTTCATCCACCTCATGCTATAAAACTCTGGTTGTTGTTAATGTCCCTCAAAGATATTGCGAGTTACACATACACAAGATTTGTTCGATAGCCATGTATTCAACTTCAAACTCTGCATGGACGGTTCAACATCTGCATACAAATAAAATAAACAAGACCCATCAGTCATTATCACAGCAGCACTCGAATACTCACTCGCCCCATTAGGCTTCCCAAACACATCCTCATAATCTTCATCATCCTCTTCTGCATACTTATCAAACTTCTCCAAATCACTGTTCAATGCATTGTTCTGAATCTTCTTTGCGTCTGTCCGCCCCACAGATCCGCTGCCGCCAGAACCCGTCGATCGGTAAGTGTTCATATTCCCATTCATCGTGAGTCTAAAATTCGGACGTGACAATTTTTGAGATAAACCGGGCACAGGGGCAGAGAACGGCCCAGGAGGAGCTGTGATACCGACAGTTTTGATGTCGTCTGGGTGAAAGAGGCCTTTCCTGACCGGATTTTTCATCTGAAAGAGCAATGAGACTGGGTCTTCCCCGATAGGATGGGAAGCCGCAAAGTTTACTTTGAAATTAGCGACTTTTTCTTGTAACTTTTGTTCATCTTCCTCGGGAGCCAGATCTGAATAGTCTTCGACAGCTGGTACAACTTCTTCAGAAAGAGATACAGCCAAGGGGGCCGATCGTGCTCCAGGACTTTTCGTTGGTTTGATAGTTTGAGCGTTGAGATCTTCAGTCTTGTCTTCTTTATCCGAATCCTTCTCCTTCTTGTCCTCGTCGAAAGATGCACAGTCTAATTCTGGCATAGGAACCAGATCTCGAAATTCAGAACAGTGGATGCACAAGGAGCATACCTTGTAACTTCGTAAATGAGATCCCCCCCTCAAAATCGTCATCCCAGTTGTCCGTTTGTTGTTCCGGCGCTTGTAACTGGAACGAGAGCGGTTGGATCTTCTCTACCAAGCCCAGACCTCCTTTGGTCAAAGGTTGTTTAGTATTAGAACCTGCTACAGATTTCCGCGCAGAAGGCCCTGAAGGGTGTAGAGATGAGGAAAGAGGAAATTCCGAATGACGCTGCAATGGTGACGTAGGTTGAGTATAACGTGGAGAATTTTTCGAATGACGTGGAGGAGCTAGTAGTTTACCGATGCATTGCACTTGAGCTCGAGGAAGACAGATGAAAAACTAAACATACATTTCAGTGCTTCGTTCCACTCCTGGACCTTAGCTAATGCTTCATCAAAGTTGTAATTGCTAGGTTTCTTTGTACCTTCGGATCCAGTGGTAGGCTCCGCATCACCTCCAGCTCCGAATTTTCCATCCGTGAGTTGTTTGCGTGCTGATATCATCCATGGATGTTTGAGCAGTTTCTTTGCAGATATTCGAAGATTGCTGTCCTTCTGAAAACATTGGTATAGAAAGTCCTTGACAATGGGTGATGCTCCATCGGGTATTGGAGGGCAGTCGTCTTGGACAATGCGGAAGAGTGCAGGCATGGGATCAAGATCATGGTATGGAGGGTGTCCTTCTAATAACTCGATAACGAGACATCCAACGCTCCTGTGTATTCAATTATCAGTTTAAGTAAAAACGGGTAATACAAACAATGATACCAAATGTCGGAAGCTGTTGTTGCCCCAGATTGCTCAATAACCTCCGGAGCCACTATAAACTTGTCAATCAACCAAAGACAGAGAAGCTTTGTGAGACAGACTCCAGTAAGGGCTTCCGACTACGGCAGCATTGACCGCCCCCCCTGCGGTCACATTACTGGCAACGCCAAAATCGGCCAATTTGACGGTGCCATCTTTGTTCGTTAAGATATTTGCACCTTTGATATCGCGATGGATGACGCCTTGGTCGTGAAGGTAGATCAATCCTTCCAAGACTTGTGAAATGTATACGGCTACGAGATTCTCAGGAAATTTGCCAAACTTCTTGATAATATTATGGAGGGAACCGTTCTCGCAGAATCTAATGAAACGTTACTAATGAACTTGATTGTAACCAGATGTACGCACTCTAGAATAATGTACAAATACTCCCTCGTCTTGACGAACCCTTTGTACTTGACTATATTTTCATGCTAGTAAACCTCAGCAGACATTCGACGCTCCTGTCAATATGGTCCTCACATTGAGGTTTTTCAGGAGGTCGATCTCACTCTAAATAGCCGCGATCAGTGAATATCTAATATATCAAAAAAGACACCATACCATGATCTCGCCGAGCTCTGCCTTTGGTATATTGCTCAACTGGATCTCTTTCACTGCAACTGTTTCTCCTGTGGCCCAATTCAAAGCACCTATACCCCATCATCATTGCTTGTGTCCCTTGGATGAAGTGGATTACCCGTACGATAAACTTGGCCGAAGGCGCCCTTGCCAAGAGAATCACCGAGGTGCTAGAGAACACCTGCATGAGTGACGCACCCTGCACTAAAAATGTATGATACCGACGTAGTCATTAAGTGCCTTGGAGGTGTTTGTTTTTGGATTTGAGCTTGATGTCGATCGAGAATGCATCGTGTGGGGAGTCCGACAGTATAAAATGGAATGAGGTGGTAGGCTGGCGTAAGAAATTACCCCTTGGGTTCAGAACGAGTTCGTCTGGTGCTGACCACAATCAGTCTGTTTTCAAGTACATTCCCGGCGTCAAATCCAAACAATCCACAATTAGTTTTCGCTACAGTGGTCACATCATTCCATAGTCTACATCCCATGCTATCAAGCAACCTTATTTGCCAACTTTATTGCAAAGTCCATTATCATTCCCAGCGTGTCTGATGTTGATTTGTGGACCGTTAGAAGGCACTCAATAGGTGTATGAGACCTGATTAATGAAGGAACTTTATCTAGAATGTAGCTATTTATCAAATATTTGTGCCATCACTCAAGCCTGCACTCCTTGTAAATTTTTCCTCAGAACTTTGATTCAATGTCGAGGTATCATTCATAATTCATTCATAATGCCCTTGTTAGTTTGCTACAAATACTTGCTGAGTTTATCAATCTCCGAAGGATAGATATGTGAGCATCATAGAAAATACTGCCTCAGAATTGGAGCCCACCAGAAATTATTCTCTGTGCTGGATCCTAGGTACCAAGAAGCCTGGGGACTATACAACCTCTCCAGTAAAGCATTTGACAATTGTAGCATGCAGTAATAGGAATGACATTTCAATACATTAACCTTGCCAGAAGAGTTCAATCTTTGTATGTAGCATTGGGATATCAACCTTATAACTGCAATCTTTTTGAAACTCAAACCTTTTAAACAAAATCACAAATTGTCATATCTCATCTCAGTTGCCCTGGATGATGGATTTTGGAACTTGATCAATCAAATCTCCAGGATTTGACTTACCAGGCAAAAATCATTACTTTATATCGAACAGACGGCAAGTTGTAACAGTAAGTAAAATCCATATAATGATAAATTATCGATCTATGACTCCAGAATCCAGACTCGAAAAGTGTATATCGTACCAGGCCAAAACAATTCGAGTCTGGTTTAGAAAAAGAGAATATTGTCCATGGAAGACAGAATCAAAAAAAAATGGTATACAAATCAAGACAGGATCTAAGTGGATGTCAGAGGAGACCAAGACAACAAGTGGCCACATACTGCCAGTAGAACAACCGCGACAACGATGGCGAGGATGAACATTAGGCATGCAGCTCTCCGACCTGCTTTGCGCTGGTATTCAGCGGCAGTTGTCAATTCTTCAGCCGCAGCTCCAGTATCGGTAGCAACGGAGGATATATTCAGCTCGATGTTGTCTGGACCAACATGTGAGTACAGCATTCATATTTACCTTGCGTGGTACATACCGATCATGGTTCCTTGTTGGCTCACGAGTGTACCTAGATCCTGGAATATCTCAGCGAGTTCGTGTATGCCCGTCTCAATTTCTCGAATCTCGGCTTCTCGCTCTTGAATTAATGATTCTTGATATGCAAGCTCGTGGGGGGAAAGTTGGCTCTGTAAAATTTGAGCTTGTCTTTGCTCCTGAGGGGAAGGTTCAGGCTCGTCGGTATCATGATATTCATCCTCGACCGCCAGCTTCACACCTTGCACAACCGTCCGCTGCTTTTCTGCGCTTACTTGCTGTGCACGTTGGAAAGCTACGAGAGAAATTTGGAATTCGTGTGAGATTTTTTGGACGGCTGTTTTTTGGTTCGGCTGATATTCCACGATATGAGAGTAAGAGTCAGATTGACCGCTGTTCGCTTGAAACAAACCAGTTTAGATTGAAAATTTGAGAGCTGCTTTAAGTCCTCTGAGCCACGTTTCGCCATAGCACGAGTAGATTCTGTTAAATCGTGTCTGGAGCAGTCCTCAGCACCTCAGAAAAGGGTAGCAATGAGCAGGACGCACAAAGTCTTCCTCAAGTCTGCAGAATCCTTGGGTGTGCCAAGCTGATCAACCAACTTCAATATGCCCTGGACATTGGCATTCATCTTAAATTGCTGTAACGAAAGCGAGTGCTGGAGATTTCTAAAGTCTACATCTTCACGCGACTGGGGTAAAGACGACGGTGGCGACCGTACGGCCTGACCTGCCTCAATGTCCTGGAAGCTCATAATAGATTAGTAAAACGCTGTGCTTGGCCTCCCTGAACTGGGTTACCATAAATGGATATAAGTACTCACGCAACAGACCACCGGACCACCGGACCGTACCAGTTCACCTGCAGACATTGCAACGGACCGCCGTGTATTCTGGAGAGAGAAGTCTAATAAAAAAACAAAAGTAGCGTCCAGCAAGACGATGCCCCTCAGACTCTTGACATTCTCACACCTGCTGCTCTCAGTTTTTGGGTTATCCACGAAATTTCTCGCCTGTCAGGTTCAGAAAATTGAAAATGTGTCTCCGTTGACTGACTGTCCTCCGGGGACAATCTACGTGAGCCAGGATCCCAATGATGGATTCGCTCACTTCCATCGGATTCAAGATGCACTGGAATCTCTGTAGGGCCTCTTCGTCTTCGAATAAGTGATAAACCATTGTAAAATATAATTAGACCGAATAACACATCAGAAATCATCCTCGTTGGAGCAGGAGAATATCATGAAACAATCAATATAACCCGACAAGGCCCAATAACCCTCATTGGACAACTCCCTGCCAGCGCTGCATTATCTCCAAACTCGCCATTTTATTCAGACCCGCCATTCCCGAATAACCTCGTACAAGTGTGGGATGACAAGTTCGTACAAAACGGGATAGATGATGCACAGTCTGCAGTGCTTCTGGTTGCACCATCTTTCAATGCTTCATTGATTGGTGCTGGACCAACAGGTGCTCCTTTGCAGCCCGTTTTCGGGACCACCGACTTCAAAGCCTACAACATTGACTTTCAAAACCGTGCTGTAAGCCTAGTGACTGCCTGAGCAGGGATACAGCTGATGCCACGTCTCAGGCCGACTTTGCCATCTCCCAAGCCCTAGTAACCGATGTCTCCTACGCAAATGCGTCTTTCTATGGCTGTTCTTTCGCTAGTTTTCAAGACACATGGTACACAGGAAGAAATGGAAGCACATATGTCGCTGACAGTGTGATCTACGGTCAAACAGACTGTGAGACTGCTATCTCACTTCTTTAGTGCTCCAAATTGAACTAGATTCAACCATCAGACCTCTTTGGATTTGGAACTGCGTAGGTTGATACCGAGGCAGAGTACCTGATTCACAATTTGAATATAGGTGGTTCGAAAAGGTGGTGCTGGCTAACAGAGCTTGCGGTGGAGGTATCGTAGCTTGGAAGGGAACGAATTTGACCGATGCTCCGGACAACCGATACGGAGCCTACATCGCCAACTCAAGAATAATCAGGGTAAGGCTACAGTCATTCTTGCGGAAAGCCTTTGGTGACGCCTCCGAAGTCTCCCGATGCTAACGAGACGACAGTAACGGATCAAAGGTGCTTCTTAGGTTTGTTCTATCCCACAAGCGTGCGACAGAAGGTGAACACACAGCTATCAGGGCGTCCTTGGAACGATCTAGCCACCACTGTTTTCTTGGATACCTTCATGGATAATACCATTCGCCCAGCAGGATGGACACCATTCGACAGCGCCAGGTAAGCATCGTGGGTATAGCTAGGCATTATTTATTTTATCCGTCCCGTTAAAAGACCTGTCATCGCGAATACGACTTTTTATGCCGAGTTCAACTCCACAGGTCAGCCGGTTCCCGATACTATGATTTTTGAGCTGAATACAGCGAGTAAAGGTCCAGGAGGCAACATTTCACAGCGTGTCCCAGTGGAGCATTTCCTTTCAGAAGAAGAA
>Ga0153987_1000445_pt1 | contig 13157 bp, 16 predicted proteins | sample TSNC071MetaG_FD_102279 | JGI IMG/M metagenome (GOLD analysis project Ga0153987, IMG submission 102279) | Attine ant fungus gardens microbial communities from North Carolina, USA - TSNC071 MetaG | ecosystem: Host-associated > Fungi > Mycelium > Unclassified | place: USA: North Carolina, William B...
TGGCTGTTGAGGTGATGTGCGGCATGGAGTCCGTCATTGAGGGGATTAATCCACCATCTCTGCCAGAATCCATCGTTGGTCCTCGAATTACCAAAATGATCTGTCATGTTGAGGCCGAGATGTTCGCTCATCTCTGCCCACCATCGCGTAATTGGAAGGATGAGGATCCAGGGTACAACAAAGTAGTAGAAAAAAGCTCCCCAAATATTGTAGAAATGAACAGCTGCAAGGACTGTGAACCAGTAAAGGATTTTGGAGGGATATGAAGTGGGGGTCGTCCAGAACTCCGCAAATGTGGTGACAATGTACTCGTAGTGGAGCCATCCGGTAAACGGAAGCCCGTACACAAGCCAGTATAGTTTACGAGCATCAAGGGGCTTGTCTGATACCAAGCCATAATGCATCATCCTGGTGATATCGGCATCGAGGATTGGATCACCGATATACTTGTGGTGGTCAATGTGCTGTGTGCGGTAAATTCTAAGGACCCGAAATACAGGGAAGGAAAAAAGGAATTCAAGCCTGTCGTGGAAACGAGCGACAGTGAAAAGATTGTTGTGGGAGGCCTCGTGCACTAGGTTCTCAAATGCACGAAGGCGAGAAGCAATGATGAGAATAGCAATAATGTATGCGGTCCACCATGTGAAGGGTACTCCTGTATACTTGCGTTCTATGTATTTACATAGCGAGGCGCAGGCAAAACAGGTGATATAGTTGTTGGCAATGGCGAGGACAGCCTTCGAATTGTCTCGCCGTTTGTGACGGTTGGTGATGGAAATGGCTTCTTTCAGAGCAGTAGCGCTTTTAGTGGAGTTTAACAGAGTTGAGGTATCAGAATGCTCAGAGTCCATCTTACTGGAAGTTAATGAAGTGAAGGTAGGGATCATTGAAGCCTATGAGAATCCGACTATTTTTCGCAGCAATGACTCTCTTTATACCCAAGTTTTCGGTGAATTAATATGCTAATCCACTCAAAGCCGATTCATGCGGTGCAATTATGACAACGGCATTCAACTGGATACAAAGTGAGTGTCATAATTTTGGTAACTTCAGATAAAATATGTCCATGCTGACATTGATCTAAAAATACCTCGCAATACTGCTGACTAATCATTGCCAGTCGAAACCTTCGGCCGACGATGCCCCTGTAACAGTTGGTGATATACAAAGGCATGTGCACGGTAGTTCAAGAAACTGGAGCGTTTAGGGGCGCAGCATTATATCCGGACCCTGATGGTCGACAATGCGACAGGGTCGGACATTCAAACAGCTCCCGTACACTCCCGTTCCATGTGTCAATTTTTACGTTGAGTTATTGCAGAATTGACCGGTTTCTAAGTGGGCTTTTGTATTTAGGCAGTCTTCCTGATGTAATTTTTCCACGGCTCAATGCGATCAAATTCATAGGTACCGCCGAGCAGGATCTTGATTTTTTTCTTCATCTTCTTGCTCGACATGAACGTCCTCAGGACACATTCATCTCGGCTTGTGAAAAATGCCCCAGGACGGCTTTATCGTGCAATTCCGGCCGTCGTACTTGGAACCATGTTCAACGTGCTTGATGCAGGTATCTTCGTTTGAACCTGAAATTTTTCCCTCATTGACTGTTCTTGTAGTGTCGACCGGTCTCCTTGTCTTCCCTGCAGAAGAAGGCACAGGATCAACACAGTTTAAAAATCTGCAAATCCAAGGGTTATCTATGTACATCATGAGGTATCTCAGTCATTCTCTAGTAAAATCTTCATTCACTACATGATCATAGCACGATACTTTCTCAAGTCGCCATGACATTGGGTGGTTCTCGCTTTCCTGGGGCTTTAGGAGCTATGTTGATTGAGATCCTGCCTTTCTTGCGAGGCGTCGCAAATGATATTCGGGACGTACTAGGTGCAGGTAATCCTGCGCTTGTTCCAACAGTGATGGCGGCGTATGCCTTGACTAGTTTCTTGACTGGATTCATTTTCATTCTGCTTGGTGCACTGAAACTCGGAGGCTTGGTGCGTACTAATGATCACATTGTCAATTGACTAATCTACTTTCATTAGGTTGCTTATTTCCCTCAGACTGTACTTACAGGAGCAATCGGAGCCATTGGTCTATCACTATTCATCCTGGGACTTGGGCTCCCTTTACCAGAGTCGTCTCCAGCCTTGACACTGTCCAATGCGGGTTCTGTCCTTTTCAGCAAAGCTCACCTTCCAATTCTTGCTGCTTCGTTCCTTCCTCCCTTTGTCCTCTCTGTGACTAAGCGCTCCAAACTTGTTGATAGATGGACCCGAGGAGCAGTTCACAATGCCTACTATGTCCCTGCTTATCTGATTGCTATACCAACTATCTTCTGGATTGTCGCCGGGGCCCAAAAAGTTTCTTTGGAACACTTGATCATAAATGGTTGGCTTTTTCGCGTCGAGAGCCTTCCTGATCAGCGGGGCATTGGAACTCAGTGGATTTATTGGAGGGAGTTCGACTTCTCGAACGTTCAATGGTGGGCACTTAGACATGCGATTACGAATATCGTGCTCCTTGTAGTCATTGGGGTTCTCAATCTTCCCATCTACGTTCCAGCCCTCGGTTTCACGCTTGATGTTCCCTACAATATGAATCACGAATTATTTGGCCAGGGCGTTGCGAATCTCTTGGCGGGTGTTGCAGGAACAGTACCCAATATTTTGGTTCGTGAGCCTGCCGTGTGTTTATGTTCAATGACTGAGATTTTTTTCACAAGCAATATTCTTATTCTGTATTTATCACTCGAGCCCATGGCGGACGATTTGAATGCGCTTTAATCACTCTCTTGACATTCGTGCTCTTTTTGACAGCGAGTCTCCTTCTACCATATGTTCCTACTGTTCTAGCATCTGCCCTTGTATTATTCCTAGGCATTGAGCTCATGCTTGAAGCTGTTTGGGAATCGGCCCAGAGCTTGATACTTCTCGAATGGTGTATCGTGATTGGAACACTCATGTCCTGTACATTCATCGGTTTCGCAGAAGGCTTTGGGGTTGGAATTGGTGCGGCGGCTGTAGTATATCTCGCCTTCGGAGTAGTAGACTCGGTACGGTACTCAGTTTTCTACGGAACAAGTGGAAAGCTAATTCGCATAAGAGTGCCCGTGCGATGCGATGGGAAGAATGGAACGAGGCTCAGCAGTTCGTTCATCGAACCAATGACTCTCATGTTCCTAAACTCATCTCACCACTGAATCACACACCTTCAATCTCCACTCCTGATATAGAGTGTGTTGAAAACTCTAATAGCTTGATACGTGACGAGTTCATTGATAAAGTCAATGTCCGGGTAATTGCCCTGACCGGGTATGTCTGTGAGTAATTAGCCTGGTTGCAAAGACTAGCGGGTGACTCAAGAGAAGTCAGTTTTTGCTAGCATTCCCTCTCTAGAGGCGCAGCTTCTCGACAAAAAGCGACATACACGGGTTATAATTATAGATCTAACCACTGTTCACCGCCTGGAGACATCGGCAGCCCAGTGTTTCGACCGCGCGGTGCGCGACTTGACACCAAGAAATACAAGATTGGTGCTTTGCGGTGTGCGCAAGGGTAGTGGAGTACATGCAGATTTCGAACGTGCAGGAGTGAATATCATATTCAACGGGAGTGACATTGATGAAAAGGGAATAATTGCCTTCGAAACGCGATTTGAAGCTGTGGAGTGGTGTCGGAACCAAGAAACCGAGAGTGATTGTGGGGTAGAACCCAGTACGAAGTTTGAAGATTTCACTAATCGATTGAATTGACATATTTCTATAGATCATCAGCATTTGTATACGCAGTTTTGCGATTTATTTGGTTATGTGCCCTCTGTCCTCCAACGAGGCCCCAATGTGGCTGTGGAAGAAAAGCGGCTCCAAATATCGGATTGGGAGGAGCTCCGACTTGCTGGAGCAAGATTGACTCAGTATCCACCAGGATATACCCTATCTCCTAGATCAGGCACTGCTCCGATCTCATTTTGCTCATCGCTAGACACCTCGGGCCAGAATGAGCGAATTGTCTTTCTTCTTGAAGGTGAGGCTCAGGTGGTTCCACAGACTGAAATTTCGTATCGACCAGCACTCTATGACTTGATGCTGAAGTTGCCGAGAGAGACGGTCATGTACATCTGGAATAGAGTCGTGGGTTCTTGGACGCAGAAAGGGACGAAGAAATTGTTAAAAGCAGGGGATACGATATCGACTGCTGGCTTGGGCAACGTTTACGTTGTAGCTCAGACCCTATGTTCTGTCGTTGAGGTGGATATTGGCCATGCGAGACAGCCGCTAGTAGATTGGGTTCGTATACGACATTGTGGATGAATGTCTTAGTTGTTACATCAGTTTTTTTGTATATAAGTGGATGGTTCCTGTGATTGGGTCCTGTCAGAACATTTGAAATGTTCTGTTGTCTCGGATTTCTATCTCGTGCCTTCCGACGGTCACCTTTTCGTTCAGCACGCTCCTACCATGGGTACCAACCTCGTCCTCGTCCAGGCCAGCAGCGTTGGCAAACACAGCGAGCTCGACCCTATCGCACCTCCCGACCTGCGCCCTCACGACGACGACGGCGATGATGACAATAATGACGATAATAACGCCGAGCACCCAGATGTCCTCATGGCTGACGGTCTCGACGATTCTGTAGACTCCGCTGCCGACCACGACGATCCCGCTCAACTCGAGGCAACTCGCCTTCGTCTCGAGGATCAAGCTCGCAAGTACTTGGCAGCCCAGACTCATGAAATTATCATCCCTAGTTATGCTGCTTGGTATACCAATGACAAAATTCATCCTGTCGAGCGACGCGCTCTTCCAGAGTTTTTCAATTCTCGTAACAGATCCAAAACACCTTCTATTTATAAGGATTACCGCGATTTTATGGTCAACACTTACCGCCTGCGTCCGACAGAGTATCTCACAGTCACTGCCTGTCGCCGCAATCTTGCTGGCGATGTCTGTGCTATCATGCGTGTCCATGCTTTTCTTGAGCAGTGGGGCTTAATTAATTACCAGGTCTGAAATGCCCTTTCATTTTTTCTGTGTCACCGCTCGCTCACACTGGAGTAGATTGACCCTGAACAGCGTCCTTCTACCCTGTCCCCACCTTTCACAGGACATTTCCGTATCACCTTTGACACACCCCGCGGTCTCCAGTCCCTCCATCCAGGTACTCGGCCTCCCATTCCAACTGCTCATTTGCCTGGCACCTCTGCACCCCCTTCTAGCGACAATGCTTTTCCTGCATCTCTCCAACTCCGTTCTTCCATCTACCAAACCACCTCAAAAGCTTCTCGTGCTATCTCCGCCTCTGATGCTGCCACGCTTGCAGGCGGCTCCTCACCAGTCATAAAATCCCATACTCACACCTGTGATACATGCGGTGCTGATTGCTCCCTGGTCCGCTATCACTGCCTCAGGAATGAAAGAAAACTAGAAATATGTGCTCCTTGTTACCTTGATGGTCGATTTACCTCAAGCCTGTTCTCGGGCGATTTCGTCAAACTCACTGCAACACCTCCTGGGATTCCAGGTGCCTCCTCCACAAACAATGATTGGTCAGATCAGGAAGTTCTGCTTCTACTCGAAGGTGTCGAGATGTTTGATGATGATTGGTCCAAGATTGAAGAGTACGTTGGTACTCGTACCTCCCAACAATGCATCCGCAAATTCTTGGAACTGCCCATTGAGGATTCGTATCTTCGCACAGAGGGGAATATGGGTCCTCTCAGGTTTGGTAGAATCCCTTTTGACCAGGCTGATAACCCGGTTCTGAGCGTCGTTGCCTTCCTTGCTGGTGTTGTCAATCCCGGCGTGGTTCCTGAGGGTGCTAGAGCTGTTTTGAGAGGACTTATGGATGACGAAGGGGTTGACAATACCCGCATCGAAAGTCGACAAGCACATGAGCAGAGGAAAGATGAAGAAAAGATGGAGCATGCACCGGCATCACAGCAGAAAGACAACTTCACTGATCTAAACAATACTTTGACCGCAACTGCCACTCATGCAGTTCCACACTCCCAAGCCCAACGCGCAGCCTACCTCGCGCTCTCTGGCTCTGCTAAAGCTGCCTCTTCTCTCGCCTCTGCCGAACATGCTCAGATCCGCAACACACTCGCCACTCTTGTAAAACTCACGCTTACTAAACTTGAAGTGAAGATGACACAACTCGAAGAATTAGAAGGTATTATGGAAGAAGAGAGAAGAAATTTGGAAAGTGCGAAAGTGGCATTGGTGAACGAAAGGTTGGGATTGAAGAAGATGTTGGATACAGTTAGAGGAGAGATAGGCAAGCATCAACAGAATATGCGTATGCGAGGTGGTACGAGTACTGGACAGTCAATGTCACCATTGGGTTTTTCGCAGGGGGTGATGAATGCTGCTATGAATCAGAATGCATCGTTGGGTACTATGGGACAGGGGATGGCGGTGAATGAAGTACAGACCGGTCAGAGTATGGAAGAGTTGTTTGTGCAGAATGGACAGATTTTGCAGTTGGGTTGAGTTGAGTCATCATTTTCTGTGTTTCCTTGAAGTTTGAAGCGGCGACCAGTTTTTTGATATTGATAGGACTACCGAGACGATGTATACTTTTCTACACTACTGTATATACATAATTTGTGGCTGAAAGTTCCATGGGGCAATCAATCTAAGTATAGCTGCATTGTACTAGCTAATGACAAATCAAATTGTACGTAAATCAATGACAACAATTGTTGAACAATTGTTGTCACCTAACCACGTGGATCCCCCTACTTTGATATCATTAAGGACATCATCAACCTCTTGCCTATCTATTGGATTTGTGAGAAGATTGTAAGTAATGTCCAGCAATTCAGAATTGATCTAGAATCTTGATCCTAGACTGGTATTCCGCTCAAATCCGACTGCACGCCTCGAGGAGTATCATATGAGCAAGAAACTCGCGACAAGTTTGCCGATATTGCACGCTACATCTACATTGATTCAACTCCCGTTAATGACTTCAAATTCGGGGACCGGTCCCAGAAACACACTCAGGAGCTGATTGAATTCATGGAGAAGAGTCTTGACAATGCTAGTAGCCTTTCCGTAAGAAAATTTCCAATGAATTCGTGATTTTAATTGTTTGATCTGATATTTTTTCAGCCCATGGGTGTTCTTGATTTGTTCAAGAAGAAGTTTGGGTCCCCCAAATACCTGAAGGATCTTTGTGTTACTTTTGGCAATGCGTCTCATGCCCAGCTGGCTATCAATATCTTCAACGCTATTATCCCCACTGCCGTATTATTCTCTAAAGCCGTTGTTCAGGTAAAAGATTTTTTTCTCGACGATGCTAATCAGATGGCAAGGTCGGAGATTGTGATGATTCATCAGGGAAGTACAAGCGAGCAAGATTCCTCCTGGATGCCTATGGGTTATGTTCGTGAGGCTCTCCGTCTCTGTCCACTTGTGAGTCTGTCATCCTTTGGCCTTTCAACCATCCCAACCAACGCATCGTGCAGTTTGCCGGTGTCTATCGCACTGCGGTGGTTCCTGTCCTTGCTCATAATATCAAGCTCGGGGATTGGGTGTTTGTGGATATTGCGAAAGCGAATGTTTGTTAGTCCCTGTATACCGGAACTTCACCGCTAAGTAGATCAAGACAGGAATCTCTGGGACTAACCCCTGATTATACTCCAGCCAGCGAGCACGGCATTATGACGGCGTATGAAGATGGTCTACTGACGCCCCTTCGAGCGAGTCGTGCCGGTAATTGTTGGTACAATCTTGAGCCATGAGAATTTGAAGTCAGTGGACGGAGAGTCTGGGAAACTCACTAAGTGAGGTTTGACCACTATTCCAATTTTATATTCACATATGTTTGGTAGATTTGTTGAACTGTGGCACGGGACAAAGCGTGAAGAGTATGTCGACATGTCCGGAGTGATGACTCCCTGGCCGCCATTACTACTGGTAGATTCTAAACACAAGTCGCGCTGGTGACATAGGCCATTTACATGATTGGCTGTAACTCGATATGTCTAATTTTATGAAACATTAGCCACGGAAAAATTAGTTGAGCTTATGTCATGATAAAAACTTTCCTGGGCAGAAATTATAATGATCGATACTTTTTACAAATCACAAACGTTTCATTTTGTTTTAAATGTCTGTCTCAAAACTACGGACATGATAAGAGAAAATTAGATGATCCATGCCCAACTCTAAAGAGACGATACAGCTCTCGAGCCCTCGGTAGACCTGTACTCCAACTAAAACAGTGGTGCACAGTGAGGGTTAAACTCGAGATGTGTTCATGTTCCATTGACGTAACAGGCTCCTGATATGTGTGTGATCTTGGAGCCTTGACTATGTCCATGGGTTAGTGGATGATGATACGTGTAGGTCGAAGCTCTTTGACGCGGACATCATGTATGGACAAGCAGGAAAATGACTTGTGATTCTGTGCATATGGAAGGACTGACCCACATGCATGAATGTCAACCATGACAAATTTTTGAGTGAAAGATTATATAATCATTTCTCACAGTTCATTTCACATGCCGACTCAGCCAAAAATAACCTGGATATGAATAGGATCGACTCTACTTCAACGACTAAGAAAACTAAGAAAAGTATGGCAGCCAACAGCATTGTACCCCGCTGGAAGCAATTCCTAGATAGAGCGCTCGAAAAGTATCCGAAAGCAACCAGTAAGCGCCCAGTGTCGTAACAGAATCAGGAGTATAACGTTACAATGAAAGCATTCCAACTCGCGACTATTGATGTTGAGGCTACAGTTGTACCTCGCGCCCGCTCACACATCTTCCGTTCATTTCTGAACAGTCCAACAAAGCCAGGACTGCCACTGCTCATAACCTCGACGGATGTGCGCACGCCCAAAGTACATCATATCCTTGCCAACGCCAATATTGAATCTTGTTGGTGGATTGAACGGACGTCGGAACAGTTTCGCATAACAGGTCGGGTCAGCTTGGTTACATCACCTGATCACCAGCTTTTCAAATTGACGCGGGATCATCTTTTGAATAATGCGAATGTGGATCCTGAAGGTGGATTGGCTGCGCTTAAGCCTGCTGAGTTTGATTGGGAGGCTAAGAGGGTTGAAATTTTCAAGAGCTTGAGTGCACATATGAAAGCGAGTTGGTGCCGTCCTGCTCCTGGGAGTGTTTTAGAGGGCGGACAAGACGAGGCGAAGAAGTGGCCTGAGCGAGTAGAGGAGCCGAAAGAGGGTGACGGCGAAGAAACATGGAAGAACTGGGAGACGGCGCTGGGAAACTTTGTTCTGGTCGTCATCGAACCAATTGAAGTGGATTACCTGACGATGGCTGTTATCCCCAACAGGAGATTCAAGACCACGAGAGCAGTCAGGGGTGGATGGGATGAAGTCGAGGTCGTACCTTGAATCAATAGCATTATGAATAAAACATCTATATGTACATGAAGGAAGCTAGTAGATACAGACAGCGGAGTAACTGTCCTAGAAATGATGACGACTATGCCTTGACTTTCTTTGGGTCCTTCTCAGCGTCATTGTCGCCAACGACCTCGTCAATAGGCCGCTTTTTTGTGCTAAAATCCTCGACATACTCTTCACTGTCATCGTTGTCTTCCTCTTCCTCCTCCTCCTCCTCCTCCTCCTCCTCTTCGTCATCAGCTTTAGGCTGCAGCGCGTGGTCAACATTTAGTGCATGATGGAGAAAACACTCACGTCCCCCAAGAGCAATGCTGTCAAAGTTTGCTACGAACAGATGTACAGCTTGAATCAAAAATGGTCAATGATTGTAAACTGACCTTGTCGCCATTGCCTTCTTCACCAGCATCTCCCTGTGCGTAACAAACTCTCAGCAAAAAATAAATGTCGTATCGAAGAGGACGAAACAACCTCCTCGTCTGCGTCCTCCTCTTCCTCGTCGTCGTCGTCGTCATCGTCTTCACTGTCATCACCAAGAGCATCTTCAGTGTCTTCGTCCTGGTGCTCATCAAGGTTGACACGGTCTTCCTCCTCCTCAGGTAGAGCGGAGTCAGTCAGTGGTTGCTCAGACATTGTGAGTGTTTAGGTTGGACAAGGGGGAGGTAGGGACAAAGGAGCAGGTAGTTTAGATGGTGTGTGAAAGAAATGTAATTTGTGTGAAAGAAATGTAATAAATCAGAGTTTGCTTCGTGGATTCCTTTTCCTTACCCCGGACGGACATCACCGGAATTCCATCACCGGCTGATCCTTTTATTCATCAAATCAGTGATGCGCAGGACATTAGATAAGGTACAATGACGACTGAGTGTGACAGAGCTGTGACTTATAAGAAAAGACCGAGCAGTCAAACGCAGTCAAACACTGGTTCTCCTCTTACCATCTCTCACAAATGGCTGCCCCTGTTCCATTACCACATTTCGGAGACGATGACCACTATGTCAAGACCGTATTGACCAAAATCACTCCTGCTGAAGATCCTCCATCCTTGCGGGATCTCACAAATGCAACCCATCTTGTTTCAGACCTTTTGATGCCTCATGGTATGCATATATGCATGTAATTTGACGTTACACTCGATAATAACCATATGGGCTTCTCCAGGTCTAGCTAATGTGACAGATGAGACTCTAGTTAAGGCCCAAGAATATAAGAATGCCCTATATGCGAGAAGAGAGGGTGAGCAGCCCCTTGAATATCAGTATTCAATGCTAATTCAGCCACTGATTTAGGGCCAAATGATGTGGAAGGTGTACGAGGGATGCTGGAAGCATTTAGGGAGGAGATGAGGCAAGAGAGGCGGGAGATGAGAGAGGAGATGACGCGAGAGAGGCGGGAGAGGAGAGAGGAGATGACGCGAGAGAGGCGGGAGATGAGACGGGGGATGCAAGAAATGAGACGGGGGATGCAAGAAATGAGACGGGGGATGCGGGAGATGAGGCAGGAGATGCGGGAGATGAGGCAGGAGATGCGAGATACCTGCATCATGACAAGAAAGGTAATACATCCATTCAACTCGACGAGTCAATCACTCATATTATTTCTTTTGAAAAAGCACTTCAATTTCGCTCAGGGATCAGGGGAAGGTGTTATCCTTGAGATTGTGCCATTTCAAGATGGCACAATGCCACCAGTAAGTTTCTGTTATCATTGCCAGTTCTTCTATTGACATGTCTTTTTTGTAAGCCTCGTTTGCCCCCCCTCACAAGCCCTCTAGCTGTATTACAGCTAAGTCCACGGCACCTCAATGAATATCACCGGGGATATTTAGAGGGGGATCCTCCACGCGCTATTGAGACGAGGAGACAAAACATCTTGAAAGCGATTGGAAGTGCTTATACACATAGGTAATAGCTACATGATTATAATTTATTTTATAATTTATTTTTCTCTGACTCCCCAAATCAATTATATTTTCCAACCCACACCAACATACAATTATCAATGAGTATGACAAAAATCTCAAATCTTGTCTAGATATATTTACAACCAAATCCAAATCTTGCTCTCCTTCTCTTTCTCAACAAAGAAAGAATGCAAATTAAAGAAAATAATGTGTTGATATTATAATGAGAGAACATAAGACAGGGTAAAGAAAGAAAAAAATACTGAAAAAAACTTTATTCATTTGTTTCCTTCTTCAAAGCAATTATTCCTAATCATTCTCACAAAGGCTTCACAAAGTCCAGCTCCAACACTAAAACAAAAGCAAAGAAGAAAAAAAAAGAGAAAAAAAGGTCAAAAGTCTACGATGCATGATGATGCTGCTTTGGCGATCCTGCGCTCGAAAACAACATGAGTACCTTCTCGGCTCCCTCTTTATACTTCTTCAGTTTGTTCGTTGCCTTGGTTTTCTCTCCACCACCACCACCTCCACCTCCACCTCCTCCTCCAGACACATTCACACCACCACCGCCTGAAGATTCGTCGCCCACATGCACTCCTCCTCCATTACCCGCCGTAGCATGACCGGGCCCAAACGACTGGTCCGACTCTACACCACCACCACCACCACCGACACTCGTAGCGGACTCTCTTGACTTTAAAGAAGGCGACAAAGACATCACGGCCGAACTTCCAACACTCAACGAAGGCGTCAACAACCCTCCACCAGCATTCATCATCATCATCAAACCAGTCGACGTTGTCACATCCTGCGACATCGACGTCGGACTCGACGCGTTCCTCTTCAAATCTGAACTAGCCCGAGATTGCGGACTGTTGTTGTTGTTTGAGCTCAACAGTGTCGTCGATAATGGCCCAAACGATTTGCCCTTCTTCTTGGGCGACTTGATCAAAAAAGGTTGTCGATCCGGGGAGGACGGCTTTCCACCCTTCGTCGGCGTACCACTCACCTCCCGATGGTGATGCTTCCCACTTGCACTCCCACTCGCCGATCCCGATCCCGATCCCAACGACGAAACGAGAGAACTCGCATTCGTATTCTTGGGCTGTAAAAATTGTCTCGGTCCTCTCGTGAAAGCCAAAGCACCCCTCCCTCTCTTCTGCATCGGACTCTCCAAATCCCCCCTAGCGTTCTTCGAGTTGTCGGACGAGGGCGACGTTTTGCTCGGCGTCGGTATCTGTTGCTGCTGCTGCTGCTGACCTTGATGCTTCGACTGCCTTATCAGAGATGACGACGGAACACCACCGCGTCCACTGGCGCTCGTCTTGGACGGTGTAGAAGCTTTCCTGCTGAACACAGCCAACCTGTATCGATCAACAACGCCCCTCGCGAATAAACTCGTCCCTTTAGCTCCATTCCTATCCTCTCCATCAACAGTATCGATAAAGTCCCAGTCATCGTCTTCATGATCAACTGCTTCGGTATCTTCACCCGCTTCTGTGTCTTCAGGCAAGTCTTTGTCGAGAGCTGGAACTCCAGACCGCTCGCGACGTTGGAGTTTCTGTTTGGTGGTGGTGGTCGTCGTCGTCGTAACTGAATTCTGCTGTTGTAAAGGCAAAGGTGGTTGAGGTGGTTGAGTAGGAGTGAGGGGTTTATCCTCCGTAGGCGTCCTTAATCCTCCTTCTTCAAGTCTATTCTCCAGCGCTTTTGCAGTAGCCATCAACTTCTCTATGTCCTCTACTTCCTTCACCTCCCCACCGACAGGATCAGCGGCAGTATCCACAATCACAGACACAGGAGCAATGGGAGGCACCATTACAGGTACGGCAGGAACAACTGGAGACGCCATTACAGGTTTGGCAAGCACA
>Ga0153987_1000446_pt1 | contig 13133 bp, 19 predicted proteins | sample TSNC071MetaG_FD_102279 | JGI IMG/M metagenome (GOLD analysis project Ga0153987, IMG submission 102279) | Attine ant fungus gardens microbial communities from North Carolina, USA - TSNC071 MetaG | ecosystem: Host-associated > Fungi > Mycelium > Unclassified | place: USA: North Carolina, William B...
GATATCCAATTTTAGAACAAACCTAGCTTTGAACAAATTCTCAATTGCATATAAAAAGAGAGCAAAGAAGGTAAAATTTTCACGGTGTCCCTTCTGTCTTGTGATTAACATCCCTGCAGTAGCATTATGTAGAGTATCGACAACAACATTCATGGTAATTCATCATTAATTTTCATCTGCTAGGGCTAAAGCCTCCTCTAATTCGTCAACCTCATCTGTCATCACAGATATGGGAAGTGAGTTTCCATAAATTACTCTCTGTATCAATATAGCTGCGTTATAAGCGGGTCAAGTCTAAAGAAGGGTGAGAAGGGGCGGGTAGACACACCAACGTCAATCGAAAGCTGGGATATGGCACAGACTTTGAATTGGAGCGGTAGTCCCCGCCAAAAAAAATACACGGTCCTTGCAAATGATCAGACGCAAAATTCTATGCAATTAGATAGGGATGCACTTGAATGCGTCACCACCGAGCCAACCGATCAAAGTAGACGACCGGAAACCGTACAACGATCGCTGGCGGAAATTACTGCAGGAAAAATTGAGAGATGATGACATCATGGACGGAGAGTTGGATTTACCTGATAAACTGAGGTATGGGAAGTGTGCTTTCGAGGCCCAGAGCGATGAATCCAAGAGCATTGACATATAATCGGGAATGACCAAGGACCAAGAACGCAATGGCCTGGCAAATGCTGGAAGAAGAGTTATTAATCAGACTCGTTGAATGACAGGCAGGCGACCAACATAAATCCACAGAGAAACTCGATATGCTGTAAATAGGAGGGCCACTGCCAGAAGGAAAACGGTCGTTGGGAGGATTCAACTAGTTTTGGTCGAAATAATATACATATGTAGAGGAGGCCAACCTCGGATGGTGTCAATGCCCGTTTCGGGATGGAACGAGAGAGATAGTATACTTGTGCCAGGATCATGAGAATAGACTGAATTAGGAGTGTAATCTCAAAAGGGTCTCTGTGGGTGAATAATTGTTAATAACAACGTCGATTGCGATAAATCAAGGTGAAGAACCCTAGCCAGAAGAAGCACCGGGTGATATTACCGAGCAATCTTTATTTCGTTCGTCAGACCGTATTTTCAAGAAGGGCGAAGAATACTACAAGATAGCACAGACGTCACGGGAAAATCCAGTTGCGTCTCTATCACGGACAATGTAAGGTTGAGCACATGCAAGAAGAGTATATATCCTGCCGCTTGTGAACAATGGAATATGTTTGGTCGGCGTAGACCTAAAATTGTTCATGTTGTTGTGATGAGATAGAAAGAGGTATAGACGTACCAGAGGAGAGCCCACGGCCATGCCGATTGACGCAACTGTGGATAGCCAGGACATGATTGCAGCCGTAGAGAAATGAGATGAAATGAAATAGCCTGTGCTTGGTCATGCTTACGAGAGGCTAGATATCGGCCCCTTAGGAACGCACATGGCACTGTTTTTTTTTTGGAGAAAATCCAATTTTGAAAGAATACAGCGTGCATGGAATGTGCTTCAGGTTGAACTGCCGGATAGCAGTTTTCGGGTCAGAATAGTAATCGGTCAGATAATAATGTGAGACATGAAGTCAACAAGAATCATCAATTTGCTGTATCAGGGACATAGCCAGATTTTCGATTAAAAGTACAATCTTGTTGTACTCAAATCTGTGGCGATAGTCTACTCTTCTAAAATTCTTCTGGAATTGAACCTATAACACTATAGAGTCACGTGGTTGCACATTGTTAGATCAGTACTTTTGTGTTCTAACAACCGTACTGCATAAAGACCTTCTCTTGCGCTCACATACGCCCCCAGCAATTTACGTCTCAGGTTTATTGCTTTCCAAGTCATAATACTTCCAATGACAAGTGGAGGGAGATCACACTCAGAGGAGAAAGATGCAGCAGAAATTAAGAAGGCTATTGCGACTGGCTCAAGAGAATCAGGGGGGTCAAATGCTGCAGGTGAGTGAAACATGGCATTTTTATGCTTATTTAGCTCATGGACCCATGATAGCGTCCTCAATCATCTGCTACTGCATGGCATCGATATTAATGACTATCATCAATAAGGTTGGTCTTCAGATAAAGCTGCTTGACTTGGTACTTGACAATGAAGAAAACAGTTCGTTGTGTCAGGCCGTGACTTTTCAATGAACTTCCTTTTGTTGTGTATTCAATCGTCATTTTGTGTGGCATGTGTCTCTCTTGTCAAGATACTTGGGATCATATCCTTCAGAGACTTTGACAAAAAGGACGCAAAAATGTGGTTTCCGATCAGCTTCCTTCTAGTGAGCGTCATCTACACGGGTTCAAAGAGCCTGGTAAGCAGCGATGTCAATCCAGAATAATGCTGACATGGGCACTAGCAATATCTCAGCATACCTGTCTACACAATTTTTAAAAACCTAACTATAATATTAATTGTCAGTCTACTTCTCCATTCCAAAGTCTTGAATTCATCGCCAATGGATCTAGGCATATGGAGAAGTCATCTGGTTTGGCGGCTCGGTCACCATGCTCACTTTGATTTCATTCATTTTCATGGTAGGGTCTGCCTCTTTCCTTCGTTGCCACATCGTGGGCATTGATAGGTCTACTTGGAGGTTGTTTCATCCATCATCGCTGCATGGTCTGATGTCACCAATGCGCTTATTCCCGGAGTTAGTGCTGGTATTAGTGCAAGTACTGTGAAAAGCCTCTTGAGCACTGTTCGCGGTCTCAATGTAGGTTATTTCTGGATGCTTATCAATTGCCTCGCAAGTGCTGCATATGTAGGTTATACCTCGAAAGGATTCTGTGAGTCTCTTAACTTTATATCCTAGGTTTTATCGATGCGAAAGAGAATAAAGGCAACCGGATTTTCCGATTGGGATTCAATGTTCTATAACAATCTGCTTAGCATTCCTGTACTTGCGGTCTTCTCGTTATTGGTTGAAGATTGGGGATCAGAAAATCTAGCACGCAACTTGTGAGTGGTGTCGAAACCCATCACCTCATCATTTGACAATGCCACTGGAAAGTCCTTCTGATACTCGCAATTTCCTATTGTTTGTCATTGCATTCTCAGGTGCTGCTGCAGTAGGGATCTCGTATACAACGGCGTGGTGTGTGCGAGTGACAAGCAGCACAACGTACAGGCAAGAGATGACCTTTCAGACATGCCATAATGACTGATATCGCGGATCGCAGTATGGTTGGAGCGTTGAATAAACTACCTGTCGCAGCATCAGGGATGATCTTCTTTGGGGACTCAATCAGTTTTGGATCCGTTTCAGCCGTTGGGGTTGGCTTTTTTGCAGGTATCCTTTACGCAGTGGCAAAGAATAATCAGAAGAGAACAGAAGCACGAAAACAAGCTGATACCATTATTCCTTTGACAAATCGGAAGCCATAAGAACTGTTCCAGCTTTCGCACAACGTGGCGGAGTGGCTTTGTTTTTGACAAAATAACTGACGATGCCGAGATACTTACATGACATCGTAGCAGAATTTTCTGTAATACTATGGACAATCGGGGATTGCTCGTGTTGTAGTAGTAATATCATCTAGAATGCATCCGCCTCTCTCTTGGTTTATCTGCAACGACATCATTGGTGTATTTAAGCTCACTGCCGAAATCACACTTTCGCTCTTGCCATAATCACTCTCCACTGTTTGATTATTATCCATCACTATGGCTTCATCAGACTCGAATGTTCTCCACCCCCCTAGGCTGGCGCAGATATTCGCCCGGTCGCCTACCAATCCAGGGACACCAGTCCACTCAATACAGACAATGAGAAGAAAGTCTGCTGGTCATGGTGGACCTTTGACCAAAATCCTTGTTGCCAATCGTGGTGTACGCCTCACATTGTTGTTCTCGAGTCTATGTGTTCACTGTCTTCTTTCAGGAAATCGCTATCCGTGTATTTAGAACTGCTCATGAATTGGCCATGCATACTGTTGCGATCTATTCCTATGAAGATCGCTTATCTGCCCATCGCCAAAAGGTGATAGTTTTTTTCAACTGGAGTAGAGGGTGCCCAGCTGACAACTCCTCTAGGCTGATGAGGCTTATCAAGTTGGCAAAGGTCGCACCCCAGTTGCTGCCTATCTCTCTCAGGACGACATCATTAGAATATCCCTTGAACATGGAGTTGACATGATTCACCCTGGGTGAGTAAATCTGAATCGACGGGATGTTTATGTGACTCGTGGTCTCTTATAGCTATGGTTTTCTCTCTGAAAATGCAGAATTCGCTCGCAAAGTTGAACAAGCTGGTATTGCTTTTATCGGACCAACACCAGAAGTTATCGATGGCCTTGGCGATAAGACTAAAGCTAGGGCTCTTGGTATGGATACTTGATCATGATACAGATCGAGTGGCAGGGCTCACGGAATGCAATACAGCGATGAAGTGTGGTGTACCTATTGTTCCTGGAACGCCAGGGCCGGTGAAGTCGTACAGAGATGGAGAGGCATTCATCAAAGAATACGGCTTCCCCGGTATGCACTCTTCAATTTAGAACTAGAGCATATTAAATTCTCAATCTTCACGTACAGTCATCATCAAGGCTGCCATGGGTGGTGGTGGTCGTGGAATGCGTGTTGTGCATGAAGACACTGAGTTCAAGACTGCTTTCGAACTTGCCGCTAGCGAGGCCAAATCTGCTTTCGGTGATGGTACTGTTTTCATTGAGCGCTTCCTTGAACGCCCTCGCCACATCGAGGTACAAATTCTCGCTGATGGCATTGGAAATATTATCCACCTCTTCGAACGTGACTGCTCGGTTCAACGTCGTCATCAGAAGGTTGTTGAGGTCGCACCTGCAAATCACCTCCCTGAAGAAGTACGTCAATCTATTCTGAATGACGCTATCAAGCTCGCCAAAAGCGTCGGCTACAAGAATGCTGGTACGGCCGAGTTCCTGGTTGATCAGATGGGAAGACACTACTTTATTGAGATCAATCCACGTATCCAGGTCGAGCATACTATCACTGGTCGGTTTTCCTGATAAAACCTGAACACTGCCTCTGAACTTATCGTGTGATGGATGACAGAGGAGATCACAGGCATCGACATTGTTGCCGCTCAAATCCAGATTGCTGCTGGTGCCACTCTGCCCCAACTGGGTTTGACACAAGACGCCATTACCAAGCGAGGCTTCGCGATTCAATGTCGTATCACAACCGAAGACGCTGCCTCCGGATTTCAGCCTGACACGGGAAAGATTGAAGTTTATCGTTCAGCTGGTGGTAATGGTGTCCGTCTCGATGCAAGCTCAGGTTTCGCTGGTGCCCAGATCACTGTATGTCACGAGATCCTTGGTAGGATTCCGGCTAACTTCAAGATATAGCCCCACTATGACAGTTTGCTCGTAAAGTGTAGCGTGAGTGGTACCACTTATGAAGTAGCACGCAGAAAGATGCTTCGTGCCCTAGTAGAATTTCGTATTCGTGGTGTCAAGGTCCGTATCTCACATGCTTATTGAGGACTGGTCCTGACTGACTGGTTCTCTTCAGACCAACATTCCATTCCTGTTCCGTCTTTTGACTCACGACACTTTTATTGGAGGAAAGACTTGGACAACAGTATGGTTTACCTTTCTTCTCCTGTTCGATTTAATGGTTTCTCTTAGTTTATTGATGATACTCCAGACCTCTTTAAGCTCGTGCAGAGTCAAAATCGGGCGCAAAAGCTTCTGGCTTACCTTGGAGACCTTTCTGTCAATGGAAGTTCTATCAAAGGTCAAATCGTAAGACTGACGTGCGATTTGAATCTTGGAGTAACTATATACCTTACAATAGGGTGAACCTGGCCTCAAAACCGAGTTGATCATTCCTAAACTTGCCAGTCGCGACGATCCTAGTGGAGTTCCACTAGACACCACATACCCTTGCACACTTGGTTGGCGCAATATCATTGTTGAACATGGACCGGAAGCTTTCGCCAAGGCCGTTCGTGAATACCCTGGTGTTTTGATCATGGATACCACCTGGCGTGATGCCCATCAGTCTCTGCTTGCTACTCGTCTGCGCACTACTGATATGATTTCTATCGCTAAGGAGACCAGTTATGCTCTTGCGAATGCCTACAGCTTGGAGATGTGGGGTGGGGCTACGTTCGATGTAGCAATGCGGTTCTTGTACGAGGACCCCTGGGATCGCTTGGTGGGTTGGCTTCATTGATTGGTGTGGCACTTGAAACTGATGCTCATGTGAAGCGCGCTCTGAGGAAGCTTGTCCCAAATATCCCTTTCCAAGCTCTCGTCCGCGGCGCCAACGGTGTTGGTTACACCTCCTATCCGTATGTGGTGGATACCTAGTCATTAACCGCTTTTTTTGAGTCCATCTAGTGATAATGCTATCTATGACTTCTCAAAAAAAGCTGTTGAGAACGGTCTTGACATTTTCCGTGTCTTTGATTCTCTCAACTACTTCGGTGTGTTATCCATTTGCGCATCTTATCATATGGGTTAACGCATTGGTTCCAGAAAATGTAAGCGTGGAATGGTAGGGATATTTTTTTCCACATATGAAACTCACAATTTTTTAGTTACAGCTCGGTATCGACGCTGCCAAGAAGGCTGGTGGTGTCGTTGAAGCAGCTGTGTGCTACAGCGGAGACGTGGCTAACCCCAGGGAGAGCAAATACACTCTCCAATATTACCTTGAATTTGTCGGTAAACTTGTAAAAGAAGGTATCCACATTCTTGGTATCAAGGATATGGCTGGTCTTCTGAAGCCTGAGGCCGCTAAAATGTAAGAGGTTTCCTTTGGACTCAAAATACAGAAGCTGAAATGGGATTCAAATAACTAGTCTCATCGGAGCCATCAGGAAGGCTCATCCTGATCTTCCTATCCATGTGCATTCGCATGATACCGCGGGCATTGCCACAGCAAGTATGATTGCTGCTGCTGCTGCAGGTGCTGATGTTGTCGATGTCGCCATCGATAGTCAGTTTTCTACTTTTTCTATGGTGAGACAAATGCTGAACCTGAGGACCTGCATCTTCTAGGCATGTCGGGATTGACTTCTCAGCCGTCTATGGGTGCTGTATGTATGGCTTTGGAGCAGACAACACTCGGCACGGGGATTCGTTACGGAGATATCCAGGCCCTTAATGCCTACTGGAGTCAGGTCCGCGTGCTCTACAGCTGTTTCGAGGCCAATGTCCGTGCTTCCGACTCCTCAGTGTTTGACCACGAGATGCCTGGAGGGCAGTACACAAACTTGATGGTATCTTTAAATAAATGCTCTGTACTTCTTTCCAACTGATCCTTATTTTTAGTTCCAAGCTGCGCAACTCGGGCTCGGAGAACAATGGACAGGTACATGACAGACAAAAAAAATTGTTCAATTGCCTCATGGATTTTTATAGAAATCAAGAAGAAATATATCGAAGCGAATGAACTTGTAAAGTCATCCTCGTCTCATTGTTCAGATCTAGCTTCTAATTGTTCCTTGTTCTCCCAGTGTGGTAACATCATTAAGGTCATAAAGCTCTCGCGAAAGTCTTTCTATCGTCACTGATGGACTCCTTGAGGATAGGTCACACCGTCATCAAAAGTTGTTGGTGACTTTGCTCAGTGGATGACTTCAAATTCCTTCTCCAAAGAGCAGGTGCTTGAACGTGCTGACCAACTTGACTTCCCATCTTCTGTTGTTGAGTTCTTCCAGGGTTATCTTGGACAACCTGTGGGAGGGTTCCCTGAACCCCTGCGCTCCCGCGTCATCAGGAATAAGCCAAAGATTGATGGACGACCTGGTATCAGTATGGAACCTCTAGACTTTAAGAAGATCAAAGCGGAGCTGCGGAGCAAGTTCGGCAAGCACATCACTGATACTGATGTAACGTCCTACGTCATGTATCCCAAGGTTCAGTATTCATTCCCAGGTACTGTTTTATTGAGTACGATGATTGCTACATCAGGTCTTCACGGAATATCAAAGCTTCTTGGCAAAATATGGAGATCTCAGGTATGCCATGAAAACTCACTGTTCTCAAGTTCAGATCTCATGTAAAACTAGTGTTATTCCCACACGTTACTTCCTCGGACGCCCTGACATTGGGGAAGAAATGCATATCTCGATTGAGCCAGGCAAGACACTGATCATTCGTCTCATGGCCGTAGGTCCGGTTGTGGAAGGTAGCGCACAGCGTGACGTCTGGTTTGAAGTCAATGGAGAAGTATAAATACATTCATATAGTGCTTTTTCATCAAGACTGATGCGGTCTTGTTAGGTCCGTGCAGTTTCGATTGAGGATAAGAACTCGGCTGTCGAGACAATTTCACGGGAGAAGGCTTCCAGTGAGCCAGGCTCAGTAGGAGCTCCCATGTCTGGAGTCGTCGTGGAAGTGCGGGTCAAGGAAGGCCATGAGATCAAGAAGGGTGATCCTATCTGTGGTACGTCTTTCTCAAAAAGCGAGATCTAGGGTGCTTTCTTATCTTTTTCTCATCGATAGTCATGAGTGCCATGAAGGTGAGTTATCATTTTCACATGGTTTCATTGTTCTGATATCTTGGGTAGATGGAGTCAGCGGTCACGGCGCCGGTCTCTGGCCATGTTAAGCGGGTTGTTGTCCAAGAAGGTGCATTCAGTCTCTTTCCCTATCCTATGCTTCTGATTCATTCGCCTTTCGACAGGTGACTCCATCAACCAAGGTGATCTCGTCATCGAAATCGTCCATTAATTTTCCAGAGCGACGCTCCAAATTTTGATACCTTTCGTTCCCCAATAAGCAGCCCTACTTAGACCTTGTACTCAAATAAGGACAAGAATGCTTCGTACTCAGATCATCGCACAGTCAACCATCTAGCGTATCAGATATACATGTTCAACCGTCGTCTGTCTTTCTAATGCAAGAGTGAAAGCGATAAGGTTAATTTGACACAAAGCAGCAACAAAGACGCAGTACCTCCTGTTCGCACGATAAGTTTTACTGTGTTATAAATACTACACGATCACGCTTCTACCCCTGAGACTAGAAAGTAGAGGGTTCTATCTCGGCTATTACTAGGTAGGTGAACGTGTCGCCAATATCGGGTACAATGCGGTTTGGATAGAGCAAACTAGGCAGGCGAGAGAAGGTCCGTCAGAATCTTCTGGCGGCATATCGACCAGTCGGTCCAGAGTAAGAGATCAAAGTAGACAAAAACGGCTGTTGCAGTCGAGTGGCGAAAAGATACTGAAGCGAAAGGGAATCATGCTGTTTACTTGACGTACAATGGGTAAGAGGGTCAACTGATATTGAAATCGATGATGAGATTGATGACGCACAAATACAAATGGGTGGCCTCTGCAGTGTATCTGGAGTTGTTCCTTTCATTGAATCTGGCCAAGGGAGAGGAGTAGCAATTATTTCAAATGACTCAACATGACCTCGACAAAGCTACTGGATTTCTGATTGGTCAATTATGTAGGGAAAAACACACATCCAGAAGACAAACCAACAATGGAACGATTAATATACACACTGTGATCTAGAAGGCTTGGGCGACATTATTTTCTAGATGGGTCAGACACTCTTGTTGCAACTCTTGAACGAGCTTCTGTTGAACAGAAGAAAATCAGAAAAAGATTCCGTTCCATGAAACGCAATGATGACCTTCGCAGGCTTGATATCGTTCATGTCCCCAACGCCGATTCCAGCCCATACGACAACTCGATTTGTGTCATTATCACGGGTAGCTTCTTGATATTTGGAGCGCAAGACTTGTATATCCTCCCCATTTTCATAATCCTGAACGGTCGCTATGTGCAGTTGCAGAAATAAGGCCTGATCAATGAATTTTGCCACAAAAAATCCCACCATTGTGCAAGCCTCTGCCATTGACACCACTTGGCCAGCCCAAGGTGCCTCGAGCCTGATCGAACGCCATGCTTCGGACTGATGATGATGACCCCGCAGCGACTAATGCTTGTTTATGAGCATCAGAGTATAGACTTTCGGGAGTTAAAAGAAAACGTGTTCCGAGGACTGCACCTGCAGCACCGAGGCCAAGGAGCTCTGCTACGTGCCTCCCTGTTGCTAGACCACCAGCGCCTATGACTGCGGGTCCATTGGCAGGAACAACGGACAAGATCGATGCAATCAACGACCTCATGGGTGGAGCATTGCCAAAACCGTGACCACCCGCTTCAATCCCTGGGACAAGGGTAAGAGACTAGAATTAGCATAGAGAGGATGAAATGAAACCTTGAGCCACAATGACATCCACTTTCCAGTCGTGAATGGCAACAAGAGCATCATCCACAGAAGGAACTTGAACAAATATTATGGTTTGCGTCCCAGTGGCTCTATCGTGATCCCGGACGAATTGAATCCATTTAGGTAGATTTTTGCCAAAAGAAAGCCACACGGCAACAACATGGTTGTCAAGTGCAGTCTTGACCTCTTTCTCCCCTCGGACTGCATCTATTTCAAGTCTCCAGCAGAGGAAACCGACCCCAATTGGCAAGGGTGACTGGGGGTTAATTCCAAGGGTCTGGCGCGCAACATCTATTTCTCTTTGGATTTGATCCGCCGTGATATAGCCTTTCAATAACATGAATATAATTTTCCCTCGCTTGCAATGATGGCCATGTCTTTACCAGTGCCCACGAAGCCGAATCCGCCACCAAGCGTTATCTCAGCGGCAAGTAGACCTATTTAGTCATAAGAGAAACGTCCATGATGCTCAATGATTCATGCCTCCAGATGCCCCTGCCATTGGTGCACCAATGATCGGGGTCGTGATACCTAAAACCAATGAATGTGGACCATCGTTCTCAGAAAGCAAGGGCATACCTAACAGTTTGACCAATTTATTATTGAGTTGAGACATGTTATTTGATAACTTGAATGGTCGAGCCTGAGACCCCCGAACATCATGAGTATGCGAGGTGATACCAGAGTTTGTGCGTGTTTGGTGAGAATTAAAAGTTGTGGAAATTATTGTGTCGCTGTCCAATACATTGTCCATCATGGTGAGTCCTACGTCTGCATTGCTCTACACAGTGCTGGCAGCATGAATCTCATATATGACGCAGCCTCCGCCAAAGTCCAAAGGTGGGAAAATGCTTTCCCTGATCAACTGGCGACTCAAGGTCACGATCAACGATGGACGCGCATTGACGGGCCAAATGCTTGCTTTTGACCGCCACATGAACCTGGTCTTGGCTGATTGTGAAGAGTTCCGAAGAGTAAGGCCGAAGAAAAAGGCTGGTGAGGAAACTGCTCCGGAACAGGAAATGAAGCGCACCCTAGGTTTGGTTATCTTGCGAGGCGAGACCGTAGTCAGTATCAGCGTTGAAGGGCCACCACCTGTAGTTGACGAGGACAAAAAGGCCAACGCCGTATGTAACCGGACTCAGTATAGACACCGATCCGCTATTGACTTGTTTTTGATAGCTTCCAGTTGGTCCTGGTCGAGGCATGCCGGCTGGCCGAGGGATGATACCATCCAGTACGTTCATCCAAGTTTCATCTAGACAGCCGACTGAATTTCAATTCTGTACTCATAGTCGATCAACTGCCTCTTGCACGGCCACCTATGCCGTTTGCACCCCCTGGCATGCCAGGGCCCCCTCCTGGTTTCAGACCCCCAGCAGGTTTCCCTCCTGGATTTCCTCCACCCCCACCAGGTTTTTCCGGACCACCGCCAGGGTAGGAGCTCAACTTCAGATGGAGATGACAAATGTTGACAGTAAACCCAGCTTCCAGCCTCCCCCACAATAAACACCCGTTTGGTGTTGGGGATATATTGACCGAGGGAACTGTACCAACGATCTCCAACGTATAACAACCCCATGTGTCTGCCCAGAAAACGAACATCTGTCTTCGCTGCTAGATTCACTCTTCTCACATATTTTAGGCATGGTGCTGTAGATGACACCCAAATGTGATACAAAACTTCATGATATAATAGGATAGCGCAAGCGAACCTGAGCAAAGACTGAGAAGATATGATGATCATTAATCACCTTCCATACCTTGCATGAAGTAAGTATAAATGGTCACACAGAGATGTTCTCTGTATGCACTACATTGATAATTCGCAGATCCCTGGTACCTTGGCCTCAGATGGAGATTCAGAATCTGTTGCGACCTGGGCAGGTCTCAATGGCCAGGTAACAATGACAGAGGACTGATCACGTTGGGACAAGGATCAGACCTGTGAGTGCATTTGGAAGATTACGACAGGTCAATGAATCTCCCAGTCCTCTGTGAATCTTCTACATTTATCCCCGGTTTGCGCTCCCACCCGTTTTACTAGTGACTATATCCGACATCTGGAGTGACTGATCAAGCTTGGCATTCACGTTCATGTATACGTTGTAGATTTCACGAGTCAGGATATTATCCTCAAGTCTGATGGGCTCGCAACTTGACAGCTCTCCGCTTCATTAACAAAGGCTCTGGCGAAGTAATCAAAGATAAAGGACATTCCATACTCTGGTCATGTTGTCAAAACGATTAATGGCGCCACATGGGCAGCAATGACGGTGGGCATGTTTAATCATAGAAGGCAGATGCTAACATGATGAGTACCATATGGCCTTCTCCCGCGAACAAGTTTTTTTTTTCCTGGACTTGGGTTGGACCGGGCTGGACCCTGTACCTAAACTTGGCAGTCTTTGCCAAGTCCGCGTAAGCCATTTTTACGACGCTAGGGGTTGCGACACGTGAAATCACCAACAATATCTGTCACCGCATAATCTGACATGATCATACATGAACCAGAAGGGCCGCGAAGCACGTCCGATGACTGAAGCACTTGATTGATGCAATGTCAGGTGGTCTGGATGACAAGATGGTCCTGTTGAGAGCAACAATATATTCGGCTTCTTTGACAAATCCAGAAGAGCCGATTTTGGGGAGAATGTGTGGCTTGACGAGCTGTGAGGGTGATCAACAAGCACTCCTTCTGGTTCCGAGAAGATTATCTGAACTTGATTAGTGTCTCGGCAACAAGAACGTTGGACGGACAAGCCGTTTTAGAAGAGCGTATGTGGCGAGAAAATCTAACCAAACGAGACTTGCTTCTTGCCACACCAAAAAAAGAATAAATACAGACTATAGAATGACAAGCGCTCCCTGCTAACCAAGATACGACAGAGGAAATCACACTGATCGAACCCCTCCAGATATTCGTATTGAGAACCCGC
>Ga0153987_1000449_pt1 | contig 13092 bp, 16 predicted proteins | sample TSNC071MetaG_FD_102279 | JGI IMG/M metagenome (GOLD analysis project Ga0153987, IMG submission 102279) | Attine ant fungus gardens microbial communities from North Carolina, USA - TSNC071 MetaG | ecosystem: Host-associated > Fungi > Mycelium > Unclassified | place: USA: North Carolina, William B...
ACAGTTACTGGGGCACTCAATCTTTACCTAGCTAACCTTTTACTGACTACCAACTAAAGTTGGTACTTTAAATCTTACTACTACCAAGGGTTAAACAGTTAATATCCCTAAGAAGGGAATTCTTAAGCTAGATAATGCTTTAAGAGCTAATTGTTATTCTTCTGCATGTAAGGCACAGCACACTCTAGTACAAGACTTCTAGCAAAAGTACTATCTAACTGTCTCAATTGGGCAGGTCCAATCTCAAGGAGTACTAGAGAAGGTCCTTTTGTCCACTGTGTAGTTCTAAACTACCACACAAGTTCTCTCAAAGCTGGGGCCTGCTTATATATGGAGATGACAACTGTTAGCTACAATGGCCACCATCGAGCTATTGAATAAGATGAGAGTTAAGAGTTGCAAAGGCTTGAGGAGAACAGTTGTAGAAAATGGAAACGAGTTCTAGTGTAAGTGTAGCGAGCCAACTCCTGAGCTGGAATTAAGCCAACTGCTCTTTTATTAGTATAGACAAAAAGAACTTGTTAAAGTTCCTATTTTATTGGTCTGTCTACTTATACACATTTCTAATAGTCTGTGCACCTACTATTCTGCGCTCCCAACCATATACTTTCCCACACTATAAATAGAACAGAAAAGAAATTAAAAGAAAAAGAATAATAAAAATGACTTAGTAGAAAAGAGCAGTTTATGACAGTAAGGATTTGTCAGCAAGGTACTTCGAGGTCCCACTCAATATTAGAGTTAACGAGAACTTATTAGATTATTCTTTACTTATATACAAAAATTTCTATTTACTATTATTTGTACATACAAGTCATAGTTGCATTACCATTGAGTTATCTTTCCTTGTGCTTAGCCTTGTCTTGTCCCTATATTTAGATTTATGAAAATAAATAAGAAATAAAAGGAAAAGATTATAAATATTGACTTAGCCATGGTGGCTAGTCAATGGCTTGAAGTGGTAATTTATGATAAGTTACTAGGTTGTAATAAAATAGAGGTGGTGGAGTCCTCTGTTCTCTTGTGTTGGGTATGTATGTCAGTCTATTCTGACAGATCTAAGTAAAGTTTGTAACAGCTCTGTAAAGAGATCCTGTTTTGCTGTAAGGACAACTGGGCAAGAACTCCAGGAATGTATTGTTGACAAGTACCTAAGACATAACACACCTCCAGAAAAATCCTCATTGGAGATGGAGAATTACTCTATTTTACCTAGTATCCTTGGCCACCAATCATTTGGACAGACTCAGAAAACAACTCAGAGCTTGGAAGATGCAAAGAAGAGGGCTTAGAGGACTTTTGGACATTATTAGAAAACATTGGAAGAGGTGTTGGGAGAGGTTCCCCTTACAGCATCCTCACTTTCCTACCTAGAGGCTTTTGCCTTCATGTAGTTTAGCAACCATAACTGATACTATAGAGAACTCACTTTCTTTTCCTACTTTCCTTCTCCTATTTTCCTTCTACATTTCTATTTAAGTAGTCTCTCTGTGCTACCTCAGCTTACCACTGTGTCCTGAGTAATAAATTGTTGATTTAAAAAAAATGACATACTGGGATCAGGAATGTGATCGAGCACTATTTTGAATTTTTGAATTTTCAAAAATTCGGAGTTTCAATCTTTTTCCACGCCTGATGCTCTGTTCCCTGAAGCTTTGCTGCTAGTGAACGCGCGTTGAAAGATGCGTGATAGAGGTATCTTTCATTTCAAAAGGGTCCTGCCTCGCATGGTGAGGCGTAATTTGTTCAGCGATGGTGCGACCGATTGACCTAGATTTCTTGCAGAGCTGGTCACCTCAAAACCTGTTCAATCTATGGAACAGAACAATGGGGCCAATGTCTCGTGGGCTTGATTTTCGATTCTCTCCCGCGAAAGAAACACTCTTTCAACAGCGTTGGCTGTCCAAGAAGCTGGTGCGAGCCTACCACGGTGACTATATTGGCGAGAAGGTGTTCAAACGATGGTATCTACCTGAAACGATACCCGACGTTCGTCCGCGTCGCGCCGTAAAGATAGGAGACGATAAGGCTAGTCTTGCAGAATATGCCAAGCGAAAGACACGTACTGAGGAGAGTGAAAGGGCCATTGAGAGGAAGGGGATGCCGCCTGTCGGAAGCTTGATGTTTGGCGAGACAGAGAGGAGGATAGACACCGTGGTGTTCAGGTCTTGTTTCGCAGAGAGTATTTATGAGGCAAGAAGACTTGTCATTCACGGAAAAGTGCTTCTGAACGGGAAGAAGGTTGGTTAATTCTTTTGACTAGCTTTTTGACTTGTACAGCTGAGCGTATTCCTAGCACGACAACCCAAATACTCGTTTGGCGCCTGGGGACATGATTTCGATAGATCCTTCTGCCGTTCGTTTTATCAAGCCTCAGGCATTGCCAGACAAAGGCTACGAAGACATAAATGCCCAAATTGAAAAATCTGACCCGAGGCGCGACACTCCATTCTTTCTTCCTCATTATGCTTCTCCTCACCTCTTCATTCCTGCTTATATGGAGGTCTCTTTTTCTACCTGTTCAGCTATTTATGTACGCCATCCGACCGCGCGCCCGGGATACTCAGAAATTCCTACACCGTATGATGCTGATGGTACTATCATTCGTTATGCATGGGAGTGGTATGTCAAGAGACGGCCGAGGATCCGAAGCGTGGAACAGTTGTCGCGCAAGCCTGAGGACAGAATTTATACATCGGGACTCGTTAATAAAGATGAAATCATGAAGGAGGGTAGAAGGAAGATCATTAAAAGAATATGATTGCCTCTAAGCGCCAGTAGAATTTTCGTTCAAATTGACCCTGATTGTAGAGGACTTTGGCGACTTGTCCTACTCCAAAGATTGGCCTTCAGACCACCATGTTCTTCTTGTTCGGAATTCAGCAAGGTTTCCATGGTTCAACATTTATTTACTGCATAATATCTTCATGATATCTTCTCAGGAGCAGGTCTTAAACGAAGATCGATAAACCTTCGTTGGTGAAAGGAGTGTGGCATCACCACATTCAGCAGCTGACCAGTGGAGCGTAGAATTTGAAGCGTCAAGTTAAAGCTTGCATGAAGCATTTAGATAAAATTATATCTCTCACAATCAATGCAAATGATAGTTTCATAATCTTATCGTAAGAAACAAAATCTCAAATCACGAATCGTGGGAAAGGGTTGCTAGCACCCTTAAGTCGCACCACATCTGCTTCTCTGATTCACATTTATTCTGCCTAGATTTTTGCCTTGGCCTTCTCCTGCACACAGTACTCAGCCCGACATAGAGACCATCTTTTGTAAACTAATCAAATCTTCTCAAATCCTATCTGCATCCTGATTTCATGGCCACCCCTTCGGTTCTCCCTGCGCCCAAGCCTGATCATCGGGCAACACGGCCACCTCCCAAGGATGCATCTAGTTTTAGGGTCTTTTTTTGGCGTCGGCGTATGTGGTTCGAGGGCACATTTGTGCTGAGTATGTTGGAACCATGGGAAAAGGTTTCATTGCGTGAGTCATCATCATCTTATTTTCTGCCAGATCATGTTTGCTATAATTTCTTATCAGTTTTAATGCTTGGCCTCTTTTTTTCCCTCGTCATCACTGGCTTGTTCAAGTATCTCCCTCATCATCTCAACGTGATGTGTCGGCGTGCCATGTATTACCTATTCGGTCAGGAAGGCGACCCAAGGCAGTGGTTTGGGATTGGTAAAGGGGTTGAAAATGGTGTCAGAGAACTACTGAAAGAGTCACAATTGCTCGGTTCGCCAATCGAAAACTAGTTCTAGTTTCGAAGTCACGATGATTATTTTTGTAAGTCCGACTTTTTTTTGAAATCATCAATCTATAACGCGGTGCAGGTACACAGCACGCAGTGTAAGTCTTACGTTTGGAAGCTTAATCATCGAATGCTGATATGGATATATAGTTTTGGATTTCTCGTCAACTCCTCAGATTCTTTAGAATGATGTTTGGGGTTTGTTTTGGTGTATATAATGTTTCTTCATACGGACTTTCTTTGCTTTAACTGCGTGTTATAGGTAATGTTATAGGTAGTGTCAGCTGCTGAATCATATACCCTTTTTGCTTCCTGCAAAATTGAATGCTTGTGAATCAAGTTCACACTGTTTTGACAGTGTTATGCCATCATTGCCTTTGGCCTCTAGTCTGTAAACATTGTCCTAGTGTGAAGTCAACAGTGTGATAATCCACTATGCTACTCTTGTCCCCCTTGCTTTCATACTTTGTACATCACACAGTGTGCTGAAAACAATAATGTAAGTAGTTAGGACTTTGTAAGTGATCTGTGACACATGGGTTATGTACCTTTTCAAGGGTAGGTGTAACCAACAATTGTAACTATGATAGTAAAAATAACTTCCAATACAGGAGAATGCCTCCTGATATCCTGTCTTATTTTTCTTCTGCATTTCTTACCTTTTGACAATGAGGATACAGGAAGGATAGTAACATTTCTCTTTTTATACAGGTCATTGCTGGTAGTTCTACCCCATGCCATTGCAAAATTCCCATTACAGCAGTCAGGTGAATTACATTTGAAATAATTAAACAATGATTAAATTTTCAGAAAGACTTTGTCTCTCTCTCCAATAGTTTCAAGTGCTTCTTTGGGGCATGTTTTTGCTCAATGTTTGCCTATGCAGGAATAAGAGTTCTTTTTTTGCAGTTAAGATGAAACTGAGGTACATATAGCATCCAAGCGATGTTAGATGGTGCAGTGGCTTTGAGTACTATCTCTGAACCTCAGAAATCAAGATGTAACAAGGGCAGAAGCTTCAATGCATATCAATGAGAAAAACAATTGCATCAGACAGGAATAAGAAAAAAGCATTCTTGCATTTAGGATTGAAGGAAGTCAATGACAAGGTTTTGAAACCGGCCAGAGGGCCAAGAGAGAGAGAGTTGGTTCTAATTGAATTTTGAAATTTACTCCGACTCAACAGTCTGATGCATAACGATGAACCATGGAATAAAACAAAAATAATACAGTCGGTTATCAATCTATAACAATCACGTCATTGTCTCCGTCCCTGTCTCCTAGCATAATCATTTCACCATCATCATCATCATCCAACCTCCTCTTTTTATTCGGACCCTGTCTTGGTTGTTGTTGGTTAACCGAATGTTCTCTTTTTCTTGCGGTCATTTTACTTTGGTCCGATGAATCTCTCCTTCTTTGAGGTGTAGGATCAATTTCAAGAATCCCATTCAAATCTTCTACTGTTGTTGGTGTTGTTGGTATTGCAGATGAAATATGAAGGGTTTCTGTGACTTTGGGTTTATTTCGTTTTTGAAATCGAGGTAAAGGATCAGGGAGAATAAAAGGAGGTGCATCGATCGGATGATTCGGACTGCGGGGAAAAAATGGGGAAGGTCAACTATTTATCTTGAAAACAATTACTCACGATAGACAACATAAGTTCACAGAAATAGTTCCTCCTCTCTCTCCTTCATCATCATCATCTTCCTCTACAATCGTTAGAAACTTGCCTCTTGTCACGTTCAAACTCTCCAATGTTCTCTCATAATTATCGTGCCAATCCGGATCACTCAATACTCTTTTTTCCTCATACACACTAATCTCCCTTTGATTCTCCTCTTTCTCTCCATCTGAAAACAACAGCCCCTCGACGACTTGTCCCAACGTCATTCTGGAAGGATCACATCGCAAAATCACATACGTATCTCGGCAAATCCCACAATCCGGATTAGGTCTGCTCGTCCTGACACTACAAAGAGGAACAGATGGTTTGAGTTGTAGATGAACATTGCGAAGACTTTCGTAAGACTTTCGAAGGAGATGGAGAGCTTGTAAGACGATAAGACCAGAAATGATAGCGTTGGTGGTTGCGATTGCTGGGATGATATTACCCGCCATTTCTGTCGGAGGTTCATATTCAAGTGAAGAGGACATGTATATAAGGATATACATACCTTTAACTTCCCAACGTGTCTTTTCCTCTATGGCATATACCACAGAACGTAAATTGGACGAAGCAGTTACAAAATCCAGTGTGTCGTCGTCATCTTTGTCAAACGCTATCGTATGTTCACCATTTTGCAAACGAGATGCAAGCCGATTCGTACTATTATCAAAAAGACAAAAGAAGGCATGTCCATGTGAATGAGAAAAAAGGACGAACCTTGAAATAAATAATTCCAGATTTTCTGGCAGAGAGAGTCTTTGTTGATCTCTCAAAATGTGATGTTGGTGACCAGGGCAGCTATTGCTATTACTATTACCACATTCTCCACTTGGTCGAGAATTAAAATTTGATCTAAGGCTGATAATATCATCAAAATTTAGAGGCGTAGGTGCCTTTCTGGACTTCCACATGTCTTTCATAGTTAAAAGATTTTCAATGTCAGCATTGAAAACCTGAATTGGAAAGATCAAAAGAGAAAAGGATGAAGAGGAAAAAGCTGACCTTGTCAAACACGTTTTTCGCGACATCTGAGGAACCGTTAGGAGATGGTTTGCGTAGTGCTTTTCGTACAGCCTTAAACGCCAATGCTTCTTTCCGCAATGTTTCGATTTCGTGAACTTGAGAAAAAGGTAAAGAAAAAGGAAAGGGGAAAATTTAACCGAAACTGATGATAGATATTTATGAGAGATGTCTTACCGTTTTCACCTTGTCTTTCAGCTTGGTCAAGTTCATCTATTGCATCTTCATCTTCACCAAATAGATGGCTGTTTTCAATGAGGATGAACTTGCTCAGGAGAGGCAGAGAGAATGTACATGTACGTACTTCATCAAGTAACTTTTACTCCATACAACACAATGTATAGGTTGACTTGGTGTTGAACGGATGGTACAGACGGGAAATGTTTTGGGAGTGGGTTTCATTACGCAATCAAAGCATTCTGTTTGATCCTATGGGAGGTGGTCTATTTTCTTATGTATGAGATGGGTCCTTTGAAAGTTACCTTGAGAAGACCTTGAACTTGACCCAGATAACCTGCAGTACCGGATTCGACAAGTGGAATATCTCCTGCCATACACATTTTATTGACATGTCGACGGGCATCTAGGGGTTGGATCGATTGAAAATAGGAGAAGAGAGGGAGAGAAACGCGCCCAAGTTATCTAAAGCGTTGAGAACAATGTCGAATTGCTTGAACCACTCTACGTCATACTGGGATTCCTTGACATTCGCATGGATCGGGTGTAGTTTGACACTGGGATTGAATGGTGCAGCCGATTGAGCAGCGATCTTTTGAACGTTGTGAGCTGTTCAATACAAGGGCACTTGAGAACACACCAAAGCTTTACTCTGCTTGACATTTTTTTTTTTGAACAAAAACTGCCGATTAAGGTTGGATAGATCGATGGTATCAAGGTCGAGAATTGAGATGTGGCCAAAACCGGTCAAGACAAGATTTTTCACTACGAGATGGAGGACAGTCAGATGCAAAACTGGACGGATGTTTTTGCGAATATACAGAGTTCACAGCCGATGCCGCCAGCACCAACCAAGAGGACTTTAGTGTGAGATAGTTGACGGTAGAGGTGAGGACCTAGGATTGCATGAACATGAGCTGAGCGACCTGGCACGGTGGACATTTCTTTTGAAGGAAAGTTCAGATGTAAGCCTTTAAATGAAGGAGTTAAGGATCTCATCATCCATCATTCTAATAAAAACGTTAGGTGTTTTGCTTTTAGTGTATTGGTTAATGACAGGACAGTCTTGTCATTGTTAAAAGAGGGGGTTCGATTCTACGCCGGCACTCTTTCCTTGGAATAATCTGTCTCCTTCCATCTTCTACTTCTATCTTTGCCCCTTCGACGACCTGTACTCCTCAGACTTTGTCACCTCCGGTGAAGAGCCTAATCCGTGTGCTTTGACTTCTCAGGACCTGGGTCTATCTGCTGCCCCCACTGTGCATTCCGGCAACGACTGATTTTGATTCGTCTTCCTCCTCGGACAAATCTCGCGACATCAAGGGAGATTATGAGGTTGATGTACTCTTGCAGAGCTCTGACTCTGGTCAGTGACAACAAACCAGCCTGTCCTGGACTTTCCTCGGCCTCGTCGCTAAGGTGTTCACACACAGTCACTGCACCCATCCCTCTCTCGATACCTTGTCCCCTCTCCTTCATTTATAAAACATGACCCTTTCATCTACTCCCAGTCAATCTCATCTCTCAAGCTGATCAACCTTCTATCTTGATGAAGCCTTGAGTTTGATTGCACGGGAAAGTGCTAAGTGGAGTACTGCGTGGTTGAACCATAGTTCGAATAATCGCGTGCGGACGTTTTCCATACGAGTACAGATGACTTCAAACATGAGTATAAGCGTGAACATGACATGGATGGATATGATGAGGCATTGGGGAGAATGCTTGAAGAACAATCAGGAGTACAATCCTCTGATGAAAGAAACTTAGAGGTCGTCAGGTCAACACCTTCACCTCCTATTCACCCCTGGCATGTGGAATATTAACAATGCAGAGAACACAGTCTCTTCGAGTCTGAATTCGTCTTATCCAAATATGATGGTACATTATGTTGATCGGATTGTTTGATAAAGAAAAAAAGTGTGATTTTCAAGGGTAATTGTGGTCATCGTCGCAGTGCTATCCTACATCTAGATCATCAATTAGGATGATGATGAAGAAAGGAAGATACTGAACGAGAATCAATAATAACAAAATCAATCTGTCACCGTATCTTTTTGCTACCCTAGTGATTAGAACATAACATCTGTGGCTTATCTTAGTCCTTCTGAGAATTCACAACTTTCACAAATGGCTCTGGACTGGAAGCTATGGCAACTTGATTTTCTTTTGGCTTATCTAAATGCTGATTTAATAGGAGATAAAGGCAGAGTAGATGTGAAATTATTAATGAAGAATTGTAAATGGCTTATTTATTCTTCAGCACCTTAGGCCATGGCTACTTATTGCTCGAGCCCCTCAGCCTCCTCCTCTGCAGTTACGATTCCAACTCCTGGAAAATCCATTCTCAAACGCCCTCCCTCATCCCAGCCGTCTCTGTTCTCTCGGCTTTCCAAGTTTCTTCCGACCAATGTAAACTCGATATCGGGGGGCTCCAACTCGCACGCAACACAAGATGAAAATCGGCCACTCAAACGTGCACATTTTATCCTACCAGAGATTTCAATCGTGTATCCAATATCCTCTATTAATCCACCTTCAATGCCGTCCCTCAAAGACGAGAAACGTGCCATCGAGGACAAGGAGTACGAAAGGCGAAGGAGGGTCGTCAGAGGCCCGCCAAAAAGACCGGGGGAGGAGCCAGAAGATTGGTGGGACATGAACAAGGTCGAGTCATTCTATCGAGACTGTTGTGCTGGCTGCGACGAGGTACCAGACCCTAGTATCAGTGCAGCATTCAAAGTGCGTAGAGCCTCTATGATATCCCAAGGCATGGATTCTTACAGGAGCAGAAAGCTGCAATCACAAATCCCCGCACTGTAGATCTCTCTGGCGTACAGCTGACTCTGTCTACTGCGTCGATTCTGTCCGATGTCTTCACGATCGAGTGGGGATTACACAAGCTCGTTTTCCGTGAATGTGACCTTGACGAACATGTAGGTCTACCTTCCGCTCCTGAGCCTCAATTCCTGTTCAGATCCAATGATCGCAGACACTCAAACCCATTTTACATTCGCTACTTATTCCAGGCACTTTATCTTTCCTGTCAGTCGCATCCAACAGGCGCCTCAAGACACCCTCATTCCGACTGATTGGCGCTTACATCAAAAAGGCCAAGCACCTTCGTTTCCTGGATCTCTCTCAGAATGGTATAGACAAAAGTGCAATGGAATACATTGCTGTTGCGTTGGAAACTCCTGACCAAGGCCTGGAAAGTCTGCGCCTGGATGATTGTAATTTGCGGCCCGCAGCGCTTGAAACTCTCTGTGAGTGCTCCTCGCATAAGATTTCATACGTGTTAACGATGCCGGAACGTGTTGCTGTCAATTCAAGGCCGTACAATTCGCACGTCCTCGCTTCAACACATCTCGCTTAGACACAATCACATCAGTTCTACGGGAGGCGTAGCTTTGGCACTGATGATCCGCGATTATCCTGATACAGTGCCCATCACCATTTCGATCTCCCCAACACCATCACATCCAGGTACTCCGGTATCTTCAACGGCATCGTCTCCGACAGTGTCTGCATCAAGTCTACCTTTTGCAAATCTACCTCCTAGCACATCTACGGCAAGCTCTACATCACACCTGCAAGTACCACCGTCGACATCGGCAATATCAAGTGGCAAGAGCGGTCCTATACTACCGCCCCCACGACACCCATCTCAGAACCCAACACAAACAAACTATGCACCTTATGTATCTCGCAATAAACGTCGTGGAGGCGCATCGCCGGCGGTGCCCAGTCTGTCATCTGCAGGTGAACAAGTCCCCATGATCACTTCATCCTCTCACGGGGGAATTACTACACGCCATCTTTCCACAGCTTCTGGACATCGACATGACGTCTCATCCCATGCATTAACCGTGAATCATTCTTTGTCCTCAATGACAGGAGCGAAGTATGACACAGGACCAAGCCCGGCACTGCTAGATCGCGTAAGAGCCATAGGTGCCTTGCCTAGATTTGGTGCTTTGAGGACGCTCGACCTCAAGGGGAATGATTTGAGGGTTAGTGTGCAAGTTGATTTTTTTCCCGACTACTGACGTAATTCAGAATGGAATCACATACCTTGCTCAAGTGTTAAAGCGGAATCGAACGCTCAAACTCCTCAATCTGAGCGAAAATAAGCTAGACGTTGGGTGTTTAGTTGCTGTCGCCGAAGCTCTTGTGAGTAGCTGGACCATCCTGTCATGTCTTTTGAGTTGAAGTTGTCTGGTAGAAATACAATTCTTGTTTGGAAACGCTTGACATGAGCAAGAATCCATGTTCGGGTCCAAATCTGGATGGAGTAGGTGATAGCCAAACTTGTCAGTGAGGTGTTTTTTGATTGATACGTCATAGATCCAGTCTCTTCGTACGGCCTTTACCTTGAATAGCTCTCTGAAGCGTCTCTTCTTGTCCTCGACATATCTGACCTCGATGGGTGCAATAGCCCTCGCAGAATTTCTTCCTGAATCTACGTCCCTCCTTCATCTAGATTTAACAAATAATCAGCTAGACCTGGCCTGTGTTCTAGCCCTTAACAAGGGTCTGAAGAGTAATCATGCTATGAGATGTTTAGATCTCAGCATTCCACCGGGAGACGAAGCCTTTGCAAAGTGTGTGTGTGCGTTATAAAATAGAATCCGTCTCTCTGAATCGATCTCAGGATGTGCAGAGAGATTCTTGACACCTGTGTCCGGAACACCGAGGAAGCAGAAAGGAACTCTAAAACCTTGTCTGTGATTCCCGTGCCTTTGTCGACTACGTCAGAGAATCCATCTGTTGATGTCAATGCTCCTACATCCAGTCATGTGCCTGCTGCAACGGCTGTGTCACATATGGTAGGCGGGAAGAAGAGAGGAGTTTGGGGGTTGATTGAAGAAAGTGAGCTTGCAAAGAGTATCCAGAAGGATGAGGCAAAGAAGGTGAGTGCACCTGATAGCGTGTCTCTATTTACATTATTGTCAATTCAATTGAAAATAGATGGAAAGTGACGTCCTAATGCGGGCAAGGACCATGGTGTCCCGACTATCACGACATCAGTTGCAGTTGTCATCTAGGGCCCCTCGAGTGAAGAATCACCAGCGGCGTCCGGAAGCATTGACGACAGCCTCGGCAGCACTCGTTGTTGAACTTCGATCAGCCATCCAAGAGGCGGTAGTGTCCGAGGATGCAGGACGAATGGCAGAACTTTTGAGCGTCAATGATGAAATGCTTGAGTTGATGAAGCGTATGACCTCTCTCTCGAGTGACGCTGCTTGTGGGACCGATGGTGGGGGTGGTGAGAGGGAGAGGCAGAGGCTTGTTTTGCAGGGTCTTGGATTGTCTTTTGCTGGTAGTTCTACAACAGCGCGAGATTCAGAGGATAAAGAGCACGAGCAGAGCGTCGATGATGTATCTCCTAAACCTGATACCGTCGTTGCGCCTGATCCGCCTGACCCTGCTCTCACTGATGATCTCACCGGCAAATGGGTGGAAGGACATGATAGAGGGAGTAGTACCCCGTCGCGCGTCGATAAAGGCAAGGGGAGAGCGGAGCCGGCCGACGAGAAACACGAGATCGTGACCCGTCGGTCCTATGCCATCCATTCTGATAGCGACGAGGATGGTGATGATGAGAGAAGGATGACGATTTCGCCGACTGAGCGGTAGGTGATCACTTTTTTTTCGATGTTGGCGGCGGCCCCTAGCTGAAACATTCAAAAGGTCAAGAAGCTGGGTGGAAGAGGAAGGCGAAGTTTTCAGAAAAGGGACTTTTCTACTCAAGCCTGAAGAACTGGAAGGCGAGTATGACAGCGAGGTGTTGCGCAAGGAGGTATGTTTCGTGCGCGATAGTGTGATGAAATTTTATTTGATATTTTTCTATTTTTATTTTTATTTTTAGCTCCTTGAAGCCATGGTTGAACGACCTCCTCCGCGTTCGATCGATGAATTAGAGGGAGAAGTACTGTTATCGGATGGTGGTGATGACGGCGGGCCTCTGTCTGTTGGGTCTCCAATGTCGGAAACGAACCGTTTTTTTTCCGGGAGTTGATGGGCTCTGAGCAGCCAGGCGACTGAGCTTGCGCACCGAGGACCGTATCTATGTATGTATCTCGAAGGGCGTTGTCGTTGTCGTCGTTGTCGTCTCGCCTTTGTGTAGGTGCAGATGTCACTTGTGGGTGAAGGATGTGGAAATTGCCTCAGAGGAGTTGTGTGTGTGTGTGTGTGTGCATGTACTTGAACAGACACCGAGGTCTGGGGTGGGTCGACTGTGAGTTGGGAGAGCTGAGTTGGGATTTACTTTATTTTACGTCTATGCCGGGATTGGTCTTTTTTTTGGGTGTGATCTATATCATTGTTTTTATCTACATGATGGAAGGGTGTGTTGTGGGCTTTGTGCAATTACACGGGCGTTTCTCACGGTGTAAGAATCCTATCACACGATGGGCATTTCTGTGCGTCTTCTAATCTTGTTCTCTCCAAAGCCCATGCCTGAGAG
>Ga0153987_1000450_pt1 | contig 13085 bp, 13 predicted proteins | sample TSNC071MetaG_FD_102279 | JGI IMG/M metagenome (GOLD analysis project Ga0153987, IMG submission 102279) | Attine ant fungus gardens microbial communities from North Carolina, USA - TSNC071 MetaG | ecosystem: Host-associated > Fungi > Mycelium > Unclassified | place: USA: North Carolina, William B...
AAAGAAAAAAGAAGAAGCAAAGAGAGTCATTATGACTCAGCAGATAAAGGAAGCACCCAACCCAAGATAGTGGGTGGGAAGAAGCACCTGTCAAATTTGACAGGTGACACAAGAATAGAACTATCTGCTGGAATAATAATTTTCTACTGAATAGTGGTCGAGACCGTGTTACTAGAGTGGAGGACATATGAAAATATAACAATAATTGGCTATAATAAGACAATGGGAAGTCCCGATGACAAGTCTGATAAGGCTTTGATGGGGACACGCTCGAGAGATGAGTGATCACGCTTGAGAGAGGACATATGTCATGCATGTCCGGACTTACTAGAGTACAATAAAGAAGAGACAGCAACATGCTGGGGAAGCAATAAAAAGATACGGTATGGGACATGTTAAGCCATAACATAAATGAGAAGATGACTAAGGACAGTCATTTATAGTGGGGGAGAGATATCACACTGGCCAGTAAAATTCTGGCTAAATAAGTGATAATAACAATATAAGGCTCCCATAATGCTTATTCTATACAAAGATGAGTGCCCTGGGAACCCAAGAGAGACTGCTGTCTAGTTGTGTTCTCAAGCATAGCTGTTAGCAACTAGCCATGAGCAGTAGCAGTGTCAAGACCAGAAGAGACTTAGAGAGCAATTAGGGAAAGGGGATGCCACTTGCAGACTAGGATGTCAACAAGAACTCGACAGAGTTCTCCTAGTATTCTCTACCTATTTATACAAAGAGAAGTACTAGGCATTTACATGTATCTAAGGTACTATTATTATTCTAAGTTCCCAAGATATGTCTACTGTGGATCCATCTGTCAATATGCACATGGCTCCATCATAGAACCATTCTCATGTTATCCCTTGACACTTTACATCCCTAGGATGTCACTCCATACTCCCACAGCCATCCATCAATGACAGTCACTATCTGACTATGACAGGGGGTCTCAGGCTGTATTATAACATTCAGAGTATTTCTAAAGTCACTTGAGATATACCCTGACCATCCCCAAGGTTTTCTAATAATAGATTTAGGGAACATTGGAGCTTTTCCCAAGTTAGCTGATCAATTAGTGATTGAGGGCACCAGATGTGATCAGTAAGTGGATGCTATTGTTAAGACCACTGGAGTATATTCATGAGAATGTTTTAGTATATAAGTACATTGTCTGCCTCTAGGATCCTTATCTTGTTCTCTAAGGATTTTCCTGGAGGTAAGCTGTTATGTTTTGTATGACAATTATAATAAACTAAGGATTTTCCTGGAGTCTTGAGTCTTGTGCCCAGTTGCCCTTACACTATCTCAGTTTGATCTAATTAGGAGTTCAGAGTTGTAACAGCTACTGTATGTTGTGAAAAGCAATCCTGACTGGGAAAGGATTCTAAGGTCATACATTCTCCAGAGTAGAATTTACACCACCTGATTATTTGAACTGTTCAGCTTCCTCACCTGTGTTGTGGCTGAGTGCTGATGTAGGAACAAGTGGGATAGACAATCCAAGGAGCAATGCTCAGTGCTTGTTTCGTGGCATGTGCATCCCTGCCTTTATGGTGGTGATGCGGGACATATTAAGCATATTTCTCCTGGTGTTTGGGTCTGAGCCAACTCCGAGTGTAAAGTCAACGGGAGGCTGTGGTTGCCGGGTCCAAAAATACTGCGGTCATGTGGATAATCATGTGGATAAAGGCTCGCGAGAATTTCTCTCACGGTCCATCTTTTTCTCTTTCTCTCGTCTTCGAACTCTACCGCTCGTTATGCTCACCCTTCCCGTCGCCCTTGCCGCCCTTGCAGGCTTTACCCATGCCCAAATTACGGGTACTTTCCCCGCCACTCCTCTCGCTTCACTAACAGGAATTTCATATCCCTCGGGTATTGTAAGCATCCCTTTTTATTCTTATACATCTGCCACATCAACAGTTGCTCTTTCGTAGCCTGAGAAAATAGATCCTGACACGCATCTGGCTCGAGGGCCTCAATTTGGCTACAACCGCTGTAATTCTACCACCGAGGGCCCTGATTCTCTTTGCCAGACAATCATTGTCAACGGCCTCGATGGTTCGTGCTGCGTTGTCATGCTCTCAAGTAGAGATTATTTACGGTTTCTCCAGATTTCTGCTTCTGGGCTCCTTCTGTTCCGAATTCTACAGTCGCTGACCAGGAAGGCGAGATGGTGGCCTGGTGTTCCAAACCCGGATACGGGACCCGACTTATTCCTGCTGGCGCCCTGTACGCTGTCCAGTACAGGAAAACCCCCGATTATGCCGTCCTCAATGGGTTCGTCAACCAAGAGCTTATTAATTTGAATCCAGATGATTTTGGTGGTGAAATGGACCCTCACGGTCAGGACTTGGTTTGTTTATCTTTTGATCCCTTTTTTTTACATCTAGCTGATTGTCCTCAGCGTGGAAACCCTATTGGTGGTCTCGGCTTCTCCAATATTTTCACTGGTCAAATCTCGCAAGTTAGTGAGTGGAATAAGTAAGGCTTCACATCATTAGCGGGTACTGTAGCATGCCATTGACCAACTCCCCTTCTTAGCTTTATGGGTGGTAATCAATTCTGCCTGAAGGTCTGTGATCCTCGAGGAGCCCAGCCTGCTGGTTGGTGTCGAAACACCCTTGATCGTATTGGTTGCGCCTTCAACGCTCCTAGCAACGTTCAAAACGGAACTTTCGAGTCTTGTGATAGCGATAATGGAGATTTACCTGGTGTTTACACCATTAATGGTGCTGTTGTGACTTACACTCAACCGCCAGAAGAACTCGGTCCGATCACTAGCGTTCCTTACACTCCTATTGTTCCCGCCTCGTCAAACTGTGTTACCCACGCCAGTACTGACCTTTACACTGCTCTTCCTTCTCCCACCCTCCCTCCCTCCAGTTCGCCCTCTGGGGCCATCGCTACGGGTGGTACGGGTGGTGGCAGTGCGACTCGTTCCGGATCAGCTGCAAGTGTGAGCAGCACGAGTGGCGCACAGACACTGGCTATTTCCAGTGTTTCAGTCTTCGGCATTATCTTTGCTTCTTTGTTCCTTGCTTGAACTTGACTCTGGTCATCATTCCTTGGAAATTAGTTCGAGTCCTTTCGCCTTGTCTGATATATGCAACGGTGATAAAGCAATTTCCGAGTGTTTGGCCTCAGGTTTTTATTGGTGACTGTGGGGATTTCCTGCAGACTGGGTATCATGTCGATCATGTTGTTATGGTGACCCTTACTTACACATCTAAACATATAGTATTTTTTTTGCACACTGGATTTATATGTGAATAATGCTAGAATTACATCAGGTGTGCTGGCGATTCTGTAATGGACATTCTCACATCTGGCTCTTTACCATTCTTGGATATGTGGACTATGTTGTCGTCCTTTTGATTTGACTAGTCAACTAGTTAATATTCACTGATTAGTTGTTGACAGTCAATGTAAGCCAAGTCGCTAAAGGCATCATTCTTGACCGGGGAATGGGATGTAGTCTAAATCATGTTCAGAGATATCAATGCTCGTCAGCCTTTGTCTGAATTTGACGTCGTTAATGAAGAATTATTGGGTCAACCGCAGACTCGGTGGCTGGCTGGTCAAAGTCTCATAAGCATGTCTCTGGCCTCTGTTCTGTTCAACTCAAGGCCGTCATTATTCATGCAGCGCCATCTGTTTTTCGGTCTTGCATTTCTGCTAATCCAAACAACTGCTCAAGGCTCGATGCCCACAGATTCCCCATCGCTTCCTATTGGAATTTCAACCGATACACAGAATTCGAATATCCCCCAATGCGTACTACAGTGTCTGACTCAGGCCGCCCAAGTTGCTGGTTGTGAAACGTACGTCTGAATCGATTTTTGAGGTTTGGTGGTTAACGCGAGCCGTTGTGGTTATAGAATGAGCAAGACCTGTGCATGCACTAATGCATCGTTTCAGCAAGCGGGTCGAACATGTCTCCAGTCAAATTGTTCGTCATTGGACCAAGCTACCGCTGCTTTACTCCAAGAAAATCAATGCACCACTGGTACGTGATTACCTCTTCCCTTTAGCTCCTGGCTTCTGATGCACACTATCATAGCGGTAGTCTCAAGTTCAACGAGTCAGATCGTGCCAGTTTCGACCACTTTGCCAAATGATGCTTTAACTGTTGGATATGTCATTCGGAACGTGGGGTGGGTAGCAGTTGCGGGAGCTTTGAGTATCATAGCCGCGTTCTAAGATTTCTTCATCGTGCAAAAGGCAGTTTTACTATATTACCTGATTGGGTCCATTCTGTTGAGAAAGTGCTAGAGTATTTAGTCCTAGCAACTACCTGGAATATAAATATAATCACCCCATCCTGGGTTGAAACTCCGACGATTGATTGATTAATGAATTTTTGAATCTCGAAATCTATCGACACCACCGATCATGGCTCCCTCTGTATCGAGGCAAAAGCGGCTGCAGGAAAGGGCCGCAAAAAAGGCGGCAGGGGCTTCTAGTACTAACCCCTCGAGCCACATATCGACGCCCACAGGCTCGGTAAATGGTCGTAGTACACCCTTGACCAGTAACAGCGGTATCCCTAGTAAAATCAACAGTCAAGAGGATCTCTTGTCCATGGCCAAGCTCAACATAGCAACAGAAAGGTACAGTCTCATACAGCTGCCTTGTGTCTGTACTGATTGTATGAACAGAAGTGCAGCCGGTGTCCTTGTTTCTGATGTCAAGGGTCGTGATATAAAGATCGATGCGTATACACTCTCATTCCACGGCCGACTTCTCATTGAAGGTGCTGAAATCTCCTTTAATTACGGGAATAGATATGGTCTTCTGGGAGAGAATGGGTCCGGAAAGGTTTGCCTTGTTCCTGAGATCAGATTTGCAAATCCGCTGATGATCTTAGTCAACTTTCCTCCAATCTATCGCTGAACGTGACATCGAGATCCCTCCGCATATTGATATTTACCTTGTTCGGGGAGAGGCAGAGCCGTCTGACGTGAATGCCATTGATTTCATCGTCTTATCTGCAAAGGCAAAGGTGGCCAAGCTCGAGGCTCGGATAGAAGAGCTTTCCGTGGCCGAGGATGTTGATGAACTTGCCCTCGATGCTGCTTACCAAGAACTAGAGGAACTTGATGCGAGCACTTTTGAGACCAAGGCCGGCAGCATTCTCCATGGTCTCGGTTTCAGCCAGGAGATGATGAAAAAACCTACAAAGGACATGTCCGGTGGTTGGCGAATGCGTGTTGCACTCGCCCGTGCCCTCTTCGTCAAGCCTCATCTGCTCCTTCTGGATGAGCCCACAAACCATCTCGACCTTGGGGCAGTTGTCTGGCTTGAGGCCTACCTCTCCACCTACAATCACATCCTTGTTATAACCTCTCACTCGCAGGATTTCATGGACTCTGTCTGTACTCACATCATGGACCTCACCCCGAAGAAGAAGCTGGTTTACTACGGCGGTAATTACACTACGTACGTCAAGACGAAACAGGAGAATGAGATCAACCAGATGAAGGCATACCACAAACAGCAGGAAGAGATTGCACATATCAACGAGTAGGCGACTTTCTCTCTGCAAGTACCTCAGCTCATAGTTGATTGCCCCGCATAGCTTCATTCGCAGTGCAGGCACGTTCTCGAATCTCGTCCGTCAGGCAAAATCCAAACAAAAAATCATCGACAAAATGGAAGCTGCCGGACTTATTGAGAAGGTTGAGACCCCAAGGCCCTTGCGGTATGCGTTTTTTTTTAATATCTGCGCTGCTGGACTTGACATATTTTGTACAGATTCAATTTTGAGGATATTGGCCGACTTCCACCGCCTATCGTTGCTTTCGATGAGGTTGCCTTTTCCTACTCAGGCAGAAAAGAGGACTATTTGTACCGGCGTCTCTCATTTGGTATTGAGTGCGTAGTCTTGAATCTCATTTGAATAACTATAACAGCTGCAATAATTACGGCTTTTACAGCATGGACTCCCGTATCGCTATTCTTGGTGCCAACGGTACCGGCAAGTCCACCCTTCTCAATCTCGTTACCGGCGCCCTCCAACCATGCGAGGGCACTATCTCCAAACACATATCCCTAAAACTTGCCAAATACTCACAGCACTCTGCCGATCAGCTTCCCTATGATAAAAGTCCGATTGAATATTTCCAAGCCTTATTTTCTGAAAAATACCCCGACAAGGACGTGCAAGCGTGGCGTGCACAACTTGGTAGATTTGGACTTTCTGGTGCTCATCAAGTTGCTCCTATTAGACAGCTCTCTGATGGTCTTCGCAATCGGTGAGTTTGTCCTGACTTGACGAATTATGACTAATTAAACTTTGACAAGTGTTGTGTTTGCACAGCTTGCCATGGAACACCCGCACATTCTTCTACTCGGTGACTTATGATAATGCATCCGTGTTCTTTGATGATGAATGTATTTTTTTTTAAGATGAACCCACGAATCACCTGGATATGGGCTCTATTGACGCTTTAGCCAAGGCGATTAAAGAATTTGAAGGAGGCGTTGTCATTGTATCACATGATTTCCGTATGTCGTCTTTGTTCTTCTCTCTCCTCTCCTCTCTGAAGGGTTGATATCATTTGTTGGGGTGTATAGGTCTGATTGGTCAAGTAGCTGAAGAACTGTGGGAAGTTGCTGACAAGACGATCCATAACTTGACGAAACAAGATATCGACATTGTAGCCTACAAGAGGAACCTCATCCAGCAAAGTAAGTCAAAGTGGTATATATTAAATGTTTGCTCATCTGGTTTGACAGGTCATGCTGCTATTAAGAAAGCCAAGCTGATTTCAAAGACAGCACCAAAAGGAAGGACGTAGTCCGGTAATCAGACAGAATGCTATGCTTAGTCTGGCCTAGTACCTAAGTACCTAACTTTAATTAAAATTTGTATCAATGCATTACAAATAAGAAAGACTTGAGATGCCCAGAAATCCATGGATGTCAGTCATTGATTGGAAACTTGTTCAGATGAATCTAAGAATATTGAGCCGTCTAGAGGAAATAATCAGCTGGAGGCCGTTTTGCTGGCACTGATCTGACATCCTACAACAAGAATTTCAGTTGCTTTTATGTAGAGATTCATCCTGGACAGGGATAACAAAAGCACAGTGGGTTACCTAGTACAACACATAAATCACATATGTTGCACTAAGCAACCCAATGTGCATTTGTTGTTCCTGATCCGACAGGTAACAAATGAATACATACAATTGGTGCATGCTGAAACACTTTGTATTCCTGGCCCAAGTGTTCATCAAGTTCAAGGATGGAGGCCACATTACCACACCTGTCAATTATTGTAGTCAATGGTAGAACCGAATAGAAAGGAGATGCTCACCGGTAGCAATAATTGGGAGCGCTCCAAACGGTGACAATTGTTTGATCGAACATCAGCTTGAAACCATCCATGGCAAGTTGATGTGCTCTGGCGATGAGGTCGATGGCATTGTTGTAGGCAAAGGCTTTTGTGATGTCAGCACCAAACAGAAACCCAGCGCCGCGAGGAGAGAGACCCCATCCAGGAATGTCTTGGGTGTGTGTGTGAGAATTATGGGTGGAGAGAAGTTGTTTTGTGAGCGTACCGTCGGGGTCGGACCATAAAAGATCGCACATGGCTCCGTCGTGAGGGACTTCCTGTTTTCTGTCGATGGCACGAATCTTGTACAGAGTGATCAGCAAGACAGGCAATTGTGTGAAATCACCTCACCTGGTCGATACTCTGTAAATTGGGACTCAAACCCCCATGAACACAAAAGACCCTTCCATCCACAATAGCTGCAAGAGCGAGGTAATCAAAGACTTCGCAACACCATCTCCAGACATGACTACTTCCGTATTTCCTCTGACATTCGTCGTAAAACCCATAGACTTGCGTGATTTGTCTAGATTCGTGGTTGCCGCGTATGAGCGTGATACGATCCGGATAGCGAACTTTGAGAGCGAGAAGGAGCAGAAATGTTTCGACAGAGTAGAAACCGCGATCGACAAAGTCACCTGAAAAATGATGATGAGAAAGAGAAGAGAGAAGAGAATGGAAATGAGGATACCCATGAAGAGATAGTTTGTCTGTGGACAAAAGCCACCGACTCTGAAAAGCTCCATCATATCGAAGAATTGACCATGGATGTCGCCACATATCTAGATGGCTGGTGAGAAAGGAGCTGGGTAGGGAAGAGAGCGTGAAGCTGCGGACGGTGACGGGGGCATCGACGACTTGGACGTTGCCCTCTTCGAGCAGGACCTCGCGTGCCTTGAGGCAGAGGCGCTTGACATGTTCCTCTGAAATGGGCTCACATCGCAGAAGCTGGGTAATGTCACTGACAAGAAAAGTTAGAAATGGCCTGTACCCAGACAGGAAAGTCAGCTACTTGTCAAGCTCACTGGGCATGGTGGCGGTGTAAGACAAAGGGGTATCCTATCCATCAATTCTGATATACGATATATACAAAACAAAGCACAAAACTAAACTATTGGGCGAGGACAGCTGCGGTATAGATACGCGGGGAGGAAATGGTCACGACGGTCATGGATAGGGGCAAGAATCGGAGGTGGAGACTGAAAACGGCCATCGGTGGAATAGATCTGGTGGGTGCTGTGATCCGACGTGGTGGCAGTGTCGTAGCGCGTATGCGCCTCGTCGTAGATATAAGTCGGGGTCGGAGGGCCGGAAGTATGCGAGGAGGCCGAGTTGGAAGACGCCGGGGAAGCCGGGTACCTCGTGATGTGCGAGATTGAGTGGCGCGAACCATCGTGCGGGGCCGAGGTGAGTGGAGTAGTGTGAATATACGTGAATCCATTCACCGCCCCCTGCTCCTGGTACGTTGTCGTTGCATTGCGGTACGAATAAGACAGGTACGGCGAGCCGGCTAGCCCGTAGTATGCCTCCTCTGGCGCCGATGACAGCGCAGGAGATGGACCAACCACCGGAACGAGCGGCTGGACAAGCGGGACCGGCGAGTCCGGAGGCGTGGGATGATGCGCATAGACACTGACATCTTCTAGGGTCGGCGGTGGTAGGTTAATGGGCGGCTCGGCAGCAGCGGCACGCTTGTTACCGCCCGTCCGGCGCGAGTTTCTACGCGATCCCGGAGAAAGATGAATACGATAACTGAGGAACGCGTCAGTGGGACCGAGAGACAACGACGAGAGACTCACTGTTGCTGGAGATTGTCCTGACGGGAGCAACGGGTCTCACAACCGGGGAAGGGGCACTTGTGGTTGCGCTCTCCGGTGTGGATGCGAATATGACGAGCAAGGTGGCCACTGGTGGTAAAGGCGCGTTCGCAGGTGGGGCAGACGTGTTTTTTCTTGGGAGACTGGGCAGAGGGAGTAGGAGCAGAGGCGTGAAATTGGGTGGTGATTTTCGCAGATTCAACGCGAGGCATGGCGGAAGAAGAAAGTCCTGGTTCAGCTCAAAAATAGGCGGGCTTGTTAAGAAGGTTTTCGCGCACTCCATTGCTCCTTTTAGTCTCCCTTCTCTTACGTATCATATCGAGATCTCCCAGATCTCCGTCTGTCACAGGTCACATCCCACTTACCCGTTTCGAGTCTACCGGCGGTTCCCTTCCTCAGCTCCGATGCTTTTCTTCTTCTCCCACACTCCCTCCCGACTCGGGTCCATCCTCAACCAACACGTGATCCATCTGGCACTCAGACTAAAGTAGTTCCAAGAAGCGATTCTACACAAATTCCATCCACAGACGTGTTCACTTACGCGATCCATCGTACGACAGTGAAACATCACCAGGAATCCCCCCCGAATCCGTCCAATCTTTTTCTGAATTTCCAGCAGTGTCACGCCCCTCCGTGTCGATCCCACACTAAACAACTACTTCGTGTTTCAGCAATTTCAAATTTTCAATTCCAATCTCCACTGCATGTTTCGAGGAACCAATGATCAGGCACCACAGTTCTATTTAAAGACATCTTGGTTCAAATTCCTCGTCAATGCAACTGCACACCATTTGTAACAGTCAGTCGTACTAAGGTGTAGTATACCGTTTCATTCAGTCTAACCCTCCTGATAACCATCATCCCGTCATGTAATAATTCACATGTTATCCTCAAGTAGGTGAAACTGATAACCAAGACTACGTGTCTTCAATCTCCGCCTAACGTACTTCACTAGGGCTGTATCGCACTCACCCTCATCTTATCCTTTATGTTCTATCTATGTGATACACAAACTTCCAGTTTGATAATACAACTTTTTAGCCCACAACCATTCACTATCGCAACAGCACCCCCTCGTGGTATGGAGTCTTTGCCATTTCATCTTTCGAAATGATTGTTCAAATAGGTTGTTATCATTACATTCATTACATGAGATAACGTTCATATAAACTCTTACGATAATTGTGTGACCAATGTGACCAATGTCAAAGCAGCCACCGTTTGTGCCACCAGCTTTTTCTAAGAAAAGTAATACAGAGTGCTCTTTGTCAAGTCATTTTACACGTGACCGAGTGGACAGTCCAACGCAAAGGTGGTTCATGTGCACATTCTTAACTGATCATCATCGACTTATTGACACTTGAAATCACCATGACGCCCTCGTCTCTCTGGCTCTTCTTAGACTGGTCCGAAGGGCAATGATATTTGTGACAAACTATCAAATCTTCTCCCCTTTGGATCTGCGTCGGTCTGGTAATGACCCTCATCACCCCCGGTGTCCAAGATACATGATAAATAAATAGGCTCTTTCCACTTCGGACGTCATGTCATTTGCCAAGAGGATTTCTATTCAACTTGTTACACGATGATTTTCTTACGCAATCATCACTCTGATTGTCATCTGTCCCCCTCACACGGCAAAAGCACGATGGTGCAAATAATCGAGGGCCTCGTTGGACTGTCTACGTTTTCCTGTTGGGGTAACTTCCACAATCATCGAGTGCCCGTGCTTCCTTTCTTATCTCTTGGAAAGAAGAGTAAAACCTCTTGTCAGCTTTGATGCTTCCACCAACGTGTTCCTTAAACAAAATCTTTTCAATGTATAGCTGAAGCGAGTTGGGGAACAAAGGATCTAGAGTTGTATTCTTAGATCATTACGTTTCACGTGTTCCCGCGGGACGGACGCCAAGGACCGTAAGCGTGTGTGATTGCCATGAGGGTTCACACCATTCATAGTCCTCGGGACCCTGTTCATAAGAACCATCACATCGTTTCTCCATCAACGACTTTTTCCGATTTCACGACATAGAGTCTTGGAACACCCCGAGCTTAAAAAACTCTTCTTGAAAAAAATTTGCGTAGGTCTCGACATGGGGAAGCTTTACAAAGATAAATGATGAGAGTAAGATTCATCTTTCGTGGACAGATATACAGCCAGCGGTCAGATCCGCCAGGAGCGGAGGACAAATCACTCCTTCAATAAGGGTTTTGAAAACCCTCGGACCTTTATATCGTCGATTAGATTTCTGACTGTAAGCGACAATCACCTTGTATCTGATAAGACTGTGAGATGGAAGAGAACCAAGTGCTGGCGAAAACAAACGATACATCTGTCGTAAAACCTTTTTATCGATATCAGTCTTGAAGGCTACCATGTTCTATGATGAAGAGCACGAGTCCTGAGGCGGTGAGCATGCTGGTGGTGAGCCCAAATGTGATCTCCAAGTCATGATATCATCGAAATCATGATTCGCATTGTGCTCGAAAAACCGAGCTTAGCTCATCAATCTTCAACAACGTGGGAATCGGAGAAGTAACCATGGCTGAATCACTGTCTATCTACCTTGCGTCTCATCCGAGTCGGAGAGGAATGAGGTTTTGTAGCTGTAGCAAACTTTCCTGTCTGAATGAGATTCAAGAGTTGATATGTGTGTGTCCGGCCTCGGGACACTACAATCGAAGTGATAGGTGATTACCTAATAATGATGCGAAGAGCGGTCCAGCAACAGACCAAATTCTCATCTGGAAGTTGTAAATCCTCCGAGGACGCTATCAAGACCATCGCTAAACAATCAAACTCTCCGCAAGACCCACTTTTAGAATCACCTTGCTTCCAAAATCTGGACATATAGGCAAAGAAGAGAGCACAAATTGATTCTGGTTTCAACAGGAGCTGGAAAATTCCTATGACAAAAGTTTGATGTCTTATTGGATCATTTACAGAACAAAAATGTACCCATCATGTCTATACCATACATCTGTCCCCTGTTGTTGTTGTTAATAAAAATGTGCTATTCTGATTATTTCTTCTATCTCTTGATCAGTGATCACCTTTATGTAATGAATGTGCTCAACCCAATCAAGGAGTTGTATAACTTCTACTTGGAGGAAGGGGACCCTAAAGGATTACAGGCTTAGATGTCACTCAAGTGGTAATGACTCAATTACTATACCTAAAGGATTACAGGCTGTGCAGTAGTACATCATTAGGAAGGAGTACTATCAACTGGCAAGGAAGAGTACATACCTCAGACGTCACTCAAGTGGTAATGACTGAGGTATGTCTATTAAGTGAAAGGTTTAAGTACTTTGCCAAAGTTTGGAAGAGTAGTACATGATGTGACTTATCACCTGAGACAGTAATGCTAGGTCTCACTCCTTGTTCCCCAATGTCTCAGATGTGCACAGCAGACCATTCCAACAGACCCCTCACAAATTGTAGAAGTATTTGATGATGGTGAAAGGAGCAAAAGCATTATGACCTAATAACTCAGGTTGCAACCTTAGGCTTAAGGCTTGAGGATGAGTTAAGAATAAGGGTATAATTCACTAAGTAACTGCATCATTTCAGTAAGTAATGTTCTTATACATAACAATGACCTGTCTCACCTCAGACAACACAATTGTCATGAACCGACTAGACCCCATTGAAGAGCTGTACAATATGTACTCGGAGGAAGAAGACACCCCGAGGATCGTAGAAGTAGTAGACAACAGACTAGACTTTGACTCGGACGTAGAAGGGCCAGCCGACCCTTATATGGACTTATAGGCTCACAATCTCCATGCTTTGCCAAATCAGTGATGGAGTGATAAGATGGGATCAGTAGATGAGTCATAGAGTAACTGCTTAGTCAGTACTGCACACAGACCATGTAAAGTAGTATAAAGTCTGGGCATGAATCGAGTGGGAACTCTATTGAGTT
>Ga0153987_1000451_pt1 | contig 13066 bp, 14 predicted proteins | sample TSNC071MetaG_FD_102279 | JGI IMG/M metagenome (GOLD analysis project Ga0153987, IMG submission 102279) | Attine ant fungus gardens microbial communities from North Carolina, USA - TSNC071 MetaG | ecosystem: Host-associated > Fungi > Mycelium > Unclassified | place: USA: North Carolina, William B...
CACCAAAAGGGCAACGTTAACAAGGCTACTTGGTAACGTGGGTCCAGCTATTTATGTAGTTCTTTTGAACAAGTATTTTGTTATACTTCCTGTTCTCATTCAGTAGTCACTTTTTTGTGACACACACATTGAATCTCATCCTTTCTCTGTGTCCTTTGTAGTACACATTACACTCCACCTCATGCATGATGTCTCCTCCACTGTTGTGTGTGCCATCCACATTCATCACTTTTACTGGTCTTTCCAATTTCTCTATCCTAAATCCATTTCTCTCCATGAACTTCTTGTCCATGAATAGCCCTGTGGCTCCGCTGTCTAGGAGCGCACTTACTGTCACCCCTTCATGAGTGTCTACCTTTTCTAGTCCTATCTTCATCCATACTGCTCTCAGAGGTCGCATTGTGTACCTCACCACTCTTTCTTCTCCCTTTGCTTTCTCCTTTGATTCCTTCAACTCCTTTACCTTCCTCCTTAACTCCTGTTCTCTCCACCTCCAATAACTATCACAGTTCCCTGCAATGTGACTCTTTCCTTTGCACTTTCTGCACACCAACTTCCTTTGCTGTGCCTCTCCCTGTTCTAGGTGCACCACCTTTTTGAGACATGTCCATAGACAGTGCCCTTCTTCTCCACATCCCCAACACTTTACTGCTTGCTGTGCTTCTCTCCTTACAGAGCACGCCACCATTCTCTCTTCCTCACTTGCCATTACCCTGCACTTCAACGGCTCCCACCTGTTCTCCTGCAACCCCCTTCTCTGCTCCCTCTCAGCTTTGATCTCCCCCCTTCTACATTGGTGGGCCGTATGCCCGGACCAACTGCACTTTCTGCACCTCTTATCTCCCCTGTATCCTCTAAATGTCTCCACATACTGCCGACTCTCCTCCTCTGTCCATCCACTCATCATCCTTACTTCTTCTTCTCTCAACTCCTTCTGCCTCTTTTCTTCCACCTGTGCTTCCTGCTCTTTCTGTCTTCGATTCTCTTTCCTAATCTCCTCTTCTTCTATCTCCTTTTGTCTTAGTGCAACCATCAGTTGTAGTTGTTGGATCATCAGGCCGTTTTGCATGACAATGGCCATCAGGGTTTTCAGTTCCTCCTCAGTGGGTTCTGGGAGGGTAGTGGTATTGAAAGGAAGTGACATAGTGTATTGTTACTTCCAGGGAAAAGTGATTTGTGCTAACTTCTACAGCTATTGGGGCGTACAATCTTCACCCAACTAGCTATCCTACTTGCTTATGACCTACTTGTAACTACCAAGGGTTAAACAGATATTGGTTCTAAGAAGGACACCCCTAAGCTAAGCAGCGCTTTAAGAGCCAACTGCTATTCCTCTGCATGTACAAGTGACAATACACCCCAGCACAAGGTAACTAAGGAAATGAAACTATCTAACACCCCAGTTTAACAGTTCTGGCCTCGACACGACTGCCCTGAGCTAGCCGAAGTGTCTCCACCTCCAATCTCTCTACTGATTGGTAAGTCCCCTTAAAGCTGGGGCCCACTTATGTATGGAGGTGGCTTTGGTTGCAATGACCTTAGCTGAGTTGTTGAGGTGAAATGAGCGAGTGACAATCGCAATGACTGCCAACTTAGATGAAAGATGACGAAGTCGCGAGGAGCAAGGTCGTCAGATGTGTTATCGAGTTCTAGTGTTGTGTCGGCTAACTCCAGTGACCAGAATGAAGCCAACTGCCTCCTTTATCAGCGAATAACAAAGAGAACTTGATAAGAGTTCTCGCTGTATTGTGCCCTACTTATATACAAGACTATCTATTTACTGACGTTTGTCCATGCGCATGATTATTGCATTAGTATTGAGTCATCTTGTCGTTGGGCCGCGACTCTTTTATAAAATAAATGTAAAATAAAATGTAAAAGAAAATAAATAATGACTTAGCCGTTGTGGCTAGTCAAATACCTGAAGGGGCGATTTATGACACTGGCCCCCACTTAAATGGTACATCTTTCTTTACCACCTCATAAAGCAGCACCGCCATTGTTACAAAGTTCAGTATATGACTACAGCATTGCACCGCAGTTCCCAAAAAGGCTCTGACATTGGTGGTGTCCTCGCAAGGTCCCCACCACATTATCTTTCCCATAGCATCTCAGGTCAGTTTCCTTCCTTTGTACAAACAATCAAACCCCACGATGGTAATATGATTGTCACATATCTTTGTTTTGGGGCCTGAGAAGGTCCCTCCCACATATTTCATTCTTTGTAATATTCTATTAACCGTTCCCAAGTGTTCAAAGATAAATCTTCGAATCCCAGGGTTCTTATCTAGTACTTTGACGGTACCATCATGTAGCTCATATCTTGTAGCCAGCCCCCAAATGGGTACATTGTCTATATATGGTAGAGTGTATCTTGGGATTTCATCCCTCAAAATGTATGTAATATTGTCATGAAATATCGGAACTGAGTTTGTCCACCCCATTGGCAAAGTTACTAGTCTGAGCGCCCTGAATGGCATCTGAAATGTGGTAAGGTCTCTTAAGCGCTTGGCAAGTACCCGTTCGTCATATCCCATGTATAAGTCCAGAATTCTGCCACAAGCCCTTCCTGCAAAGTGCATCACAAGCTCTTCAGTGGCTGGTGGTAGTCCAGAGTGTGCTATTGTCACTCTATTAAGAGGTTAAAGACTATGTACAATGCAAAGACTTTTCCCGTCTTTCTTTATTATACAGAACCATCTCGAACAGTAAGAACTGTTTGACAGTTCGTACACGCCCGCATCTATCTTTTTCTTTATCATTCTGCAGATTTCTTTGTAGATTGCTGGAGGTATCCTGAATGGTCTCTCGACCCATGGCACATGCGCCACCATTGGTATCTTGATTGCCGGGAAATATTCTTCCTTAAATCTCCCTCTTTCGGGGTCTTCCCATGCAAAAGCTTGATTTTGCTCCACTATCATCCAATGCATGAGTTTTCTTTCCTCGGGCCAGAGGAATCCTGACCTGTGTGTCATATTTAATTTTTCTTTTCTTTCCACTGTGTATCTCCCTTTTGGAATGAAATCTGGTGGTCTTTCTGGTAGCACAGGTAAATCCTTTAGGGGATCCCCTCTTATATCTCGTATGATCCTGAATCTTTCTGGTAGAGTTCCTAGCACTGGCTTCACTTTTAAAGCCACCAGTTTATATTTCTTTGCGAAGCATACAGCATCCGCTATCTCCTCTGGTTCTTTTATACTATCTGCCTCTCTAACAGCCATTATCGTTTTTCTTGTGGTTGTCGTTTGTTTAAGTTCTAGTAGAAATTGTCCTAGGACTGGATCCCGAGGCAAGTTCTCTGTCTGAATACTCTTCTGTAAGTACAATAGTTGTACCTCATCCATCGATAGTTCCGTCACTTCCAAAGGTAGAGCCTCTGAGACAAAAGGCTCCCCTCCTTTATCCAATTCTATAATACAGGGCACCTCTCATCTGCTCATCTCTTCAGATTCCTTGAGGCTTATTGAAAATGTGCCAGAGACTCCAGCTTTCTAGGTAACAATCCCCGTTTATATGTAGGTATAGCAGCCCTTGCTCTTGTGTTCAGGCACGTTATATTCATAGTCTGGTTCCCTTCACAATCATTTATGATTGTGCTTTCTGTTATAGTATCAAATAGTCTTCCTAATAATATCTTATATGGTGCCACATCCATTACATGAGCTTGCAGTAGCACTGTCATGTCCCCTAAGGTAAATGGCACATTCTTAGCTAGCCCACAGGTCCTGGACAGGCTCCTGTTCACACTCTGCAGCTGGATACTAAGCGATGGATCCCAAGTTATTTTATTTGCAGCCACCACTTCCTGTATCATCGACACTATTTGCAACCTGCTATCTAGGAGGGCTTCTTCTTCTGCCACTCCATTGACTAGCACAGGCACTACTCACAAGTGTGACATCTTGGGGGCACTCTCTTCCCAAGCGCCTTCCTCTGAAGCAAACACTTGGTATGGTCTTTCTGCCAGATGTAAGGTCTCTAAATATTGTACCACTGAATCCTTGACAGTCCATAGTTCTATTGTTTCACCTGGGACTATTTCCACCTCAGTCTATACAGTCACCGGTTCCGTCAGATTATCCAGTTCTGTCAGATGTGTTTCTGCAATCTCTCGAGTGAGTGCTCTCGAGGCCTCCTTATTGTCTATATTCGAACGTCGACTAGTTAAGATATCCTTTAATGCGGTCCGGAGTTTTGGAGCTATCACCCATAACTCTTTCGGTGTTACCTTCATCTCTCCTTCCAACATCCTTTCTAGTATATCCAATTTTTAACACCTTCCTTGATCAGTGCTTTAGGCTTTGCTGGTATTTCTTTTCTCTGAAATTGTCTGAAATATTTCGTGGGCAAGGGAGGTACTTCCATGACAGGCTTCTGAGTCGGTACTCCTCTGTATGGAAACTCAGGCCTCCTCGCAAACGTCCTTCCTGCTGCTATCTCTGTCTGTCTAGTACTACGCCTAGGCTTTGTTATTTCTTTTGTCTCTCGGGATTCTTTAGGATCCTCCAAAATCTGTGGCTCGTGAAATTGCACTGACTTTTCAAATGGCGCTTTCCTCATTGGCTCCTCTAAAAACCTGATTTCTTCTTGGCTGGTCCTTTCGATTGGGTATATTCTGCTACCATGTGCCTGAGGAAGACTTCCATGTCATCCTCCTCTGGTTCTGGCTTATTATCAATCTGTAATTTTTGTAGCATGACTTCCAGGCTTTTAACTTTATTTTTGAGTTGCGACACCTCAGACAGCATCTGTTCTGATCTTGAAGCTCCCATTGCTGGTTGCTTCAGTATAGTCCTTGGCATATTATTATAATTGTTATATCCTGTATCCAGTTCGTGATCTAGGAATTCACTTAATTCTGGGTCCGGGTCACCCATAAGCATTACTGCTACAGACGACGACAGGTGTTTCTTGACACAATTCCAGATAGACATATTAGGATCAGTCAGTATAGGCTCCCCATTAGCAAACCTGACTGTAAATCCATCTACCAGGATAAGCCCTTTTTGCTTGTCTTCCGTCTTAACCATGCAGTTTAAAAACAAATGGTCCATCCCGAAACAATAGTAACACTTCCTATTGCTTGGTCTAGGTGCTCCAGACCCCGAGGGCCCTGAGTATCTATTCTGTGGTGTTGGGTACTCTCTCTGATATCCAGTTCTATTAACTGACAAGCGCATGCTCTCAACCAGGCTTTGGATGGTCTTTTCATGTCGCTTGTGGCCTTTCTCCTGTTTCTCGTACATAGTTTTTAATACATTCATATCCATTTGCAAGCTTTTGATGTCAGGAGAAAGTTCCACCTTTTGCGTAGCCTCTGCTCTTGTGAATGGTACTGACGCTCTTGAATCTGGGTCTATTTTCCTAACCCATCCCACTGGCGCTGCACCATGTTGCATGGCTCTTGCTATGGTTTTACCACTCACTAACTCTACTGCTTTCTCCACAACATGTTCCAGGTTATAGGGGTCTTCTACACGACTTCTTTCCATTGCATCCACCTTCAGTTGGCCCTGGAGACTCAGTCTCGAGTTCAAGGCTTCCCTGAAGTTGGAGTCCAGACATTGCACAAAGTGCTCCACTAGTTCTCTGTTTCCAGTTATAGCCGGGGGTTTAAGGCACTTCTGTGCTATAAAGAGAAATTTCCATTTAAAGTCCAGCAGACATTTCTCCTTGGCTAAGCTGATCTCTGTTATATCCTGGCAAAGCCGTCTAAGTTGGTCCATGGATCCTTGTTCTTCTTTGGTTATCTCTGGGTACTCTATCCTGAGACAACTTAAAAAGTCATCCCAATTCCCCTGTGCATATTCTTCAAAGCTTGTCCACTGGTCATTTATGTCTGGATCAATATATTCTGTTAGCCATCTCAGCTTTTGTGCCTTATCTGTTATTTCAGTCATCGCCAACATCTGCTCTACTAGCCTTATATATGTCCTTAGGCTCCAGGCTTGTCCATCCCATTGAGGAACACTCAGGCTCAAGGCCATTGGCATGTGTGGTAAGGACGGCATCCTTCATTGATTTCTTGGTGAATATGGTAGTGGTGTAGTTGAAACTGGCGGTAGTCGAGTCAAGTTTGTGTTGGTGTCAAGAAGGGGCACAATCAAAATTGAGTCGTCCTCGTTTAGTTCCTCCTCTGGTTCTTTGAGTATAGTCGCTGGCAGTTTGCTGGTCCTTGAAATGTCAAAAAATCCGGGGAACAATAGTCTGCTTCTATCTGCTGGTCAGTCCACAAATGGATTCAATCCATTGTTGGATGGTGAACCCAGTTTTGGTGTGTGATATATAGTTGTGTCGGCAGTCACAAGTGTCAGTAGTGCTGATTTAGCACGTTGAGTTGCTTGGGGCCTTCTTAGTAGTTGTTCTGGATCGGATACTGGTTCTGTCATTCCAGCTCATACTGCTGCTGAAGTCTGTTGACTCCTAGTCCTGTTAATTAAGGGAATGGTTTCTCAAGATGTGTTAGTAGATTGGTTAGCCATTTTATCAGATCTTTTTAATGGAAATCGAGAAGTCAAATATGTAAAAGGTGTGGTAATGATGAAATTTATTCCACAAATCTAAAACTCCCCTCACAGTAGGCTCCAGATGATGGGGGTGATAAAAGTAAGATGAGTATCTCAGATATGTCCTTTTATCAGAAACAAGGGTGACAAGCACAAGTCAGAGTCCTGTAGTCCCCAAGATGGGTCACAGTTGTGTGCAAACAAGTAGGCACTGAGGAGATAATTAGAATTTAGGGAACATACTGGTGATTTCGATGTATAAGACAGGCTAAAAATAATAATAAGTCTCGCTAGTTGGATCTCAAAGGCATGCATTTGTCTCGCACCATAACACTGCTGTCCTTACCTAGTCTAGTAGCCTGGCTCACCGTCGATACAGCAGTTACTATCTAGAACTCCCAGAGCCTTGTACAAGCTCTACTTCAGCTGACCATACAACTGGAAGCTTACTATGAAGAACCATAGTGAGGGGTTAGTCTCCTAGCATAAGCAAATGTCTGAGTTCTCTCAAGGTCAAGTAACTCACAGGGAAACAAAGTAGAAAATAGAAAAAGAAACTAAAGTTTGCTCGAGTTTGCTTTTCAGCTCTAGAGCGGAGGAAAGAGTAGGTGGTAAGATTGCTTGTCCCTTTCCTTGTACTCTAGAGGTTTTTATTAGAATACAAACTGTCTGAATCACATACAAAGAAAACAGAAAGAAAGTCAATGGAGTTCCCTAAGACAGCCAGCCAGAATGCTGACCATGTCCCTCCATCCGATCCCTCACTTCTCATTTGTTCTCCTTATCCGGGCCCTTCCTTGAGATTCCCTTTTTTTGATATGGCCACATGGGGATCTGTCGTAGAGAGATCATGTTCAAAAATGAACTGCTGATCCCTCTGATTGGGTTGTTTGCGAGTGCATTGTATTCTTCTGCCTCCTTACAGCAGGCTTCCTCTCCTCTCTATACCTTCCCATAGTCTCCTACCTCCTTAGGTATCTCTTCTCAAGCGTCCCGACTCTCAAGTTATACTTTTGCAAGCCCTCTCAAACCCGCTCCTATGTCTCTCATTTCAAATATAGCCCCTTTGTTACATCTGTGATCCGCCATCTATCTTTACCTTTATGACATCAGGCTGCTGACTCTTCATCAGGAGTTGGTCTCTTGAAGCTGTTCCTTTCCTTGAGAGCACATACAGAGGAGGGAACCTTTATTGATGACCATATGAGATGATCCGAGCAAGGATTATTATGAGGGATAGATAGTGGTGATTATGGCCACTATTCTGCTTCTCGAGTGCGATGCTTGAGAACACAACTGGACAGCAGTCTCTCTCAGGTTCTTGGGGCACTCATCTTTATATAGAATAAGCGTTATTATCACTTATTTAGCCAGAATTTTACTGGACAGCGTGATAGCGAGTGTGGAATGGCAGGGACTGATGAGTGTGCCTGAGGGAGGGAAAGAGGTTAACTTGGACAACTTTCCAGTGAAGGAGTTATGGGACAGGTACTTACCCCCCAAAAACTGGCCCACGTATGTTGTGCATGTAAAAGACATATGTCCCCTCAAAAGTCACCAAACAAAATGGCCCCCCTCTGTCATGACGCCAACACCTCCCTCAAAGACTCCCTTGGCAAATCAAATACCAACCCTTCTCCAAAAAGAGCCACAGTGGATGGTGTAGCCAGTTGACAGTTCTCTTACCCTGTCCCCTTGGTCCAGCCTGCCACTCCCACCTCTCTTGTGTCTGGTGCCACTGAAATTAGGCCTGATCTTGGTACTGAGCAACCTTGTACCTCAAATGGGCAGGGTTTTCAGAATGATAGAATGAGTACAAAGCATCCACATACCAAAGTAATGCTAGTCTTGTCTCACAAGTCAAGTAGCTGATATTAATGCCTGTAGACTGGCATCTCCAACAGCCCCCTTAACCAAGTCAATATAAGTGACTGGATTACTGACAAGGTGGGTGATGAGTGTTCAATGTAACCCAAAACCTTCTTACCTTATTTCAGATTCTGCTGGATAATGTATCATATAATGATTGGATTGACCATCAAGTCAGTTGTCCCGTCATCTCAGATGCCTCTTCTGATAATGACCTATGGGACCAACTTGATGACAAGGTTGATGACAACACCCTACAAGACATGATGGAAAAAATGTCTCAGAATGCAAAGATGTATGCTGCTTCAGTTATAGAGGTATGTCTGAATGCTAAACAAGACAAGCATATGGTCTGACCTGGTAAAATAGGTACCTAACAAAGCTTCTGATGATGCCCTCGATACCATGAGAAAATTGTTGCAATTGCCCAGCAGTAAATGGACATTGGACGAGCAGTGCAAGGCAGTACTCCTTGCAATTGAAGGAAAGACAGATCTTCTGGTCGTATTACCTACGGGGAGCAGGAAGTCAATCATCCCTATGCTTGCTAGTATTCTGACAAACAAGACATTTGCTATTGTCGTGCCTTTCATATTGTTGTTGGAAGACTGGGAACACCATCTAAAGATGGCTAGGATCTTTTATGAGGTTTTCAAACTGGGTATGCGAACCTTTGCTGACACTCCTATCATACTGGCAGCGACCAATATCGCAGTCAAGTCAGACTTTGCTGAAGCAGTCAGATGTTCCTTTGCAAACGGTACCTTTTGTGGGCTGGTACTAGATAAAGTCCATGAGGTTTTCACATCGAGGGACTTTCAGGCTTGCATGAGAAGCATTTGGCAGATAAGAAGGTTAGGTTTTCCCATTATAGGCATGTCTGGTACAATCCCTGTTGAGATGGAGAGCTTGCTCAGGAGAGGACTGTACCTCGTAAAGGATATAGTTGTTGTCCGTCAGTTGTCAAACAGGCCCAAGCTCAAGTATGTTATCAACCCTCCTTCGACTGATATGGTTTTGGTGCATTGACAGATGGAAGAGATCATCAAAAAACAAAATATGGGTCCCAAAGACAAAGGGTTGGTATTTGTGACATTGGTGAGTGACATTTACACATTAGCCCTCCTCCTTAAATGTGACTTTTACTGCACAACAAAGTCTGTAAAAGAGACAGGAGACAACAAGTGAATGGGTGCCAAGGGTTTCAGACCTGCATCAGCCCTCAGAAGCGAGGCAGTTACAAAGTGGAGGCAAGGAATTAACCCTGTCATGGTTGCTACAACTACGTTTGTTGTGGGGAATGACTTTCCCCATGTCCAGTTTGTAATTTTGGCCACAACCCCATTTGACATATGTCTGGCAATCCAGGAGATGGGAAGGGCAGGGAGGAATGGAAAGCCGGCATTCTACTATGTCATCCCCACTCAGACATTACACCTACCACCAGGTTCACGAAACAACAACTTGCAAGGGTGTAAGGCAATGACAGATATGATATGGAAGTCAGACAAGTGCATATAACTGTGTCTGATGAGGTATGTAGACAGGAATGGTGGCATTTCCTGCTGTGACGACGCTCGTAATCAAATTTGCAGTTGTTGTCATGCCCACCAATGGCCTGCTTTTATTACAGCCAATTCTCAAGGGAGCCCTTTTATTCTGCATTAGGATGTCGAGGATTGGAGTACATCAAGGTGCTTACGTGTGAAGACAATCAACAGTGCACAGTTACCGATAGTGGGGAATATGCCTTCTCCTTTGATTGTTAGCTCAGTGGCATCAGTAAGTTGGTCGTTGTACTGAAGGAGGTGGCATTGACAACCTTTTGTAGTTGAATGATCCACAGAAAGGGCACATGGCCCTGTTTGAAGAAGGGGTTCGACTTGTCAAGAAAAGGAAAGTGTCGCAAGGAATGGAAGATGATGACTATGTTGTGAGGCTGAAAAGGATGGTGGCTGCACTCAACCAAATGTGCACTGTGTGCATGGTGCTTGACCCTGAAAACAAGAATCCCCATGGCCATATGGCCAACTATTGCCCCAGCTAGCACTTCGGCTCTTTTGTGTCATGGAAGAAAAATGTATGGTATACCAGTCATCTACACAGTCCCATCTTCACAGTATGCCACATTCCACAAATCGATGATACTCTGCACAAGAGGATCAGTGCCAGTAAGAGAGCAATAAGTGAATGTTCATACCCAGATCGTATTCTCCTGCTTGTGTATGCAATCTACCACAACACTGCGACCTGCAAAGCTGCCCAGGTCCATTTCAAAGTCCACTGGCCCACTGAAATTGAGTACACAGGATGGCTTTGTGCCCCTCCCAAAACAGTTAGCAAAACCAATATGATGAGGTTGGCACTTTTGTTTATTGAGCAATATTGGCTTTGTTGATGGCTTGTGTTGTTAATTGATCAGCTGTAATAGCAACATACTATACTTGTATCATTTGTGAAGAATAAAGATTTTATTTTACTGGGACAGATCATTGTACAAGGTTGCAGAGTCATACTTATAACCCCATCAAATGCCTTCCCTTAGTTTTTCTTTGCGAGTCTTGCCTACAGAGCTGGTTTTCCAATTGTCTCCTGTGCTAGACATAGGCCTAATCAATGTTGAGCTTGAGAATCAACATTGACACTATCCCTGGTGTGCTTACCTCTTCTGTCCTACTACCAGATACTTGAAACTACAAATGTGGAACATGGAGGATAGATGTTAAGACTCCAAACTGCTACTCAGTTGAGTTTAGAGTAGAGTCTGAAGCAATCAGTATTCTCCCTTAACCTCAATGTGATGAGGCTCCTTGTTAGGGATTTCAAGAGAGTTATTCTTGGAGCTTTTGAGACTTAGATCAATACTAGCTGTTTAGCTCTTGAGCTCGGCTAGATTGTTTGTTCTTGCCTTCTCTGAATATGTTCAAAGAGAGTTGAGGGAGGAACAGAAGAAAGAATAGAACTGTTGTTCTATCTTCTGCTTCCATGTATTTATAGTTCTTGTACAGTGACTAGTTACTGGAATGTCACAAGGGTTACAAGATAGAGTCACTGAGTGTTACAAGTAGGGAAGCTAGAAGGTGTTACAAGTCAAGGTCACTGTTGTTACAAGTCAAGGGAGATAAGGGAAATGAAAGTTTAATGTTCAATCATAGTTTCCTCCTAATGGTTCTGGGATCAAAGCATAAACAGGGTAGAAGCAAGAAATCAAGAAGTGGATAGATTGTGGTCCAGAAAGACAAGAAGGAAAAAGGAGAAGAGATCTGGGGTTGATCTCAAGGAGTATGAGTGAGGCTAGCCAACATCATCATTATCTCCTCATTCCAGAGTAAGTCGAGCCATTGTTGATCGATAGCTGATAGCCCTGGCAAATCTAATATTGTCATAACAGTAGATGTTCATGCCATTGGTGACCATCAGATGGAACACATTTGACACACACATTAAGTTGGTTCATTGAGAGTTGGCTATCTCAGCAAAAAAGGACATATTATGTTCAATAATTACTTGAAAGGTAAAAAGAAATGTAAACTATTAAAATCAAGGGATCCAATAACAGTCTACAATCCCTTCCTGAGGTCTTATATAACTATTAGTAGTAGGGTTTATGACGTATACTGTACTCACCATATCAAGCAAGGCATTAAAATCCTAATTCTGGCATGTAGTGTTCAATAAGTGCTCCAGTCTTATACTTGGCAGATATGCTGCAGTGGATGTTGTAATTTTTGTGTGCTTTATTGAAAAGGAGGAGCTTGCTGTTTTTGTTAGACTGGATATAGGCCTAATAGTTAATTCAATGTTCCTCTTTGAGGTCAGAAGCAGTAAAGACAGGAGCTTAAGATTGAACTTCATTCTTTGCAGACTGTCATCATTCCAAACATGAAGGACTTGGCAAGTTGTTCAATGGGGTGATGCAAAAGATAACTGAAAGGAGGAATTGAATAAAATTTCACTGACAGCCCCCAAGGTGTGACTGTCTATTGAGAGAGGGGGGTAGGATGGAGGGAGGGAGGGGAAAATGTCCAACCATTGAGGAGCATCATCGTAGAGAGTGGAGAGATGAGTCAAAAGAAAAAATGGAGAAGGAAACAATGAAATGCAGTCAATAAAACAGAGACGCAGATATGAAATGATGGGATCCCAAAATATCTGTATTCCCAGTCTATTTTCTGTACTCCCAACCTAACCTAATAGGGGAATGTGTAATCTTTGCTAACCAAATCTGGGAATATGTGACAAGACCTGACAACAAAGGTAACTGTGACTGATGGCCTAGAGTACAGCTGTACTTTTCCAGATTATAGTGAGGGGTGAGGCGGATTGTGTTAGGTTACAACTGGTCAGGGAGGGTTATTTTGGGTGAATTTAAATTTTCCATAACATTCTGTCTCTAATAACTGTGGTCATATTTTCTTTATCCATGCTGCTGGTGGTTGTGGAAAGACATTTGTTTGCAAAACTATTGCAGCTGAAGTTAGAAGAAGAGGGAAAGTGGCACTATGTGTGGCATCATCTGGGATTGCTGCTTTGTTGTTGGATGGAGAAAGAACATCCCACTCATGTTTCAAAATTCCTATTCCTGTTCATGAAGACTCTGTGGCTGGACTCAAACATAATAGCTATATGTTCCAGGTCATTCAGGAGACTGCAATCATCATTTGGGATGAAGTTCCTATGTAGCACAA
>Ga0153987_1000452_pt1 | contig 13034 bp, 10 predicted proteins | sample TSNC071MetaG_FD_102279 | JGI IMG/M metagenome (GOLD analysis project Ga0153987, IMG submission 102279) | Attine ant fungus gardens microbial communities from North Carolina, USA - TSNC071 MetaG | ecosystem: Host-associated > Fungi > Mycelium > Unclassified | place: USA: North Carolina, William B...
ACCATCCTAAATAGAAATTTCAGTGCGACTGCAAAACTTATATAGAAAACACGCTCACCTCCAAGAATAACGGGTCCGGTCGTAATATTTGATATGTATTTGGCGTATGAGGAAGCCATTGCAGGAACACCTGACCAGGGTTCCGAGGATATGAAATGAGGATTGTTGAAGCCCCACACTTGACGCTCAAGGGATGTGATACCATTGTAATAATTGATCAAACCACTACCGTCATGGATAAGGAACAGAGGGAGAGCTTTCGAAGCTGACTTTTGGAGAGGAAGTGGAATAGTATCAAGTTTCAATGCCTTGGTGAGACGAGTGGCACTGGCAGCGGGAATCTTGACGGAAAAATTGGGCTCCGGGACAGTCACCTTGGGTGGTGAAACATTGTAAGTGACAATGTTGTGTAAAGACTGTTTCATTTCTCGAGGAGAGTTCTGCATCTTGGCAGTGGATGCCTGCAAGGAATAATGTGATTGGACCTCACGTGCGGTGCGGTGATGATTAAAAAAAGTTTCAGGAAGTTCCAGGTCAAATTTCGTGTTGGGAGCTGCGAGTGTCTCAATGGAAGTTGAAGAATCGAGACCAAAACTTTCAGGTGCGGGCTCGGGCAGGCTTTCATCAGCTACCAATGTGCGCGGAGATGACATTCCACTCTGAAGCTCCCTCTCAAATCTGTCATGAACACCAGGAACGGAAGGGGTGATGGCGACAGAAGACACGACTGAAGTAGAAGGCTTTTGAACCATCTGGGTTGGCATAGATCCAGCGGAAGAAGGAGCACTGCGAGTTTTCGTATCAAGTTTTCCAATTCCAGCAGCGAGTTCAAGGCTTTTCTTCAAGCTGGTAAGGCGAACCTTCTTGAAATGCATCCCTCTCAGATGGGCAACGAGTACACGGGGTTCGCTGAGCTTGATAGCGTATGCCTCGGCCAACATGACACCCTTGTCTGGAAGCCACCCATTGCTGCAGTAGATGCCGTATGAAGCATTGTTATCAACCTGCTCTGGGATCACTTTCACAGATTCGACTTCCCTACAGATGTAAGCATCATCGGCGCTTCCGTGCATATTGGCTACAAATCCAGCGACATGAAGAAGCGTGTCAATAAACACGGGATGAACGATGAACCTGCCATGACCGTGGGATGCCGGAAGCTTCACTGAAGCATAAGCTTCCATACCGGTAGGATCGACTGTGATCGACTGCATTGTGCGATATTCTTTAGCATAGTCGACGACGCGAGGGAAGATGACTTCGTAAGCTGTGCGGGTGGAGAAAAATTGAGGTGCCTTCGCATTCTTTGGCTTGATAATGTTTGTTATGTGACGATTGATCACAGGAAACGTACGGTGGAGCTTCATTTGAGTCCTCGTTTGCATCTCTGTCTTAAATCTTCCATGAACATGAACAGACTCTTCCAAAGATCCATCGACACGAGACGCAACGAAAAACTTCCCACTGCCATCTGACCCTATCGTGATATTCGTGATGACAGTCCTTGAAACCTCTTCGTGATACACGAGTGGCTTTGCGAACTCGATACTGCGTAAGATGACATGTTCACCTGAGGAAGGAATAGAAAGTTTCTCGTATGCAAGTTTGAGGCCTGCGAAAACTTGCTCGAGATAGACTGATGCTGGGCAGAGCGGTATTCCACCAACACTGTGACCTTGAATGGAATTGGCTAATTGGCTGATTGGTGTCTCGAAAATTGCGATCTGACCATTCTCTTTGGTAGGAAGCTGTAGCCAGGTTCCAAGCACGTCAAATCCAGTATTAAGGGGAACAGGTGGTGGACTGGGCGATGCTGCTGCAGGAGAATCAACTGAAGCTGGACTGTCTTCTGTGAATGGGACCCAGAATTTCGTCTTGGAAAACGGGTACGTGACGAAACTAACACAGGAAGCAGAGATATGAGAGAAAACGTCACGCCAACGAATGGGTGCATTAGTGGTGTACAGTTGGGAAAGTGTCGCAGTGAGCATTGACCAAGACTCCCGTTGTTCGTCAAGGGAACCAAGGAAAAGAGCGGACTTTGGCACCTGAGCGATACTCTTGAGCATCTGGAGAGTGGCTGTGTGCGGTCCAATCTCAATCCATGCATCAATCGAAGACACCGTCGAGGTCGCAACCAGCTCCTGAATACCTTTTGCAAATTGCAGAGGCTCAGAGCAATGACGAGCAAAATAGTCAGCATCAAAGACAGATGTATCACCCGGCAAGACCAGAGAACCGAAGACATTGGAGATAATGGGAATAGATGGAGCATTGATGTTGATGCATTTGCAGAGTTCTCTAAGGTCTTCAAGGAGTGGCTCCATGGCCGAGCTGTGGAAGCCGAAAGGTACAGGCAGCAAAATGTTCTCGCAATGGACATGTGTGTCAAGGTGTGATTTGAGGGTTCTCAGCTGGGAAATCGGACCAGCGAGAACGTTATCAAGAGAGCCGTTGATACATGCAATTGAAACTTTGGAGAATTCACTGGAGGAATCGATGACATTCTGTATATCTATGGGTGGCAGATGCACCGCGAGCATCGATGTGGAGTCCACAGCACATTTTTGAATCATGTATCGCATTTGGTTTGCAATAATCATGAGGGCACCCTTCAAGGTGAGAACGTTCGCAACAACCAGCGCAGCATATTCGCCGAGACTAGAAACCGTGTTAGATAGAAATTACCAACAAATTCAAAGAAAGACTATACCTGTGACCAACTACAGCGCTGGGAGTGATACCCCAAGATATCCACAATTTGGCCAGAGCATACTCCAGGGAGAAGATGGCGGCTGAACTTGCCTCAGATTCCTCAAATTTCGTGAGACCGCTTGAATTCCCTTCAGCTACAATGATGGGAAGGATACCAGGAAAACCAGCGGTGACGAGTATCGAATGACAGTCATCAATGATTTTCTTGAACATTGGCGATGTCTGGTACAAAGAGCGGCCCATACCAATGTACTGGCTTCCCTGACCCGAGAAAACGAATGCAGCTGTGAAAGGGCTATCCTTGACCTGGAAAGCTGAGGCCTTCCCAAGCTTCTCAACGAGTTCTTCCTTGCATTTGATAGAGACAGCTAGGCGGTGTTCATAGAGATGCCGGCGGGCAGTCGATGTATATGCAATGTTAAAGAGAGGTTCGTCTACATGCTTTGGGTCTTGAATCCATTTAATGATAAGCTTGCGGAGGACATTCAGCGCATTTGGATCCCTTGCTGAAATGCCGAAGACAACAGGCAGCCCTGTGGCGATATCTTTAGAAGGAGGAGCGAGGTACTCTTCGACAATCATGGCAGCATTTGAACCCGCAGCGCCGAAGTTATTTAAGAGGGCGACCCGTGACTTGCCCTCAGACGGTAGCCAGGCAGTCAAATCGGTGTCAATAATGGTGTTGTCGGAGGTAAGATCTACAATGCGAGGATTCAAGTTCTTGAGCGATATCACAGGAGGGATCAATTTGTGACGAAGCATAAGCAGAAGTTTAGCTAGACCAGCAGCGCCAGATGCTGCTTCGAGGTGTCCAATATTGGATTTAGCAGAGGTGACGTGGAGGGGATTATCAGAGGGGCGATTCTGAGCGAAGACGCTTCGAATACTCTCCAGCTCATTGGGGTCACCGGCTTGCGTACCGGTTCCATGGGCCTCGACCACATTGATGCAATGAGCATTGATATCTGCAGCCCGGAGAACGCGACGGAAAAGGTTGGCTTGGGTAGGCGCATGAGGATGCGTAATTGAATGGGCAAGTCCACTCTGATTGACTTCAATGCCCCGGATGACTCCAAGAATATTATCGTTCTCGGCCACCGCGTCAGCAAGTCGTTTCAAGACAAACATGCCAACACCTTCAGATCGAGAGTAGCCGTCTGCAGAAACATCAAAAGCTTTACATTGACCAGTCGAACTTAGGAAGTGGCCCCTATCAAGGCCCAAGAACATCTGAAAAATTAAATTAATATTGATGGAGGTTAATTCAAGATCTACGTACATCGGGACTGGAGACGATGTTGACGCCGCCAACAAGTGCAGCATTGCAATCTCCATTATTAAGTGCCCGAGCACCCTGGTAAAAAGCCATAGCAGAGGAGGAACACGCAGTGTCGACAACAACAGAAGGGCCGCTCAGCTTCATTGCATATGAAATGCGACCACTCAAGAAAGCCTTCAATGTGCCTAGGAGGGGTCTTTGCTCAGTGGTCACCTTATGCCTATTTCAAGACTCACCTGTGCTGTAGTACACATCGATCTCATTTCGCATGTTCTGGAGGTAATCGTGGGTTGCAACTCCTACATAACACCCAAATGTTTCTGGGCTCCAAGATCTAGTGGAAAAAGGCACATAGCCTGCATCCTCAAGTGCTTCATATGCAGCGTGCAAGAGTATACGTTGCTGAGGATCCATGCTCTTGGCCTCACGAGGGCTGATCTTGAAAAATCTATAGGAGATGAGGACAGACCCAGGATGATAATGTAAGTGAGACGTACTTATTATCAAACTCGTCTACATTTTCAATGAAGTTACCAGTGTGCGCTTGCATAGACCGTTTTGGATGTTTCCCACGATCGTAGTCACTGACTCTGAAACGATGTTCTGGGATCTACTCATGTCAACGGGTTTGATCAACAGGTAATTGGCAAATCATACCTCTGAGATTGTATTGATGCCAGTTTCAAGAACCTCCCACAGCTTCTCATTGTTTGGAGCCCCTGGCATATTTACAGCCATTCCAACAATAGCGATCGGCCCTTGTGTTGATGTCGCACCATCCTTCGCGAAGCAGCTTTTCGACAGATCGACGATTGATACACTGCCTCGGCAAAACGTCCTATCAATAGCCTTTGACATACTGGTTTCACGGCTAAAATTGAGTAGCTTCACAGGGATTCCTAGCGGAACCGTAGCAACAGTCTTCTCAGCGACAGAAACCCAGTCAACTCGTTGAGTGATTATCATATCAACCACTCGCTTTACCAACGTCTCAGCACCCATGACATCACATGTGATAGCACTACCATCGAAGGATGAACGGATAGGTACACGGATATCAGCAAAAGAAGGAAACTTGATGCTGCGCCTGGCAATGTCAGAAAGGACGCGATCTCGAACCGGTTCGACAAGTACAGGAGCGTGATAGAGCATATCCAAGCTTGTCGTATGGACAACAGCAGTTGTGGAGAGGTTAGCAGAAAACGCTGCCAGATAATCTGGCCGACCGGAAACGGTGATGCAAGTAGCATCAGTAATCACTGTTACGAACAAAGCAGAGTCTTGCAATTTCTATAGAGAAAAAATAAATAAATGGTGGGTGCAACGACGTGAAACATATACCTTGTTAAAAGATTGGATTGCGTCGTCAATGACTTCCTTTGTCAAGCCCATGCATACAAGACTCCAAGGAAGAGAGGGATCATGATCTGGCGAAGCCACAGAGAGCGCTTTCCTGCGGTAGGCTTGAGTGCGGATACCGATCCAGACGGCGAGACGATAGGCCTCGACCGCTCCAGAAATGAATGTAGTAGTATTCAGTGATGTACCAACGATAACAGCAGGCAATATCCCAAAGGACGAACCAAGGATACCAGTCCCGTGTTCTATGTTGCGTTGAAGGATGTCGCTAAAGGGTGTTAAGGTACCAGTGGTTTGAGTAAGGTGATCGATGAAATTGAGATATCGAAGAATTTGGAAAAGGAATAAGGTTGAGCCAGAGATTACTGGATTATGGCGATAACGTGCACTGGGGATTGTAAGGAGAGTAGGTGGCTTCGAGAAGTCGGCCAAATCGATGTCGGCTTCCTCTAACTCACTCAAACTCAAGGTCGAGAGCTCCGAAATGAAGGACTCGTGGCATGCAGATAAGAAGACAGAGCCTGAGGGAGTCGAAGCATCGCTCAAAACTTGTTCATGAGCATGGAGAGTGCTGGAAGCCGATGGGCCCTGACCTGCGAAAACAGGTATGTACAGGTCAAGCAGAGTGGCGGACGCCATCTGTCTATGTCGAGTTTGGGAACATCCCATGAAACGATAAGTTCTTATATCAGAAATGGTTCCTGATGACACGTCAAAATTGGAAGGAGTCGACAGGGTTCAGCACAGGATAACTTGAAAAGTGCAGCTGCATGTGACAGGAGAGAATCGAATTGATACTATCAAGAGAGGTGAAAGTGCAGATCCTCTCTGGGCAGTGACTCGCCCGAATTCTCTGAGTGGATAACATTCAGCGTCCTAAACAAAACAGGATGTCACTGTGACCTAAGGAGTCAGGGACGATGGTTACCCACTGAGATTTCCGTTGCCTCAGGCGATGTATCCGGAAGCTGATGATGATTGAGCGAGTAAATAACAAATAGTGTAATGATAAACTGACAACGCAAAAAATTTACAATGGACTGACCTTCGTAGCGAAAGCCACAGAAAGTCCTGGGAGTATGTATTCTTGTTTGGTCCCATCATCTGTCAATCATTTCCGACATATTGATGTATCGGCTACCAGCCCCGTCTCTCAACCAGCGACATTCAATCGAGGGCAGCAATCTGAGAAAGCCTCTAGCTACTTACTGTATTTGAGTTAATCTTTGACAAGTTTCTAACTTCTCTCTCCCTTGATTGGTTGCTATATTGTTCAATATGAACCTGCTGCTCTGGGAAGTTTACGATATTCAGTATGTGATGAGATATGGAATCGGCTGATCATCATATTCCGGACAAACAAATCTTCGATCTGCTCCCCACAACATGATGTTCTGGACGGTTTTGGTACTGTGGAGACAACCTGAATCTGCGATGGAGACAAATGACCTGAGCGAACACACGGGCAGCTTCCTGGTTACTGGCAAGTCAACCATGAGTTGCCGAAACAGACCCCTGAGCGTGGATCCGAAAATGTACCAGATTTCACATTCATGTGAACCTTGATGTCTGAACTCACGACATGGTGGCGACCAATTTCTATGATGGAGCAACATTCGCCTTCACATACAAAGTCGATGCAAGTATGGATGGCTGCTTCGTGGTCGGAAGCATTTTCAGTATACACTTTACATGCAAAATATTGGATCTAACCATCCCGCCCAAACCAGAAGGAAATATCACGAGATAGCTTTAAATGGATATCCGAAGCCCCTCTGAGCAGCCTAGACCCTTGGCAGTGCATTGTGAGCCATACATCTTTTTTTTGTCAACCATGTTTAGTGAGTGACAATGTCCAAGAGTGACTCAAACTTCTCGGATCAGAGATCGTGTCGACTCCATTTGTTCCTTCTGAAACGATGGAGAAAGCTGTCAACGTGGATTGCATCATAACCTCGCAGTAAAGAGAGGCTCAACCTCCAGGTAGCCAGCGACACAGCCATTCAGACCCTTGATACAATGTAAAGTTGCATCAACACGCTGTGCCTCATTATGACCCATATCCCTGAAATCGACGAGGTATGGTAATTCCGCATTCCGGCTCGAGAACTTCGTTCTGCGCCGAGTAGGTCGCAGGATATGAGAATTTCCCCCTGATTGACAGGTCTTCTCTCTACTTGCTTCAATGGCTGCGTCATCTTCCCTTCGGTCCTTGTCATTTTCCGTGCACGAGGATGGTAATAATATGATGAGTACGATAATCACAGAAAACATGTCCCCGAGAAGCTTGAGATGAGGGTTGGATAATGATGGCAGAGGCTCCATCCACGCATCACACAGTCAGTGTGAATCAAGAATCCCATAAATAACGGACATCATTTGACGTCCTCGCAAATCACCATAACCTAGCCATGTGCGGGCTTGATGGGACGCTCATAGGCCTAATTCCGGTGTTCAAGGAGACATGGGCGGCAGGATTCGACTTCTCGTGTTTGGCACTAAAGAATCAGTCAATTGTTACGTGTTGCATCGCACAGATAGGCATCCTAGACCTGTTACTGCAATGATAGCAAGCACTCACTATCTCAACAAGATGAAGACAGATGGACGTTTCAACATGCCAGTTGAAACTGTGCGTTTAATATTCATGATGGCGTTTGGTGAGCCTCAAGACTTGAAGTGGGTCTCTGTATCTGTAGGCTTTAGAGTCAACTATTTTTGTAGGAGTAAGGTGTTCAGAAGTCCGTCAGTCTGTTTATCGTCTGCTGTACATCTATGGTATATTATATTCGACCTTGATAAGTACAGGTCAGCCAAATTTCTGCTGGCAATAGCTAGTAACGCTTTGCTAGTGCACTTCTGTCCTCTGTTCCATTCGGCTTGAGCCCGAAGTGAAGCTCATATTCACCCTATGTGGGTGTGGTACATAAAACAGGTCGGTTTACCCATTGTCCCTCCCACTGACAGCTGACTATGTAAACACCATCCAAGCACAGTGATTTGTCGATGCAGCTCTGATACAACATCATCGGCAGGGCGCATGGATATGTTCGGCAAAGAAAAGACATCAGTGAATGATGAATTTTACAATGACCGAAACTAACGAAGTCTCGACTGAGATACTTATGCTCCAGCTGTCACAGAAATCTTTGCAGCATGAGTCAAGTAGAGCAGAGAGCACGACTCTTTCCAGAACGTTCGGTGAGCACCAGGGAAGTAATCGGGCACCATCCAGACTGGAGCAAGTGAGTACTAGCAGCCTACAACCGGCCGGAAGGCTTGGCCGATCAGCTCGGAGGTATATGTTGGTTGTCAGGCTCTTGGGCCGGCCGCAGCCACCAAATCCATTTCGTCCAAGAAAGCCAATACAGCAATCATCCAACGTGTCACAGCCATTTGTAAAGCTGCTACTTTTGGGAGTAGACCAGGAGTACTACGAGGAACAAATCTAAATGAGATCTCAATTATGGTTAGGTACCTCGGTTAGCGTGTGACCTTGGCCAGACGGGTTGCAAAGCACCGCTTTCCAGCACAGATCGGGACCGGCCGTGGAATGTTCTTTCCCGACTGGCTCTACTAAGACCTGCTGACTCAACAAAGTTCTCAAATAATGAATCAAACCCAACAACTCGAAGCTGTTAACGGGGGACTGCTGATCAAGAATCACCTGCTTTATGCTCCAGCTATTTCTCTCTGTGCTTACTGTACGTCTTTTATTTGGTTCATGGCAAATTGCGCCGCTTAAGTGTTTCGTATACTTAGATCGATCTACGCCATGGGTAGACGTTCAACTCAGAGACTTATATAGCCTGCCTCAGATGTTCTCTCCTAAATTCTACCCTCCCATCAATGGTTGCCCCCATGATATCGACAACACCTTCTGTCAGATATTCTGTTGATCTCAAAGCTAATGGGGAAGTCAGTCGTATGAGAAATCACAAGGGTCAGTCTTCTCTTCGAGTCAATGTCATCATACTCTTAATTGTTTATTGTATTGCAGGAAATATGCCATCGCTGCCTCAGACCAAATATTGTTCACTTTGTCCAGCAAAATTTACTCGAACAACTCATCTCAATCGTCACCTTCGTTCACGTGCGTGTAGATCTACGTTGGATGCATGATACTTCAATACTCATTCATAAACCTTGCAGATACAAACGAACGGCTGCATCGATGTAATGTAAATATCGTGGTTTGCAATTGATTGTCTCCTTAATATACTTCACAGACGTGCACCGCCGAATTCACGCGAAGCGACCTACTTACTCGGCATAAGCGAACCTGCGGCGACTTGTGAGTGGCATGGAGGCAAGGTTTGAACCTGATATTCACGTTTCTTGTTTTTCCAGTCGGAATGCTAGTAAATCTCGTCGTAAATCATGTCAAGTATATCATTCTATCCCTCTTCTTGTGTCTCAACCGAACTGACTCGCCTTCTTTGTAGGCATGCGCCGAATCGAAGGTGAAATGCAATTTACAATATCCTTGCTCTAAATGCTCCTCTCGGGGCAAGGAGTGTATCTTCATCAACGACCCTGAGGCTTCAAGGAATAAGCGCAATGCAGCGAAAAAGGCGGCTGCAGCCAAAGTCATGGATGAAGCCTCTTCAGTATTCCCATTGGGCCAAGAAATGTCGTCCTCTCCATATCCTTCCTTATTCGTACCCATCAATAGCACACCACCGCCTATGATTCCTCTTGACGGTCAATTTTCGCCTGCTCTCGATCTTCCGGGCCTGTCAACTTCTCCAAGGTCGTCTGTAGCCTCTACATGGTCATCTCCTCGGTCAGAACTTCTTGAACATCGTGGGGATTTCGCTCAGCCTTTCGATGCTGCGACGTTTGATACTTTAACCTTCGACAATCACCTCAGTCAAATTTTCCCTAGTATGTTCGGCTCATTCGACAATTTAGAGTTCGATCAATCAATATCGTCATGTCCATCGCAGTCCATCCCGATACAGCCTATATCCTGGTTAGATGGTGGTGATAGCTTTTCGAAGCTCGGTTCGGGGAACATCTATTCCTATTCCCAGGACGTTGAGATGGAAGGCCAGGATTTCCTTCCTGGATATGTAACTTCAAAAGCATCGGGATCTCTTAGTTCACCTCCGTCAATCAGCCCCAAGATGAGTTTATCCCCAGCTTTCGTGGATTCCTCAACTGTGACGAACCCACACGAACCCACGGCCGAGGACTTAGAGCATTATTGTATGTCTATATTCCTTTAGATGCGCGGAGACTGTTATTGACTTAGCCACGATTTCATAGTGTACCTTTTCTTCGCTGCGTTCAGCACTCAGATGCCTATAATCCATCCTTCGACATGGACATCAGATGGCAAACCTCAAATTCTTATTCGTGTTATGCAAGCTTGTGGGGCTCTCTTTGTCAAAACGAAACCGGCAATGAACTTCGTCAACAACACCCTAGCAGCTACAAGGGATAGTCTTATCCTGGAATTTGTAGGTTCATCACAGTTTGGCCCAAGCCTGCCACTCATCATGTTCTCCAGTCCAATGGCAGCTCTGATCTGAACCAACAAATGTACATTATTGTTGCAGTTGTTCTTCTCCAGACCATTGGGCTTTTTCATCAAAAATCAGACCAGAGGGTTTCCTCTAACGTTTACCATGGGATGCTAGTCATGGTAAGTCGGGTATCTCAGTTCCAGTCTTGCAAAGTTCTTATCGAAATTCTAGATGATTCGCCGCATCGGTCTCATCGATCGCATTGCTTCATGGACCCCTCCAGACCTGAGTGACGCAGGTGGGTTAGAGAAAGCTTGGAAAGAGTGGGCACAACACGAAATGGTTAAGCGGTAGGTTAAGCATTAATATCCGTGGAGATGCTTGCTCACTCCTTCCCCAGAGCCCTTCTAGTCTCATATTTGCACGATTGCTGCCACAGCTTGTACTTCTCCATGTCTCCATCCTTCCGGCCTGCGGAAATTGATATCAGTCTTCCTTGTGATGATGGGTTGTGGAATGCAGGTAGTGCAACGCGATGGTTTCAAACTGTCAAGGCACCTTCCCATTATGGACACGGATTTGCACGTCTCTCCGGTTTCGGTCTGCAGCGAGCATTAGCGATCTTATCAGAACCTCAACCAACGAATCTTCCGGTGCTCAATTCTTTTTCACATTTCATCCTCATACACGCTATCCTCCGGAATCTCTACGCCTCTCGTTCTAGCGATCAAACTGATGATTTGTCCCTGTCTGGATGTACCAATGATGGCAGAGCCTCTATACAATGCGCTCTTCACGTCTGGTTGCAAATGTGGATGAACAATCCTGATGCTACCCGTTATGACAGTAGTCGAGAGGAGCCACCATTTGTTTACAATGCGCTTCCATTCTATTGGCTTGCGCAGGCTTTGCTTGTGGTGTTTCAAAATGAAGGTGCTGATCTCAAGCAGGTGGATTCTAAAAACCAAAGTTGGTACCATCTTATGAAGGAATGGCTCGACAAGATTAAATCTCATCTTCGCGATGGGACACAAATTCCCATTCAACTTTGGGACGAGTTGGTGAATATCCGCTGTCAGATTCAACAATGGCCGGAACGAGGAAGAGTCGATCAAGCTGGCGGTCTGGCCTCTTTCTTCCAAAGGCCAGGGCCGGGAAGTCTTGGAAGCCTTGATGTGTAATGGCTAATTTATTTTCACTACGTTATTAGATTTCGTCCAATGAAGCTTCTTACGAGCATTGTATCTCTAGTCACATTTTTTTTGGTATATACAGTAGTAGGTCATAGGTTAAAAGTAACCTGGTTAATGAGATTTTAGGTTCACAACAGGTTAAGCAAATCATGTATTACACATTCCACTGCTGTATGACATAAGGACCAAAACAACTTTATGTTAAAGAGTTATAGACACTCCTTCCTACTATAGCAAGCTACCTGTGAGAGAGTCAGCATGAGTTTCGATCCGAAAAATGAGAGGCCTCAGCGAGTAAGAGGAGTCGTCATTCTCACCGTAGTGAGTCGTACTCATTAAAATCAGATTTTTGAAAATATCATAGACATATCGTTGGAAAACAATACGAAGCGTTGACTCACCGAAGCGTATCCCAACAAAGCTCCAGCAAGGCATGTACCAGCTTAAATCGACATACCACGACGGTTGATATACATCGTGATATTTCCTAATTCTGGATTACTCTTGAAGGTATGGGACTCAAAGAGTCATGGCACTGTGTCGATGGTAAAGAGCTCAAGACGACCAGCGTGGCAAACCTTGAAGGATATCATTAGAGTTTGATTGAAAATATATACCTTGTGTCGGAGTTCAATACAATCGGTGATAGCCGAATGCATTCTATCATCGTCCATTCTTATTATATATCTTTCTCGAGAAATCGACAACTCTCTGAAAACTCACACATACGGCACGTCAAATAATACTTAGATAAATATGGGGGATTAATGAATAGCGATTGAGTTATTTGACACTGTTTACTGGCGTCTACAGGTTTGGTTTGATCCGACAGATCATACGTCATGGGAGACAAATCAGTGTATTATCACATTATATCTCAAGTCCATCTCGGTCATCATTGTTTCGTCTCCATTATTATGCCTATTGAACTCAACGGAAGCTGCCATTGTGGTGCTGTCAAGTATAGTGTGCTCTCTAGTACTCCAGTGCCATATCAGGTAGAGATACAATTTAGGA
>Ga0153987_1000453_pt1 | contig 13032 bp, 11 predicted proteins | sample TSNC071MetaG_FD_102279 | JGI IMG/M metagenome (GOLD analysis project Ga0153987, IMG submission 102279) | Attine ant fungus gardens microbial communities from North Carolina, USA - TSNC071 MetaG | ecosystem: Host-associated > Fungi > Mycelium > Unclassified | place: USA: North Carolina, William B...
AAACCTCATGTTACAACATTGAGGACTATCTATCTCCATGGGATCCTAACGCCTTGCGTTCTATTTATAGCCAATGGGATTGTCTTGATGAGAGCTTTATTATACAATCAAAAGTGAATGCCCATGATCACCAGTTCCTGAGATATAAGTGATTTAGTGTTTGGTAACTACTGATTGGTTGATCTCTTGGTGGATTCTTAAGGTGTCAAAGTCTCCCTAGCATCATTGGAAAGGTCTTCCTAAGGGCTTTCCAATGCAACTTAGATCGTTGAAAAAGACCCAGTATTTGTGGAGATAGGTCTGAATGAAGTTTGTGACAAAAACTTCTCTTTGTCTCCTATTGCCATCTCACTTTATTCTAAGCTTCACTCGAGATCCTCTCTGTCCCATAGGTACTTTATCATCTAACTATTGGATACACTGGTGAGTGGGCCATCATTTGTCCCCACTGCTATTGCTGCTCTCCATCCTTTTAACATTCATTTCATATGTGGACTCAAACTAGGCAGGGGATCATTCAGACAAGAAATCAATCAGTGGATATATGATTTTAATGGATGGAGGTGCAGTATCATAGGGATCAAAGAAGTAGAGTTGTGTAGTGTTGTCCACAGTTGAATTGGAGTTCATTGTGGCATCAGCAGTTGTCAAAGAAGTGATTTGGATGAGACTGTTGTTCAACTCTCTTGTCATGCCACTGACTGATCCCACACGCATCCTGATTGACAACCAAGGGGCACTGGACCTTATCAAAAGTGGACAGATCAATGATAGGACAAAACACATTGAGATGCACTTCAGGCACATATGTGATCATAAGACAGGGATTATACAAGCAGAATATGTTGCCACTACAGAGCAGGTAGCAGATATCATGACGAAGTCTTTGGGTAGTGAAAGGTTTCACTATTTTTGGGTTAGGATTGGGGCAGGACAATAGAGGAATCTTTGACAAGAGGAAGTGTTGTGTTTCTGAATTCCTTATGTTTTCCTCTCAGTTTCCTTAGCCGTAGTATGGGACTTTCATTGTGAGCTTAGTCAGGATTAGTCAGCTACTTCGCATTACTACGTGTCATTTGTTTTTATTCCTCTGTGAACACATTTTTAATCTGTGATAAAACCTAAGTATCCAACTAAGTCCCTTCTCAGGAGCCATAGGCTGCTCACTGGCTAGGTTGCCTAACAACTGCACTACTGCACTCCCTTTGCTGTTATAGGAGTCACATTTGTCCCAGATTTCCTCAAACCAAATTTCAAAGTTTGCACTACATTCTGGATCCTTCCAGAATTTCTCTTGGAAGTCATGCAATGATGCCTGTGAATTCTGTGTCTAGACAGTGGTGGCAGATCATACAAACAGTCAGAGATCATGATGCTGATTTTCCTGTTTATTGCAAGAGGTGGATCCATCAACTGATAAATATCATATTTAGGTATCAATTCACTTGTATCATTACAAGATCATTACAAACAACAAGACTGACATTGACTGATAGCTGATACATGTCAAGTGCTTGCGATCAATGTTGGATTTCTCATTGTTCCCATTATTTGCTCAACAGCAGCAACAGAATTTGTGGTACTATCATTTTGATTTTGAACTCCAGTTGATCATTGGCAAGATAGAAAGTTTCAAAGTCGAAGAAAAGGCAATACTCGGTATGCATCTCAACCAAATCAACGAGTTCAAGAATAGTCATCGATGGCAGCCATCTTCATCTCCAGATGAGCGCCCGACATTGATCAGATTGGCCAGCATCTTGAGTTGCCGCCGAGTATAAAATCTTCATCACCCACCAGTAACTTTCTTCTCAGTCCATATTCATCGACATGAACTACTCCCCTGCTGACATCTCCGGCTTGATCTCGCTCATCGTGAATGCTGCCAGTAACTTGGAAGGTTATCATAAGGCTAATTCGGAGAAACCCTATGTTCCTTCTCTTGATGATATTGAACCTCACCCCCTTGACGCGGAAATCTATCCGCTCCAGATGAAGCAAGCTGCTCAGATCCTAGAAGGAGCATGTGCACAGCTATGTGCAACACTGATACGACCTAATCACACAATACTCAACGTAAGTCTTTCCTAATTCATGAACACAGACTGATGGAGGAATAATTAGAAATACTTGACTGTAGGCGTTGATCTTTTTTCAAAAACAAATGTGAACTATCACGATAATAGATTTACCAGCCTGCCTTCATCTCAGTCGCCTTGCGAGCTCGCATTGCAGATATTCTATTGAATGAGCCTGCTGGTTTGCACGTCACAGAGTTGAGTCGACGATCCAATGTTGAGGAAAGGAAATTAGCAAGAGTTCTTCGAACATTATGCTCGCATCATGTTTTCAGAGAAGGTTCATCGATTCAGATAGCATTTCGAGGATTTTTACTGAGGTTTAATTAGTCGAAAGAGATACATTCGCCAACAATCGCCTCAGCATGTTGTTCTCCGAATCACAGCCACTTACGAATTACGGTTGGCATATGTGAGGATCAGGTCCTTTGCGTAAACGCCGATGTTCATTGTTCCTCAATAGCACCGATGAGCCAACAAACAAGTCTGCAGCTCAATTAGCTGATACTCTATTGGATCCGGAATGGGGATATTCTGATGCCCCAAATAAATCTGCATTCAATCATGCTTCAGGGACTGACCTCACGCTTTGGCAGTGGTTCGAAGGCGTATGTGTACTTCGTCCATTCAGAGATGTGCCTATTTTTTGATATCTTCAACAGAAAGACAATCCAAAGGCGGCTGAACAAGGTGTCCGTTTTGAGAGAGGTATGACTGGAAAAAGTATGGCCAATGATTCGTTGGCCATTCTTACAGGTCTGCAAGCCTTATTCGCCGACATGATCCTATCAAATCTTTGATTCCTTAAATTTTAAAGGTTACCCCTGGGATAAACTTCGTCAGGGTGCTATCGTAAATGACGTTGGAGGGGGCTGGGGGCATATCTCTACACAATTATACAAGCGATACCCCCATCTGAACTTTATATTGCAAGACCTTCCTGAGCGAACGGAGCATGCCAAAAAGGTTTGGCCTAACGAGTGCCCTCAGGCGATTGCTGAGAATAAGATTCAATTCAAATCTGTTGACTTGTTCATTGCACCGCCAGTCCCTGATTGTGATGTTTACTATGTCAGTTACGTTTACATTGCGTTCATCGCTTTTCCCTTGAACTAAACCTGACCTCTTCAGCTAAAAAACGTCATGTTTGTTATCATCTTTCTAAACATTCTTTGCAAGTCTGACCTCACGCATCAGTCATATCATGCCGGACAGTTTTGCACTCGCTATGCTCTCCAACATTCGCAAAGCAATGTCGCCTGATAGTCGACTGCTCATTCGTGAGTCAATCCTTGATCTTACCTGAGATCTACTCATCTTATAACATAAACAGAGGAATATCTTATCCAAACTGCTGCTCGTCTTCCAATTGATAAATGTTCACTGGAACAGGCCGATCCGCCTTTATTACCAAACTACGGTCTCGGAAGAATACGTCAATACTATACTGATGCAGCAATGATGCTCTTATGCAACAGTGAAGAAAGGTCTCTCGATGGATACATACACCTTGCGGCGAAAGCAAATCTCCGATTTATCAAGACTTGGGATCTTGGGGAGATGTTTGCCATTGAATTTGCACCTGCACCGCTTGAATAGTAATTCAGCCTTTGACCTTGTAGAAAGATGCAATACTCTGTTCCTCTGTTATGATCATTAACGTCACGTTGTTGATACTGCTGGTCTGCCCCGAATATCACCTCGAAGCTGTGTTAATTTCAATCCTGGTTCCGATTCTTCAGAAATCACGTCTCACCAGAGCCCGAACCTTCTGATTTTTGGATAAATGCAGATTCATGAGTTGATGCATCATATAATTTACTTCTGCGCCACTAGGTATAGTCAATCTGCCCCACGCTCTCATTCCTGTGCTTGTTTGCGGAGCTCTTCCTAAAAAAGATATTCAAAGTATAACATAAACATTCATCACCATCGCACTGTGGTCTTTGAAAGGACTGATTAGCAGAGGTCATTCAAGCCAGTTCCTAAGTGTAGAACCTTGAACTTAGTTAGACATTGTGGTCTGATTTATCTCATGATCTTGTGGAGGAAGGTACAGAGAACCCGAGCTCTCATATTCGCTTCCCTAGCTCAATACCTAGCCCATACTGAGTTTCCGTGGTTTTCTGGCGTGGAAGGACCTTTCTGATTGCATGGGAGATCCGGATGCTGAGGCTTTCCTGCTGTTTCCATACACCGGCACCCTGCCATTCACGACAATGTCATGCTGGAAGTAAATTAAACTTCTGAATAATTGTACGTAGCTCTGCTCTGTTGACCCCCCGGTTTGATGGCTAGTACTGTGTCTTAGCACTAGTTTGCTTGTTGCAGTATACAAATGCAGAACTCTCTCATTAGTATGGAATATCGTTTTTGGATGGACAGATCCATGAGGCACCAAACCTTCAACCCTCTCAAGCTAGACAGGTGACAGATGACTGGACAGACGGATTTCTGCAGGTAGAAGTTAACGGTGTATTTTTACTCTGAAATTGCACTCTTATTTTGTAGCTCAGAAAGAAGCAATCTGAGTACACTTATGCAGATGTCTTTGACGCAGAGGCAGTGACTCCACAGTAGTGTTATAACTCATATAATTTAGATACCTGCCCCTCCGGTGACCTCGAGTGTGTGCCCGGAAATATATGATGCAAGAGGAGAAACAAGACTGTAGAAAATTAGATCAACATAACTTCTCCAAACCTGATCCACACTTACAAGAGGACAGCAGAAGCAGCTTCATCCGTCGATCCACCCCTCCTGAGAGGAATCAGAGGATATGCATCTGAGTTTTGTTTCGTAGCATCTAAAATAGGTCTCTGAGGACCCGGAACACCCAATGCAACCTTTTTTCCATCGATATCAATCGTTTCCCCGGCTTCTTTTGAAGCTGTCAGGCGAGTGTGAATGAGACCGAAAGCGATGGTGTTGGCACGGACACCGAAGGGACCCCATTCTTTAGCAATGGTTTTGGTAAGACCGATGACGGATGATTTAGCGACGGCATAGTTGGCTTGACCGACATTGCCATGGAGGCCTGTGGTGGATGACACGTTGACAATTGAGCGGTTCTCATGGTTTTCACTCTGTAAAGGGATGTTAATAATTTGAATAAAAGATAGGATTACGAGTACCTTGATACGGAAGTATGGAGCAGCCTGACGAATGAGACGGAAAGGAGCGCGGACATGGATCTTCTGAATGATGTCGAACGCATCATCAGGCATATTGTGAAGCATTTTGTCAAAGGTGAAACCGGCTTCGTAGTGATTAAGCCCATGGAACGTAAAAGATAACTCCAGTATTGCTGACCGTTATTCACAATATGGTTGATCTTCCCATACTTTCTGCAGACAAGCAGCGAAGGTTCAAGTGCCGACTTGAGAACAAAAGAGGAACTCACTGGATAGTGGCATCGATAATTTTCTTGGGAAAATCATCAGCACTGACATCCCCGGCTACAGCCAGTACGTCTCCACCAGATGCTTGGATTTGCTTCGCAACATCGCTTAATCGTTTTTCGTCGATACTGGTACACAACTATTAATCTCAGTCCAGGTTGCTGGAAAATCAAGCGTACTCGCTAACAACGACCTTGGCGCCTTCCTTGGCGAAAAGGACGGCACAGCTCTTACCAATGCCCTATTAAGAATGAGACCTTGCTCAGAATAGTCCCTTGCCAGCTAGCAGCGGACAGAGACACACTTGACCAGCACCTGCCCAAAAACATAAACACACAGTTGAAATCGTGGTAGGAATAAATAATTCACCGGTTATGATGGCAACATCACCAGTCAACAAACCTCTTGAGTGGGTGTTTGAAATATGTCCGGAGACTTGCAAAAGACGGTTGGCCATCGATACGTAGTAAGAAACCGTATAAGATACAATCCAAAAAGAAGATACAAATAAATGGAATGTTCTCTTCACAAGGAACGGCTATCCGGCTAATCTCTACCGATATACCTGCTGGGACCATGAAACTCATGGAACTCATGCGATACTGATGCAGTGTGATGTCCATGTGCATGATTTTTTTTAATTGATTGCAGTTCACGATACCTTACAGAGTACACTACAAAACAAACACAAGTGATTACTGACAACTAATTTGAGCCATTGGAAGAAAGGGAACATGAAGCCTAGACAGAAAGGAAACAGAATGATGGGTTCTGTCTTCAGATTTGCACTTGAAACAGCTGCAGCTGTTGATGATGTGTGCTCTGGTTTTTGAAGTTGCAATGACCAAATCTAAACTAATGGGATGTTGTTGATGATGGGACAACAGCAGGTGGAGTGCTAGCAGACTAGCAGATTATGTGACACAAGGTATGATAGTCCAGTAGATTGGTGATGTGATGAGGCAAAGTCAACCTAGCAGAAATCAACCATGTTTTGTTCACCTGAGAGGGAAGAAACTCATTTCACCTGCTTGTACTGGTGAGGGTGGCAAAGTCTACCCTTGATAAGCCCCAACTGTACATATGTATTATATTACATTAGATATAAATTAGACTGGGATTTGGTACTATAATGGATGGAATAAACCTTCTAGAGCTAATTTGAGAACTCGCCAGAACTCGACTCCCAAGTCCAGGATTTACCTCTGCCCCGGGGCTCATCAAGTCCGTGCAGGCAGTGCAAGTGAGAAAGCTATGCCCTCTCCTTGAGAGAACCGTCGATGCTGGATGAAAGAACAATTTCAATTACAAACCAGATTGCTTCGTGCCACATCGCACCACAAACATGGTAAGTGTCCAATTTCTGAAAGCAGAAGAGAGAATAAAAATCAAAATGGTAAACTATAGCACTGGATCTATTCTTAAGGAAACAAACAATAAAAAAACCAAGAATTTGAACTGAAAGGCCGAACTCCTTGGAAACACATAAAGCCAAAAAGAGCAGCCGAAAAACGCAATAACCGAATGTAAGCTTAAGATTCCACTCACAACAAACAGAAAAAGGCACCAAAAAAACTTTGCCACCTGCCTATCTGCCTACCGCAGCATCGCTATGCTCTTCTCCCCCATGGCTTTCGCACAGCTGTGCACATGCCCGGGATCCACGCTCCCATTGACAGCATCCATGCACACCTCAATCTTCATAACCCAAGTCTCCTTCATCACCTGTTCAATTGTCAACCTTTTGCTCGGTTCGGGTTCTAACATCTTCCTCAACACAGGTCTACACTGCCTCGGATTTAGGTTATTGATGGTAGAGGGGCATGAAGCTATATATGCAGTAGAAGATGAACAAGCAGACAAGTAGGTCGCGAAAAGGGAATCAGAAGGTTGAGCGGAACGCCAAGGGAGTTCAGAGAAGTGGAGGCAATAATAGACTATTCCACAAGCCCAGACGTCAACTAGACGTGCGTCGTAGGCTGCGAAAGGGAGGAAGGCATGAGAGAAAGAGGGAGAGATAGAAGGAAGGAGACGTACGTTTGCTTAGGAATTGTTCGGGAGCGATGTACGGTTCACTGCCGCATAACCCTGATGACATGTGTACAGTTGCCTCCCACGGTAACCTATACACTGTGGAAGCACCATAATCACCGATCTAGTCCACGCGCATGTTTGCAAGAGACCGAGAAGACTGTCAATGCAAAAAAGCAGGAAACTTGCAGTCAGTCAAGATACATACCTTGAGGTTTCCCTTTGAATTAAAAAAGAGGTTTTCAGGTTTGATGTCACGATGAGCTACGCCTTGGGAGTGAAGATAGGACACGCCACTAAGTAACTGTTTGAAACAACATTCCACCTCGCTGGGGCTCATACCACTAAAGACAAAAATCAATTGATCTATTGACAGCTCATGCAACCGCAGATGAAGGGCGACGACCTTGCTGCAGCCTAATGAGAATGGACTCACCCTTTCTTGATGGCAGCATATAAATCGCCACCAGGACAGAACTCCATGACCTCGCACCAATTCAGGTTCTCGTCCTGGACGAGATCGACAGTCTCTACGACGTTGGGATGATGAAGTGTCGAGGAGATGCAAAATTCGGCAGTGAGTTTTTTGACGTATTCTTTTTCGGATTCATTTTTTCTACGCTTGCGAAACTTCTGCAAGAGCCGTGAGCCAAAAAGGGCCCAACGAGATATGACGATGGTGGCACACCTTGACGGCATAAAGTTTCTCCTCGCTGCGATCCCATTTATGAGCTAGTCTGACGACACTTGTTGCGCCTTTGCCGATGGCGACTCTTTGACATACACCGTATTTCTCTGAGAGGCTGACGGCACTGTCACCGGCAGTGCTCCTTGGCCTGACGTCGCCGGCCTCTGAGTCTGAGCGCCGGGAGGAGGAAGAGCCCTTGCGGCTGACCTTGGGCCCGGCTCCCAGTAGGTCCTTGAGATTGAACTTGTTGCCGTCGGTGTTTATGGAGGCCGGTTTGCTGCGAAGTGCAGGGGGCACTGGGGAGAAGGCGAGTGGTGGGCTGAGACCTGGTTTGGGATTTCTTGGTTTATCCTTGGCTCTGGCGAGGAAGCCTGAGACGCCGGCGGAGATGCTTGGTGCTCTGCTCGCTGGACGACTTGGATAAAGGGAGTGTGTAGGGGATGGGGAAGAGGAGGATTGGGGAGTTGGAGGGCGGCTGTGGTCCATGGTGGGCTGGGACAAGAGGCGTCAGACCCTGTGTGGCGTATATATACAAATTTGAGCAACACGTGCTCCTCATCGTCCCGTCCGCCATACTCACTGTCTCTGGCACTCCCAGCCCGCCTCACCGCTCAATGGCGAAAATCCCGCTCAAATGCCATTCTAATTATACATCCTCCTGTCGTTCGCTACTGACCGCCTCAGCCCCACAGACGCTGGCCAAGAGGCCCATGCGGATGGCTCTGACAAGTTATCTGTAGATTATCATTAGATTATCATCCCAGTAATAATATTTCAGCAGACTCGAATCTCAGCTCGCCATCCGGGGTTTATCCGAGGCCCGATGGGCGGAGTTTCAGCAACTGTACAGTTTATCAGAGTGGCTGGTTTACGTCATCTCCTGCCAAGTTACACCGCCAGATCAACTGACAACTTTCCTCCAGATCTCAAGTCAATGGGTCAGCAATTTCTGTGCCTTTCCTTAATATACTAACACCTCCCATAGTCAATCTCCGTTCTCAAAAGCGCCTCGCAGCTAGCATTGCAGGCGTTGGCAAGCGCAAAATCTGGCTTGACCCCGCCGAACAGGCTGAGATCGGCAATGCCAACTCACGCAAACACGTCAGCAAGCTCATCAAGGATGGCCATGTCATCGTCAAGCCTACTGTCGTTCACTCCCGTGCCCGCACAAAGGAACTCCTCGCTGCCAAGAGAAAGGGCAGGCACACCGGGACCGGTAAGAGAAAGGGTACTGCCGAGGCTCGTATGCCTACCAAGGTCCAGTGGATGAGAAGGCAGAGGGTACTTCGAAGACTACTGAGGAAGTACAGAGATGCGGGTAAGATTGACAAGCACCTGTGAGCACAGTCCTTCCCCCGTTTCTCTTGCCGAGTTTCACGTCCATATCCAGTTATCACTCTCTCTACCAAAAGTCCAAGGGTAACGTCTACAAGAACAAACGTGTGTTGATGGAGTTCATTCACAAGGCCAAGGCCGAGAAGTCCCGCACCAAGGTAATTGCCGACCAGATGGAGGCTCGTCGTACCAAAAACAAGGTTCGTATCATCCTTCCCTTCCCTTCCTTTCCCTCTTCTGAAAACTTTTCTTGATAGGCTGTCCGCGAGCGTCGTGCCGCCCGTATTGCAGAGAAACGTCAGGGGCTCATTGCCATCGAACACGAAGATGTTCAAGAGTAATAGGTTTTCCGCTTCCCTGTCGTTCTATTATCTCTCTATCCTTCCATCGACGCTTATGGCCAATCATCATGTACAACTCTTATGCTCTCTGAGAAAGTCTATGCAATTATCTCCTTGTCAGTCCAGTGGGCCATCGATATATCATCAGATGTATTAGGATGTTTGGCTGAGTAATATCCTTTGCAGTATTTCCAAGTTAAGCTTGGAAATCACATGCCTCATACAAAGTCAGAAAATTAATTACGTACCTGGTCCAGACAGATCTGATCACCAGAATTGTTGGCACATGAGGTATGTAGTGGTATGTGGTGTGTATTTTGAATAGTCAATTCTATGTTTGTAGTCAGAGTTAATAGGTCTACCACTTGTATGAATCAATTTCTATCATTGATCATAAGACCAAGGCTCTGGGATCTAGACTGCATAAATTTCTATCCCTGGTCACAATTGTTGTTGGGGGAACTCTTACCCTACCAGACTTCTCTCACTAATATTGCCATAATCCACTGTCCAATGTTTATTTCTGCCTGCCCTAGAGGTGGTGCTGTTTGTACTTATGCTCAGCATGTTCAGACAGAGATGGAGATTATCTTATGTTGAACTTGCAAGACATTGTTGAAAGGTCTAAACTATAGTGGGCCAAAAAACCATTCACATTGTCATAAACCAACTAGATTCCATAGAAGAACTATATGACATATATGTCATAAACTGCTCTTTTCTACTAAGTCATTTTTATTATTCTTTTCCTTTTAATTTCTTTTTCCTTTCTATTTATAGTGCAGGAAAGTCATGTCACACCATGTGGCAGGAGGAGTGACAAAGTCACATCAAAGGTCATATCACACATCATTTAGTTGGGAGCATGGGATAGTAGATATACAGACCACTAGAAATGTATATAAGTAGACAGACCAATAAAATGGAAACTCTAACAAGTTCTCTTTGTCCACACTGATAAGAGAGCAGTTGGCTTAATTCCAGCTCAGGAGTTGGCTTACTACAATATACCATTAGATGACCTGGCCTGTGTTAACAAGGAGTCATGAAAACCTTAGTGCTACTCTGAGATGGAAGGTTAGGAAGAACTCAATGGAGTTCTTTGTTGTATTGGACTATGTCATAAATCACCCCTTCAGGTATTTGACTAGCCAAACGGCTAAGTCAATATTTATTTTCTTTTATATTTCTTTTTCATTTATTTTCCAAAACCAAAGCGCGATAACGATAAGATCGCACGATTGTGACTCAACATCAACTCCAATGTACAAATGATAGTAAATAGAGTTGTTTGTATTTAAGTAAAGCATAATCTAACAGGAACTCTTATCGAGTTCTCTTTGTCAATCGCTGATAAAGGGAACAGTTGGCTTAATTCCGGTCACTGGAATTAGCTGATACAACAGACTAGTACTTATACAGGATTTAGTTGGTCTGTGTACCAAGTTCTTATACTCACATGACCTTCTAGAATGTTCCTTGATTATGTAATGTGATATTATAAGCTATTAATAGAAAGAAGTCTGTTGTAGTGTCTAATTTTCTCCAGATATTAGGCAACCTAGCCAGTGAGTGGCTTACAGGTGCCCAGAAGGGTCTTACAGAGATAATGAGGAGAGGAGGTAACAGCCACTCATCAACCAGGAAGAGTCAACAAGAACTCAATAGAGTTCTTCTAGCATTACTCTAACTATTTATACATAAGCTGTAGCTAGGTTATCACATGTCTAACTAGATACTATCAATATTGTCCTTCCCATGTCAGATGTAGATTTATGTGACTTCATCAGGGATCTGCTCTCATGTCATTTCCTAAATACTTTACACCTCCCAGGGTATCACTACTAACTCCTATAGCTATCTATTAATAACAGCTGCTGACTAACTATGACAGGAGGCCTTATAGGCTATATCATAATACCAGAAGTGTCAGAAAGCCAACTCCAAGTTGGAATTAAGCCAACTACTCTTTATTAGTGTTAGACAAAGAGAACTTGTTAGAGTCCTTGCTTCATTGGTCTACCTACTTATATATAATCTACTTGGTCTGTGCACTTAGTATCCTGCACTCCCAACCAAATCATGTGTGATATGTCTTGTGATGTGACTTGTGATGTGACATTTGATGTGATCCTGTTACTCCTCCTATCACATGGTGTGACATGGGTTTCCCACACTATAAATAGAAATATATATTTAAAAGAAAAGAAAAATAGAAATGGACTTAGTACAGAAAGGGCAATTCATGACAAATGTAAGAGTGTGGTCGTAAAGACTTGGATCTAACCCTAGGTGAGGGGTCAGGAAGAACTCGATAGAGTTCCCCAGTGTATTATGTCTAGTTTATATACATGTGGGACTTGGTCTGTGTGCCAAGTTCCTGCAGGTGTCATAAACCGACTAGACCCCATTGAGGAGCTGTACAATATGTACTCAGAGGAAGAAGACACTCCGAGGATTGTAGAAGTAGTAGACGACGGACTAGACTTTGACTCGGATGTAGAAGGGCCAGCCGACCCTTATATGGACTTATAGGCTTATGATCTCCACGCTTTGCCAAATCAGCGATGGAGTGATAAGATAGCATCAGTAGATGAGTCATAGAGTAATTGCTTAGTCAGTACTGCGCACAGACCATGTAAAGTAGTATAAAGTCTGGGCATGAATCGAGCGGGAACTCTATTGAGTTCTCTTGATCATCGATCTTGGAGTTAGGGCAGCGGCTTTATACCGGCCAACTCTCTGAGTCCTTACAGCGGATCACATGTCTATCTAGAATGTTCTACACTAATTATGTAGGATGGTCACCTGACCTGTGCTATTAATAGATTTGGTGGCGTTGTAGTCCGTTAAGTTATTCAATAGTCCAATGAAAGCAGGGGAAAGCTTGGGGTTCGGTTCTGAGTCATGACACGGCCCCCCCCCTTAAGATTCCTCATCCTGAGGAATGTTTTCATTTGTTCCAGTTCTCGTCCCATCTCCTCTCCCTCTCTCTTTCGTACTTCCTATTTCCCTATCCGTAGATGAGTTTCGCCGTGTATCTTCCTGGTAGCCCCCTGTCAAACTCCTTCTCTTCTTCGATCTGTTCCTGTCACCTGACTTCTTCATCCTCTTCCCCATACTCCCTCTCGAACTCTTCTACCAATTTCCCTGTATTT